>OHRG01000050.1_pt1 | contig 85688 bp, 79 predicted proteins | sample 1578351 | NCBI WGS metagenome assembly OHRG01 (sample SAMEA3879599, study PRJEB24766) | human gut metagenome | biome: human-associated habitat; feature: feces | place: USA | collected 1985/1987
ATACGTCCGAAAGAGAAGAACTTTCAGAAATTTTAAAGTTCACACGAATGTCAAATGTAACAAAAACAATAAAACTTTTAAAAGACAGATTGCAAGCTGTTGAAGACCTTAAAGCATTAGTTTTTCAGAAAGATTTAAATGCTAACGAGGTTAATCATATTCAAGGCTTTATTGAGAAACACTATTGGTTGTTTGGCGAACAATACAATTTAGTAACGGCCGCTGAACCGAACTTTGAAGAAGCTCTTAAGAGATATACATATTATCTTCATGGGGAATATGAGGATAAGGAAATACAACATCCAGACAAATTAAGGCAAATGGATATATTTGCTGTAAGGCAAGATATAGTTAATGGAAAAATCAATAATATTGTTGTTGAGCTCAAACATCCAGATGTTTCCTTGGGAGAAAAACAATTAAGTCAAGTAAAAAAATATATGGAAGTGATTTTAAGTATATCGGAGTTTAATGCTTCTAATATGACTTGGCAATTCTATTTAGTGGGAAATAGGTTTAGTCAAAATGGATTTATTCAGCGAGAAATTCAAAACAATAAACATCACGGTGAAGATTCTTTAGTTTTCAGCGTTGATAATTATAAAATCTATGTCAAAACATGGAGTGAGGTTTTTTCTGATTTTCAAATTAGGTATGACCACTTGACAAAAATCCTAAATTTCGAACAAAAGAAATTTCGACATGAATATGAAAATGCTCAAGAGGTACTAGATTCCCAAAATGATAATTCCGCTGTTATGCCTAGCGAAGTAAGCCTTGCATAGTCATAGTATTAAAAAGACGGTCAAGCCTAACCCGCCTGACCGTCTTATTTTATGTACCTACTTACCATTCTTCAAATCGTCCTGAACGGCTTTCAGCAATGCCAGCTTCTGCTCTTTAGGGCATGGCAGTTTGTTGAGATACTGCTCTACCGCTTCGGCATGAACAGAAGCTATTCTTTTTTGAAGTTCCCGCCAGCCCTGTTCCGTTTTAGGATAGTGCATGATTACCTCCACGTCTTACCAAGCCCCCTCCCTTCTAACAGGATATGAGTGAAGTATTGTCCAACATACCTTTAATTCTACACAGTTTCGTTGTCTGCACTGATTGTGGCTTCGGCTGGAATCACATATAAACCATTCCTGTGTTATATGCTCTTCCTTAGATTCTGGTATTCCAGAACAGCATATTTTTATCTGATGTTCTGGAACACTTTTTAGGGCAAACTCTATCATTTCTTAGATTGATTTTAGTATTTTGCACTACGGGAAAAGCGATAGTTTTGCCCTGTTTGCCTGAGGACTTCTTCAAGTTCTTCCAGTTCTTCATCTTTAATCGCCAGAGGATAGACGTACAGACCATTTCTCTTGCTGGCTTCCAGCTGGTACGTTTTCCAAAGAAGATTTCCAATCTCTCTGGAACGTTCCGGCTGTACTGCATTGATTCTGCACCATTGTACGTAGATTTTATTGAATTCTGAACGGCGTGTATATCCATTTCCGATTTGACAACATTCGCTGACGAAGCAGAGCAGTGAGTTGTTCTCAATTTCATAGTCATCTCTTTCACAGGTCATAAATTCGCTTTCTGTAAACTGATAGCCCCTTTCAATCGCCTGTTTCAGGTATTCTATTGCGACACTGACAATCGCTTCCTTTTCATTCAGCAGCTTATCTAACAGTTGAGGATCTCGTTTTTCCTTAGGTATAATATTGGGACACCGAACAATCATAAAACGTTCGTAGACATGTTTCCCTCTATCCCCACGGAAGTACGGAAGCTTGTTTGTGTTAAACCACAAGAGCCCGTCATACACAAACGAAAATCCATCTTTTCCTTTGAATTCGGCAAACAGGTTGTCACCTCCTGTTAAGTTTTTCAGCGTGTTTACTTCATCTATTGTGACAAAACCCATATCGCCGCTTCCAGCCAATCTCTTACGCCATAGCAAAGCAGACGCAAACCTTTCGTTTAACTTTGCCATATCCATAGAAATGCAGTTGCATTTGCCCAATAGATTAACAACAAATTCTCTTAACTGCGTTTTACCTGTATTACCTTCGCCGACCAGCAACAATAATTTTTTAAAACGCCAGCCTTTTACGTTGGAAATGATAGCGCCAATAAATTCAAGAAGAAATATTTTTGCTTGCTCGTCATCTCCACAAAGTGTGTCTAAATAAGTTTTAAAAACTGGAGCGTCGTCTAACGTCAGTCCGGGTGTATAGTTACACGGAATTTTGCGAGTATAAAGATATTTTGGAGAGTGGTTTTCAAGAGTATTTGTTTCTTTTTGACTTATATCTAAGACACCGTTCTCGAAAACAATATGTTTTTCATCACAGTTAAAATCCTCTTCTTTGATGTCTGGAAAATCAGTAGTAAATTCCCGCCAGACAGCTTCCCAGTCTTTGTTATTACGAAATTGCACAGGCAAATACTCTTTTATCAGAGCTTTTAACTTGTTATTTGAAATCAAACGGTAGCACCCTGAATCGTACAAGTACATATTTCCGTTACCTGATATTTTCAAATGGAGATTTTCTTTTAGGTAAGTATAAAGCTCTTGTCTTAAAATCTTTACTTTCCCATCTGCTTCAATACGAATCCACGGACAATCTCTAAAATTTACTTTTGCCATAACTAATTCACCTCATAAAATTTAAATTGAATTTTTGATAGACAGCACATAGTTGATTGATTAGAATCTTAGTGGTAGGTCTGCTTCTGGAAAATTGCTGTTCACGTGTTCAGCTTGCTTTCTGTCGACGGTTATAATTTATCATGCCGGTTGCAATTTGTACATTTTTTGTGTAAAATTCGTATATAGAGGTGATGGTTAATGAAATTGTACGAAATTACGACAAAGGAAATCGTGGTGGATTTTGATAGAATCACAAAACAAGATACCGTTGGGGAACGAGTAAAGTATTTAAGAGAGGTGGCAGAACTAACACAAGAGAAAATGGGATTGCTTCTTGACTGTGACCGTAGGAGAGTAGCCAATATTGAAAGAAATAAAAAAGAACTACTGCTAAGCGAAATTGAAAAAATATGCACAGGATATAACTTGCCGATAGTTACCCTACTATATGGAATCAAACCGGAGCACGAAAACATTCACCAGATAACAGGTCTCAGGCAGGAATCTATTGATTGGCTAAACAGATTAAATGATAAGGCACCAGAGAAACTTAAAATTTTGGATTTAATACTTAGCCATGAAAATATGGCGAATCCTTTATCTGAAATTTTTTATATTTATGCTATGTTAGATGTGCCGCAGACTATTAAACAAGATGATGGAACAATTACGGGTAGGGTATCTCTTGCTCTTACTGATGAACAAACCATATTAAAAAATATAATGGCTGATTACATTCAGGAAATTTTGTTAGAGTTAAGAAACGGATATAAAGCAAAAAGGGCTAAACAGACTGATATTGATATACAAACATCGCTGGATAAATTGAAAGCAGATATCCGAAACAAGAAAGATAAAAATCAAAGGCATGATGCCCTGAAGCGCTCTGAAGACCGCGATTGAGGTCTGCTTTTGTCTACACACCTTGATAAAGCACTTACAATTCTTTTCCCGAACAGCTTTGCCCGAAAAATGAAAAGCCCTCTATGAGCCGTATAGACTGCATAAAGGGCAAACAAAAAAGACGCCCTGATTTCTGTTTCAGAGCGTCTTTGTCGTAGGGATAGCTTATTTATTGATTTTTAATCATCTTTTATACAAATGGCATGGAAATTTCTGATTGCTCCAAACGCCGTACCGTTTGTGCCATAAATTCCCTTGCTCGTACCATAGCGTTAATCAAGTCTAAGTCTGATGAATTTTGAATCATCATATCCAAAGTTGAGAGCACGTCATTAAATTGGTCTATATACTGCCCCATTCTCGAATCATCTTTTTCTATTACCTTTATCATCTTGTAGTCACCCTTTATATTAAATTTGGAACACAGTCCCGTCACTAATTCTGGATAAACAAGATTGCTTATAATTTATTCCTTTAAACGGAAAAGGCGATAGCTGTTTGAATGTTATTTTAATGATATTACCCGCTGTGGCAGTTATAGCGGGGTTAAACAGCTTTTGGCGGCAACCTTTTTGCCAAAAAGGAAAACCTCTCTATCAGTTGTATAGACCGCATAGAGAGGAAAGAAAAAACAAGGTAGAGCAATGATGTTGCCCTACCTTGTAATCATTTAAGCCTGTTTTTTCTTGCGAACAAAAAGAAATACCAGAGATGTACCGGAAACTGCGAATACTAAAACAGACATCATGAGAGAACTATTATCCCCAGTCTTTGGATTATCTGTGATTGGCTTTTGCTGTTCCGGTTGGGAAGGGGTATTTGTAGCTTCTTCTTTTTCCGCTACTAAAGCGTAAGTACTGAAATGGTCGGTTTCAAAAGTAATACAATTATTCTCAATTTTTGATTCCATTTTTTCCGCTTTCGCATTGCTGTCTATATAATAAATGCCAAGGTTATTAAGTCCTTTGTATTTTTCCGGTAGAGGAATGGATACTTCCACTTTTCCGTTTGGCTGAACGGTATCGCCATTATCATCAACCAATGTAATGTCAAAGGCAACAAACTCATTATAGCCTATATCAGCTAAAGCTGTTTCCGTATTTTTAACAGCCTGTTTGTCATTTGACTTAACCGCTAATGTAACATCATTGGGGAGATTGTTCCCGGAAATCACAATGCCTGAAACGGAATCTGTAATATTAGTTGCCTTTTCCGTTACCTGAATCGTAATGATTTTTTCAGGGCTGTAAAGCTTACTGTCGCTTTGAATGCAGTCTTTGCAGGTATTGAACTGTTTGTATGTCACTTTCAGTTTCACAGTACCGGAGCCAGTAAAGGTAAGCGTTTCGCTGGATTTTAATGTATTGGAATAATCTTGATTCGATTGGCTGACAATATCCTTACCCTCTAAAATTTCAACGGAAGGCTGGTAAGCGGCTTCGTGGGTTTTATGGGTTTCATCTTCAACCAGCATACCGCCGGAATAGTTGTTTTCGTTCAGATAGTAAGCAGTATCTTTATTCACAAGGGCGGTATTAGTTAGCTCCGTGGTGAGATTTAGAGTATCGCCAGATTGAACGGACGAGGGCGCATTTGTCTGAATAACAGGTTCTTCAACTGTAACGGTAAAAGGATCGCCTATTTTGGTATAGTCGCCATCAGTCGGCAAAACGTCATTACTATAACAATACTGTGCTTGGAAACGAATTGTTCCAGGCTTATAAAAAGACTCCGTTGTATGGAATGTGTCTGACGTAACCAGTTTACCGTTTTCATCGGTTGTCTCTGGACCGCTCCAAGCCCCATGTTGGTCAAAACTGCCAACGCCTGTTTTCCAGTCTCCTAAAGACAAAAAGACATCAGTGCTGGGAGTTAAATTTTCCAAAGTGATGCTTTTGTTTTCGTCCGGAATATCTGGAATCCACTCTCCAATTTTGACCGAAGCAGGCATAGCATAAGACACTGTAACGTTTGAATCGGTTTCCTGTGCAAAAACAGGAACGGCAATTCCAGCCGTTAAAGATAGAGAAAGTGCAACAGCACATATATTTTTGAACTTCACAATTTTTCCTCCTTGCAATACTTTTCTTTATTTTAATCCTAAAAAATCGTTTTGTCAATGATTATCTCGTTTTTAAGAGTGAAAAACTCGTTTCTCCTTTAAAATGAAAGGGGAGCTGATATTTATGCCTTTTTGCGATACATTACGCACTTTAATAGATGAACGTGGTCTTACACAAAAACAACTGGCGAAGGACTTGGAAATCCCTGTGTCTACCCTTGGCGGATATGTGCAGGGAATAAGTGAACCGGATTTTGAAACATTGAAACTGTTTGCAAAATACTTTAATGTGTCTGCCGATTATCTCTTAAATATCAAAATCGGAAATACTCAAACACATTTGGAAAATGAACTATTGCGTATCTTCCGGTCATTGAGCACAGAACAACAGGAGCTATATTTGGAGCAGGGCAAAGCCTTTATTAAAATCAATGCGAAAGAAGATGTAAAATCATCAAAATCGACTTTACAAGGAAAAAATAACGTAGGATAATGTGAAACCGTCTGCGGAAAACGTAGACGGTCTTTTTTATGAGAAAATGTTTTGCTTTTTTGGCGTATTCGGTTTATAATAAGGTTGTAAGAAAAAGCCGTTATGTGATAAATTAAAAAGTCTCATAACTTAATATGGAGGGTTAAGTTAATGAAAGGACAGAACAACCGAAAGTACGCCATCTATTCGAGAAAATCAAAATTCACCGGCAAGGGCGAAAGTATTGAAAACCAAATTGAGCTTTGCCGTCAACATATCAAGCTCCACCATGAAAATGTATCGGAAGAAGATATTTTAATTTTTGAGGACGAGGGCTTCTCCGGCGGGAATATCAACCGTCCGCAGTTTCAGGCTATGATGAAGCAAATCCGTGCGAATCAGATTGGGGCTGTAGTCTGCTACCGTTTAGATCGTATCAGCCGTAATGTGGGAGACTTCGCTAAGCTCAAAGACGAATTTGATTACTACAATGTGGAGTTTACTTCAATCCGGGACGACTTTGACACCACTTCTCCTAGCGGCAGAGCCATGATGATGATGGTATCTGTTTTTGCGCAGTTGGAACGGGAAACCACCGCAGAGCGTATCCGGGATAATATGCACGAGCTTGCCAAGTCCGGACGGTGGCTCGGCGGCACAACGCCTACCGGTTATAAAAGTACGCAGATTGTCGGGAGCGTTACTGTAGACGGAAAAGAGCGAAAGGCCTACAAGCTGGACATCATCAAAGAAGAAGCAGAGATTATCAGGCTGATTTTCACGAAATTTATCGAAACCAATTCCCTCACAAAGACCGATACCTATTTGTTGCAGAACAATATCACCACAAAGAATGGGAAGAATTTTACCCGGTTTTCCATTCGCTCCATTCTGCAAAATCCGGTTTACATGATAGCCGACCAGAACACATGGGCGTACTTTGACAGCTTAGGCGTGGAGATTTACGCCGAACAATCAGAGTTTGATGGTAAGCATGGCATTATGGCCTATAACAAAACCATTCAGAAATCCGGCAAATCCAACCAAATGCGGGATATGGACGAATGGATTGTGGCTGTTGGAAAACACAAGGGCTTGATTGCCGGAGCCGATTGGGTAAGAGTACAGGATATGCTTAACCAAAACCGTTCCAAATCCTACCGCAAGCCCAAAAGCAATGTGGCGTTGCTCTCCGGTCTGCTGTACTGTGGGAACTGTGGCAGCTTTATGCGTCCCAAGCTCAGCCAACGGACAAACGCACAGGGAGAGAAGATTTACAGCTATCTCTGTGAAACAAAAGAACGCAGTCGTTGTCAGCTCTGCAACAGCAAGAATCCCAACGGCAACGAGCTTGACAAAATGATATGCGAACAAATTAAGCTGATTTCAGAGGATAGCTCCGACTTTATCAAAAATTTAGAGAGCGTGCAAAGAAAGCTGGAGGGCAATCGGGAAGAATACGACCAGCAGCTAAACGCTCTCAAAAAGGAATTACAGGAAAACGAACAGCAGATTGCCAATCTGGTGGAAACTCTTGCAAAGATGCCGAACACTCCGGCATTCGATTACATTACCGAACAGATTAACACCCTCCATGAGAAAAACGAGAAAATCAAGAACCGGATTAGCGAACTGGAGTCCCTCACAAAAAATCATCTCTATTCCAGTGAGGAATTTGACAGGACAAAAGAACTGTTAAAATCCTTCGGGCAGTCCTTTGATACTATGAGTGTAGAACAGAAGCGTATGGCATTGCGTGCGTTCATTCGCCGGATTGTCTGGGACGGGAAAAACGTCCATGTAGTGCTGTTTGGCGATACGGAATCGGAGATTGACTATACCGATTTGGTAGAGGAAAATCCAGAGCCAAACCGAGGGGATAGCGAATGAAGTCCTGATGTTTTTCCGAAATGGCAAAAAAAGTGCACAGGACGTATCAATGAACGAGCCGATTGATACAGACAAGGAAGGAAATACCTTGACCCTGATGGATGTAATGTCTACTGAGGATAATATCGTGGATAATTTGGATATCAAAATCAAGTCAGAACAATTGAAAAAGTATTTGGTGGAGGTGCTGACCCCCAGAGAAAGAATTATTATTGAACTGCGCTACGGGTTAAACGGCAGCCGCCCCCTGACCCAGAGAGAGGTCGCACAAAGGCTGAAGATCTCTCGCTCTTATGTTGTAACCACGGCTTATTATAAATGAATGGTAAGGCAAAAAAACAAGGCGACCATTCATTTTTTTATTTCTCATAATGTGGACATGCATAAAGAATAATTCTTTCCTGTTTTTATTGTATGCTTTTTAAGGCTTATCGATACAGGGAAGGTATCCACTGGCAAAACCAATTAAACGGGTTTATGCCAAACTATATGCATGAGTTTTTAGGAATGGTTTACCTTGTAAAGTGGTAAATCATTCTTTTTTATTGGTGAAAATGCAGGAGGTATAGAGCCATGATGATCGAAGAATTTCTAAGTCATTTCCAAAGTGTAAAACAGAACGGTAATCAATATATGGCGCTTTGTCCAGCACATGATGACCGCAAGGCAAGCCTGTCCATTAGACTTTCAGAAGATGGAAATAAAATTTTGATACACTGTTTTGCAGGGTGTGCCACCGAGGATATTTTGGCAAAGGTGGGTTTAAGCATGAATGAATTGTATCTTGACGACAGGAAATCTGCACCAAAACAGAAAATAAACGAGCAAAATTATCAGTATTGCGATTGTGATGGAACAGTTCTTTATTATAGGAAACGTATTGATTATGACGATGGGACAAAGACTTTTTACCCTTTTCAGCCTAACGGTATAAAAGGACTTGCGAACGTTAAACGGGTAGTCTATAATCTCCCGGCAGTTATGAAAGCAGATGCCGTATATTTTGTCGAAGGTGAAAAATGTGCGGAAGCTGTAATTCAAGCCGGAAAGGTAGCTACAACGCTGGACAGTGGAGCAAATTCTAAATGGCTACCGGAATATAATGACTATTTCAATGGGAAAAAGGTTATTGTCATTCCAGATAACGATGAACCCGGCATGAAATATGCTCAAAGAATTGTAAAAAATATCCCTCATGCTAAAATTGTAAAACTGCCGGGACTGTCTGCAAAGGAGGATATTTATGATTGGTTAAAAAACGGTCATACAATGGAGGAATTAGACAGCCTGCCCTGTGAACAAAACAAAAAAACAGTTGACGGTAAGCCAACGCAGGCAGAAACATTATTGGAATTAGTGGAAGAGAATGATATTATACTATTTCAGAATGAGGTCAATGCTCCCTATGTGGCATTAACGGTCAACGGACATACTGAAGTTTGGTCAATCGAAGGACAAGATTTCAGTATTTGGCTTAATAAATTGTACTATGAAGGGACAAAACGTCCCATACAGAAAGAAGCAATCAAACAGGCGGTAGCTATATTATCTGCTCGAGCACGGTTTAATGGAAATGCGCCGATTCTATTATCTTCCCGCATAGCAAAAGAGGACAAGTCATTTTGGTATGACCTCAGTAATCCGTTGTGGCAGGCTGTAAAAATCACAGCAGACGGTTGGAATATAGAGGATAATGTCCCGATCTTATTTAACCGCTATCGGCATCAAAAGCCACAGGTTAATCCTCAAAAAAACAGGCGGGGACGTTTATAAAATATTCCACCATATTAATATGAAAGACAACCAGATTTTATTTTTATGCTGGCTAATATCCAGTTTTATTCCTGAAATACCACATGCTATGTTGATATTTTATGGAGAAAAAGGAGCCGCTAAAAGCACAGCCTGCGGCATTTTAAAACAGTTAATAGACCCGTCTGTATTAGAAACACTGGCACTGCCGAAAAATCCAAGGGATTTAGTTGTCAGTCTGCAACAGCATTGGTTTTTGCCTTTTGACAACATATCAAATATTGGTACAGATATCAGCGATATGTTATGTCGGGCCATTACCGGAGGCGGCATTCAACAACGCAAGCTGTGTACGAATGCAGAAGATTATATCTTTACTTTTCAGAGGTGTATTTCTGTCAATGGTATCGACAATGTTGCAAAACGTCCTGATTTACTTGACCGTTCTTTGCTGATTGAATTAAGAAGAATTCCTGAATCAGAGCGAAAAGAACTAGGCGAAATTCAGGAAAATTTCAAAAAGGATTTACCATCTATTTTAGGCGGGATTTTTGATGTCCTGTCAAAAGCAATGAGGAATTTTCCAGATATCCATTTAGACAAACTTCCCCGTATGGCAGACTTTACCCGTTGGGGATATGCGATTGGCGAAGCTCTAGGCGGTCATGGAGAAAAGTTTTTAAAAGAATATGCGGCTAATCGTGCCAAACAAAATATTGAGGTGATAAATTCCCACTTGGTTTCCTTGATGGTTACTGTCTTCATGCAGAATAAAACAATATGGGAAGGGTGGGTGTCCCAACTTTTAGCTGAATTGGTTCTTCTTGCGCCTGATTTAGGTATTAATCCTCATTCAAAACGTTTTCCCTCACAACCCAATCTTTTGTCAAGGCGTTTAAACGAAACGAAAAGTAATTTAGAAGCAATAGGAATTGTTTTCACAACTGATGTGCGTTCACCAGGGACATGGATTTTCATTGAAAACAAAAAAATATCACCATTATCACCATATCGTTCAATAAACGGAGAACAGAAACAGATAAATATACCTGTTAAGTCAGAAGATTTACCCCGGTATAAGTTAGAAAATGGTAATGATGGTGATAATGGTGATGAATTTATGGATAATAAATAAAAGAGGAAATTCTAAAGCGACTTGAATTATTTCCACACAAAAAAGCCATTGATTCCGATTTCGGTTTCAATGGCTTTTTTCATATTATGATGTTTTTCCGTTATTCTTCCAAACGGTCATAATCTATTTCATAGGTATCTTCGACGTACTCCCCTTCGGGCAAGTCATATTCCAGCGTGTTCACCAGTTGAAACGCTTCTTTCAGAGAACTAGCAGACACAGGAATAATTGCTCTCATCTGCCAAGTCACGGGGATCCTATAAATAACTTCTTCATTCGCATAAACCGGGCTGTAAATTTTTCTTCTTATCATAAATCTCGACCACCTTTATATCCGTGTAAATTTCGTTTTTAAGGCCGGTTTCATACTATCCGATAAATTTAGCAGATAACCGTTGTTCACACACCTAGGTTAGATGTCTCCCCGTTTTAAAAGGTAGTTTGACGGTTTCAAAATACCTTTGTAAAACAAAAAGCGGAACAATTTTTCCTCTTGTTTAAAATTAAGGTTTCCGACATAAAAATACCATCGCCCATTTATCATAGGCGATGGTATCATTCATCAATCCCATTTTCCAAAATCAATTATGATGATTTTGCTTCTTTTTCCTTTTGATTCAATCGTGCAACAGCTTTTCCCTGCTCTACATATATAACCTGCTGTTCAGATGTCATGGAACGAAAAACCCTTAATACTTCATCTTCTATATGAGAAAAAGTCCGGCCTGATTGATAGTCTAAAAGATAATCGGTCGAAACATGAAAATACTTTGCGATTCTTTTGATAGTTTCGATGTCCGGTTCACGTTCATTACGAATATAACGCCCTAATGTTGCTGGAAGTAAATTCAATTCGGCCGCAAGTTGCTTTTGTGTTATTTCTGTTTCTTCTAATAATTCTCTTAATACATCTCCGAATTGCATAAATTCACCTCCATTTTAATTATACAAAAGATAATTTCTAAACGCCGAAAATGTCCAAAAAGGATTGACAAAAACCAAAATGGAGTTTAAAATGATGGTAAGAATATATTCACATCAAAAATCGGAAAGAGTGTAAAAATCATGTGTTCTGAAAATTGCAAAATCATCTCCGATGATGGAATGATTCAGGCGTTTTCAAAAGAACGGATTCCCTATCAGCCGCAAGGTTGGCGAAAAGAATTCCGTAAAGCTTTGCGGTGTGCCCTGTCGCAATTAACTCCCTTCGCAGAAGGTCAATATCTGATGGCTTCCTATTACGGGACGGGGACTGGATCTTGTGATTTGGAAAACGTTCTGTTTTACAATATTGGTTCAGCGCCTTTTCGTCCGTTTGCCGCCAATCGAATCTTTGCGAAAAACTGTTCTAATCAGGAAACAACTGATGAAGGAGCGGAATTCCCCCATAGGTATGTCTATAAAATCTGTGATTCAGAAAACCAGACGGATTTTTGGGGAAAGCACACTTTAGCGGCAGAATGGGAATCCCTATCGGTTCCGGTTTCTTTGAGTAGCAATAAGGCTGTTGTTTATTGGCGGGCGCTTAGGGAGAACCCCGAAAAAATCCATTCTTATCATAAACTACAGGGCAGTGACTTTGGGGTAAAAATCAAGCTGTCTGTTCCGAAAACAAAAACTGTGAATCTTACCTCAGTTGTAAAGCCTATGCTTGATGGGATTATTTGCGCTTTTCACAGCGCAAATAACCGTCTGCAAAAAGAATCCAGCTTGATTGCTTCCCGTCTTGACGTAACAGAGCAACAGCTTCTTAGTATGGACAATGATATTTTAGGAGCGTGCAGGTTTATTTATCCCTATCGGGAAAACAGCGTAAAATGGAACCCACAGGACAATCGTTGTTCTGCATTTGAAATTGAAGTAAAACACAATGATGATGGGTTTTGCCGCTTTTCTGGTGGGATTTATGACTTATCCTAAACATAAAAAGAATGAAACCGACCATCTGCAAAAATTTGTATTTTATTTTTAATTAGTAAAATCAAAAGAAAGTGAGAAATGAGTTATGAAAAAGATAATGGCTGCTTTATTAAGCGTTTTCTTAGTTTTATCTGCCTTTCCATTTTCGGTCTTAGCGGCAGATTCTATCACAGAATACACCGAAGGAGACTACACTTATATCGTAACGAATGAACAAGCTACAATTATAGATTACAGGGGCAGTAATTCACAGCGTCAAGTTACGATACCAAATACTTTAGGCGGTTATCCGGTGGTGTGCATAGGAGAAAATGCTTTTGAAGAATGTGGTTCAATATATTATATAACTATTCCCGCAAGTGTTGCTCGGATTGAGGCAAATGCATTTTATAATTGTGTACACCTTATGAGTGTAATTCTTCCCAAAGAGGGATTAATTAGTATTGGTAATGGTGCTTTTAGTAGATGTCTTTGGTTAAGTTCAATAACTATTCCTAAGACTGCTGTTGATATAGGAAATGGTATATTTTATCAAACTTCTGATGATTTAGTTGTTTGGTGCTACATGGGGACAGTTGGGTATAGATATGTTATAGAAAATGATCTTAATTATCAAATTGTACCTGAATTCTATATGCAGCAAACAAATCTTGAATTGATTCCAGGAGAAAGCAGTAAAATAACCGTTGCTACTTCAGAAAGCGTTGGAAATTTAAATACAATCGTATGGACTTCTTCTAATCCTTCGGTTGCAAGTATTAGTGAGTCAGGCACAACCACCAAAGAGATAATCGGAAATTCTGTCGGACAAACCACAATTACAGCAACCATTCAAAGGGATTCTTTCCCTCGTACAATGGAGGCTTCTTGTACTGTAATTGTTAAAGAATCATATAAAATAAATTATTATGCAAATGGTGCGAATAGTAGCAGTATACCCAGTGAACAAATAAAGCGCGAAAGCGAACCATTGAAACTGAGCACATCAGTACCTACACGTTCACAATGTGTTTTTCAGGGCTGGTCTACAGAACCCAATGACACAACAGTGGAATATCAGCCTGGAGACAACTATACCAAAGATGCGGATATGACGTTGTATGCTGTCTGGAAATGGGAGCCCAAATGTTCAGCTTGTAACGGAACCGGACAGAAAAAAGAATCTTGTCGAGAGTGTGACGGTAAAGGGCAGATTACGATTAAAAAATCAAGAACATGTACTATATGCAGTGGGAAAGGGACTGTGAAAAAAAAGTATACTGTCCAAGAAGAACACACCTGCCCCATCTGTCATGGCGAACTGGTAATATGGAGTGATTCATTGCATGGTTGGGTGTCATGTCGTTTTTGCAATGGATTAGGAACAGTTACCACTGAGGTAGAGAAAGAAAAAAATGTGACCTGTACAACTTGTAATGGCGCTGGGGAATTATACAGTACGAGCACAAAAACATGCAGTACCTGTAGTGGAATAGGCTACAAGGAAAAGCGTTGTACTCGGTGTGGCGGAGATGGTATCTGTACACAGGATTCTTTTGGCGTATCTTATGACCCCAATGGTGGAACAGGAGCACCCGCATCTCAAACAAAGGAAAAGGCTTCTTCCCTGACTTTGAGTAAAGATATTCCGGTAAAAGACGGACATATTTTCTGTGGCTGGTCAACAAGCGTAGGCGGTTCGGTGAAATACCAGCCGGGAGATATTTATTCCGCCGATCAGGATTTAATATTAGTCGCAGTGTGGCAGAAAGAACCGGAACCTATCCCCGGTTATTCCTGCGGAGATATTGACAATAACGGGACAATCAACCTGAAAGATGTAACCCAGTTGCAAAAATATCTGGCAGGCTGGGACGTGGAAGTTGCAACGGAATATTGTGATGTCAATGCAGATGGTGAAATTAACCTGAAAGATGTAACCCATCTACAAAAATATTTGGCTGGCTGGGAGGTGGAACTCGGCCAATCATAAAGCGAAATTAAACCAATCGAAACAGACGGAATTGTCAGGCGCATAGAAGCTTGTCAGTCAAAAAATCGAAACGGAGGAAAAAACATGAAGAAGTTTATTGCAATGATAACTTCCATCTGTCTCTGTGCAGTCGCTTTTCTTTCTACTCCTGCTCTTGTATCTGCGGTAGGCAACGATGAACCTGCGTTTATCGTTGAGGAAGTAAGCGGCTATGCGGGAGACGAGGTGACAGTCAACATCAGTGTCAAAAACAATCCCGGCATTTGTGCGGCGAAAGTGACTATAAGCTATGACGGGAATACTCTGGAACTGAAAAAAGCAGAGAATGGCTCAATACTGGGGGGATATATCCCCGGGCCGGTGACAAATAACCCTATTGCTTTAACATGGGCAACGCTGGAGGATTCTACAGCAAATGGTGTTCTCGCAACCTTGACTTTTACCGTCAAAGAAAATGCAGATTCGGGAAAATCAGCGATTACACTGACTTATGACCCGGACGAGGTATATAATATTGATATGACAAATATCACCTTTGCGGTAAAAAATGGTTCTGTTACGATAAACTGTAACCATGTAGCTGGCGCTTGGGAAGAAGAAAATCCGGCCAGTTGCACAAAGCCAGGAACCGAAGTACAGAAATGTACCAAATGCGGCACAGTTTTGAACAGACGGGACACCAATGCTTTGGGGCATAGTTTTGGGAAATGGGAAACCGTGACATCTCCCGACTGTACCAATAAAGGAAGCGAAAAGCGCACCTGCTCTGTCTGCCAGTACACAGAAACCCGTGATATCGACCCCTTGGGTCATAGCTGGGAATCCGACTATACCATTGATAAAGAGGCCACCTGCACAGAAGATGGCAGTCAGTCTATCCACTGTTCCAGATGTGACGCTGTGAAAGACAGTCAGGTAATCCCGAAAGGCCACAAATACGGGGGGTGGATTGTGGATAAGGAAGCTACCTGTACCGAAGATGGAAGCCGTCACCGTGTCTGTTCTGTTTGCAACGAGGAAGAAACCGAAATTATCCCTGCGGCACATCAGTTTGGCGCATGGGAAAGTATCACTGCGCCTACCTGCACGGAAAAAGGCAGTGAACAGCGCATTTGTTCTATTTGCAAAGAAGTTGAAACCCGTAATATAGACGCAACCGGACATAGCTGGGAAACCGAGTTCACCATTGACAAGGAACCGACTGCAACCGAAGATGGGAGCAAGTCAATCCACTGCAAGAACTGCGACGCAGTGAAGGACGTTACAATAATACCAGCAGGAACAACAGTAACAGATCCAACGGAACCCTCTGATTTTTCAGATTCTTCCGGAAGCAATGTACCTCAAACGGGTGATAATTTCCCTGTTGCGGTTCTGATTGTGTTCTTTGTTGCCGTTGGGGCCTTGACGATTCTTTTAGTAGTCAACAAGAAACGTATTCGCTCAAAATAACATCAGAATAAAATAAACCAAAGGGCAGGACTTTGATAGTTCTGCCCTTTTTCTATAAAATCAAAGAGTTCATTTGCTTTATAGTTTTGCAGTCCTGTAAAATAACCAAAATTTCCTGAAAAATCATGTAAAAATATAAAAGAAACTATTTACCTCTTTTCGTTTATATCTTATAATATAAAAAACGAAAAGAGGTATTTTTATATGATTTACGGATATGCGAGATGTTCCACCAATGAATCTATGCAGGATATTGACAGGCAGATTCGGGAACTGAAACAACAGGGCGCAGAAGATAAAACCATCTATCGGGAATATGAAAGCGGGACAAAGACCAATCGGGTAGAATTACAAAAGCTTCTTGATATTGTGGAACCCGGCGACACCATTTTGGCAACAGAAGTCAGCCGAATTACCCGCAGCACCAAACAGCTTTGTGATATAATAGAGTTGGCGAAGGACCGAAAAATAAAGCTCGTTTTAGGCTCTTTTGTGGTAGATTGCCGGAAAGAGCTTGACCCCATGACCGAGGGAATGCTGAAAATGATGGGGGTATTTGCCGAACTGGAACGGAATATGATAAGCCGACGAGTAAAAAGCGGTATGGAGAATGCCAAGTCCAAAGGGAAAGCGATTGGGCGGCCTGCGGTCACAGCCGATGATATTCCCGCTATTTTCTATCGGCATTATCCGAAATACCAAAAGGGAGAAATCAACAAGAAGGAGTTTTCAAGGCTCTGCTCTCTGTCCTATCCGACGATTTACAAATATCTAAGGATTGTTGAAGAGAGATAATTTTCAAGATAATAATTTATTAAAAAATGAGGGGACATAAAAAGTATGTCCCCTTTTGCTTATTGTGTTTTAAAAATCCTTAATCATCTTAATAATGGTTTTCTCAATTAAGGATTCAGAAGAAACTTCCAAGTATTTTTTTACATCATCTTTTTGACAATTCAGCGTTCCAGAAAGCACCGTTAATTCTGTATCATTTTTAATCCGGAGTTTTTTAAGATTAAAGTCATAAACATGTGCATGTATTAAACGTAATAGAACTATAAAATCCTCATGTTCGATTAATTTATCCAGCGAGGTTAAAATATCATGGTTGCTGGTATCCTGATTTATTTTTAACAATTTTTTTATAGCTTTTTCAGACAGTCCAGTTTTTGCTTGAATATCCGTGGCCTCTCTGGTTTTACAATCAAATTCTCCTAATAGATAGCCGAGTTCGCAGTCAAAAACTTCGCACATTTTCAACATATCTTCAAACTGAGGTAGCAATTTCCCGTTTTCCCATTTGCCAATTGTTTGCCGAGATTCCTCAGATAATCCTATTTTTTTTGCAAAGTCTCCCTGAGTCAGTGATAGGGTTTGTCTTTCGTTTTTAATTCTTTGTCCAATCGCTTTTGCATTATATTTCATGTTGTTTATTCCACCACATATATTTTTATATTTTAAATTTATGTAGGAACAAGTTGCTTTTCAACAACATAATAACATGGTATCATGTAAATATCAAGAAAAAAGGAGGAAAAATGAGCAACAACGAAATAATGTCATTTCAGGAGGATATACACTCAATGGAAATTCCGATTACTAAAGAATTTCCTGTGTCAAACCCGCCAATTAGGGTGGCGATTTATTGCCGAACCGCCAACAATTCAGACGGGAATCTTATTAGGCAGGAACAGAACCTTATAGATTTTGTGCTGTCGAAAGACGTATATCAAATTTGTGATATATACTCTGAAACAGGAGCGGGCAATGATGTCCCGAATCTTCCAGAAATGAAAAAATTACTCCGACACTGCAAAAAGGGGGAATATGACGTTGTAGTGATTCAGTCGTTGGACAGGCTTGGACGGAACCGTATTAAACTTATAAGTTTGATATATGCGTTTGAGCAAATGAATGTGAAGATTAAAACGCTTCGCTAAAAAGTACAATAGGATGTTCAGGTTGTCTTTCTCCTCGCTGTCTCTAGCGGAATCTAAAGGCACTATCAAACTGATGTGGACATGCAAAGAGATTATTCTCAGCGCATAAACATTAGTAGTGTTTATGATAGGAGGCTATTTATATGAAGCAGGAGTATTCCGCAGAGATTACAGTAAAATCTTACTATTCAGAAAATAGTGTGAATATTGCAGAGATATTAGAACGCTCTGTCTTACTTTTCATTGAAAGCGAGGTGAAAAAACTATGCAGCCAGGCCTCTTGATTTTGCTCCCGAAAAAAACTTATAATATTTTTGCGCTTCCTTTTAGAAACGCAAAAAATGAATGGTCGCTTATAGGAGGGCATGTTTTATGGCTATAACTATAAGCAACCCAATGGATTACAAGGTGGCACTATATGTACGTCTATCAAAGGAGGACGGTGATAAGCAAGAATCTGAAAGCGTTAGTAACCAGCGTGCTATATTGAAACAATTTGCACAGGACAACAAACTAAATATTTTTGATGTCTATGTAGACGATGGATTTACTGGAGCCAATTTTGACAGGCCGGATTTTCAGCGTATGACTAAAGACATTGAAGATGGGAAAATCAACATGGTTGTTGTAAAAGATCTGTCCCGGCTCGGTAGAAATCGTGTCGAGCAAGAATTTTTTGTCTATAAGTATTCGGGAAATTACAACGTGCGTTTCATCGCAGTAAACGATGATTTTGATACGGACAGAGACGATAATGAATTGCTAATTATGATGAAGAACTGGTCAAATGAGCAGTTTCTTAGAGACACCTCTAAGAAAATCAAGACGACAAAACGCTTAAAGCAACAGAAAGGTTTGTTTATCGGTGGAAAGGCTCCGTATGGTTACAAAAAATCTCCAACCGAAAAAAACGTAATCGTTATTGATGAAGATACTGCTCCTATCGTGCGGGACATTTTTCATTTAGCATTAGAGGGTAAATCATGCCGGCAAATTGCGATAATTCTGAATGAGCGGCAGATTCCAACCCCTGCGACATACGCAAGAATCAATTTGACTAAGAAAGGACCATATTCGGGGAAGTGGAGTTCAGAGCGCATCTCTTTCATGCTTCAAAATGAAGTTTATATTGGGAATATGGTACAGGGACGCTCGCAAAAAATCAGTTATAGTTCTAAAAAGTGCCGGAAAATCCCCCGTGAGGACTGGATTGTGGTGGAAAACACCCATGAACCGATTATTGACAGAGAATCCTTTGAGAAAGTGGCTATGCTTATTGCCAGCCGCAAGTTTACCCGTTCCCGCACGTATGAGTATTTGCTCAAAGGAATTATTATCTGTCACGAATGCAGGTATCCCCTAGGCGTTATTAATCGGAAATTGGCCGGAAATCGTGAAATGCTCTATTTTATATGCCGGACGTACCAAAGGTTTACTAAGTACGAAACCTGCACATGCCATTGTGTAAGGGTGGACGATGTTACCAATGTTGTCTTGGAACAGATTCACAGAGTTTGCAGGCAATATTCTGAACAGTTGAATTTGGAGCAAATAACGGATAAGGCTCAAAAAATGCTGCGGGAAGAAAAACGCCGACAGGGGAAAGATATTGCAGGCACAAAAGCTCGTTTAGTGGAAATTCAGTCGAAGATTGATAAATCCTACGAGGATCGTTTGTCCGGTATCGTTGATGAAGAGGTGTTTCAAAGAGTTTACCAAAAACTCAAAGATGAACAGACCGCTCTGCGCAAAAAGCTCCAAAAACTTGAGCGCTCTGACCATGAGATAGAACTTGATAAAGCCAAAGTCAAGGCTTTAGTGGAACGGTTTCTAAACGCTGAGGAGTACAGTAAGGAACTGATTGTCAGTTTGATTGACCGAATTGAGCTGACGAAAGAGAAAGAGATTCTCATTTATTTCAAATTCAAGGAACTTGACGTAGCCAGTCGTTTATAATAAGCGATATAATATGTTTCACGCATTGAGAAAAAAGCTTTGCTTACGCTGAGAAAGCGATTTGAACGGACGGAATTCAGCAGAATATAATTAGTGGAAAAAGAGGAGGCGGACTGGTTCTGTCTCCTTTTCTCATCAAAACATAAGAAGATAGACCTGAAGAATGAATTTTTAAAAATTATGGTTGTTTTTATAGGCAAAATAGTTTATAATAGTAAAGCTGAATCTCTAGGGAAATCAGAAGAAGCAAGGCAGATGCCATGAATTTGGATATACGGGCGGATGAGCCCTGTGCGGCGGCGGGCCGGGAACCATGTCAGGCGGGGAACCGAGCAGCATTAACCGGAGTTTCGCTGTGCGATGCAGACAGTTTGTCCGTTCGTATATCCAAGCGCATGACGCCGCGACCGCGGCCTGTCTTGCTTTCCATTTATCTATTGGAAAGAGGTGAGAATTTTGTATCAGGTGCTTTACCGCAAGTGGCGGCCTAAGGTGTTCTCCGACGTAGTGGGACAGCCTCAGGTAACGGTGACTTTACAGAATGAACTGAAAGCCGGGAGAATCGCTCACGCATATCTGTTTACCGGTTCCAGGGGAACGGGAAAAACCACCTGTGCCAAAATTCTTGCCAAGGCGGTCAACTGCCTTTCTCTAAAGGAGGGCGATCCGTGTGGAGAATGTGAGAGCTGTGTGGGAATTGATAACGGCTCCGTGATGGATGTGGTGGAAATTGACGCCGCCAGCAATAATGGCGTAGAAAATATCCGAAACCTGCGGGAGGAAGCTTCCTTTACGCCTGCCGCTGCGAAATACCGGGTTTATATTATCGACGAGGTCCATATGCTCTCTATTGGGGCGTTTAACGCTTTGCTGAAAACTCTGGAGGAGCCGCCGGCCCATGTAGTGTTCATTTTAGCCACTACCGAGGTTCACAAGCTGCCGGCTACGATCCTTTCCCGATGCCAGCGGTTTGATTTCCACCGGATCGATCCTGAGGTGATTGCGGACCGGCTGCAGTTTGTGGCCGGGGAGGAAAACGCTCATCTGGAGCGGGAGGCCGCTTTGCTCATCGCCCGAATCGCGGATGGGGGAATGCGGGATGCACTGTCCCTTTTGGACCAGTGCATGGGAAGAAGCTCCGAAATTACACTGGAGGTAGTTTCTGAAACTGCGGGCTTAGCGGGAAGAGATCATCTTTTCAGCCTGGCGGATACAGTTTTGCGGCAGAATGGCGGCCAGGCCTTAGAGCAGATTGACGAGCTTCACAAGGCTTCCAAGGATATGGTTCGCTTATGTGAGGAGCTTGCTGGGCATTTCCGCAATTTAATGCTGTTGAAAACTATGAAGAATCCACAGAATCTGATTGTGGTTTCTCAGGATGAATATCAAAAGCTGCAGGTTCAGGCGGAAGCATTTACATTAGCGGGAACGATTCACGCTATTGATGTGCTGCAAGCGGCCAAGGAGCGGATGTTTCGGGGGTTCGACCGACGGGTGGAGCTGGAAATGGCTCTTTTGAAGCTATGCTCTCCCGAATTGGATGAAAGCGTGGACGCTATCCTCCGCCGGCTTGCCAGGTTGGAAAAGCAGCCCAGGGCGGTGATTCCGGAACAGGCGGAAGCCGCTGCGCCGTCCATTAAGCCGCCTGCCGCGCCTATGGAAAGCCCAAGGCCCCAGACAAAGCCTCAGGGAACCAATGCGGAGCCGGAAGGCTGCGGGGAAGAACCTGCCGCAGAGGCGGCTGATATGCCGCAGGAGCAGGAACCGCCGGAGGACAAAAAGGGTCCTGTGGATATGGAAGCCTTACAGCAAGGGGCGAAGCGGATGACGGATTGGCCGGAGGTCCTGGAGTATTTAAAGGATTACTCCCACGTGATCGCTTCTGCGTTTCACGGCTCTGTGGCCTATGTCAATGGGGATTTTGTTTTGATCGACGCTCCCAATTCCATGGCCTTCGAACTGCTGCGCAAATCGGCGCAGCGGGACAAAATGCGGATAGCCATCAAGGAAATTACCGGCAGAACCTACAAGCTGGGGCCTTACCGGAGAGAATATCAAGAAAAAAAACAGGAGAAGGATCCTTTGGAGCAGTTAGCGGCGGCGGCGGAAAGTGCCGGCGTTTCGGTGACAAAAAAGGACTAATTTCTCACTGTAGAAAAGATAAAATAGAAATGAGGAATCCAAAATGAAAGCTAGATTACCCAAAAACTATAATCCAGGCGCGGCGAATATCCAGCAGCTGGCCCGTCAGGCACAGAAGATGCAGGAGGAAATGGATGCCGCTACCACAGAGCTGGAGGAAAAGGAATATTCCGCCACTTCCGGCGGGGAAGCCGTGACTGTGACCGTAACGGGAAAAATGGAAGTAAAATCTATCGAAATGAAGCCTGAAGTGGTAGATCCCGAGGATTTGGAAATGCTGTCCGACTTGATCATAGCCGCTACCAACGAGGCTCTTCGGGCCGCGGCAGAGGAAAAGAACGCTACTTTGGAGAAGATTTCCGGCGGATTAAACGTTCCGGGCATGTTTTAATGTATGGCCGGGTATCAGGTTGCGCCTCTTTCCCGATTGGTGGAGCAGTTTGAGCGGCTTCCGGGGATCGGAAGAAAAACCGCCCAGCGGCTTGCTTACCATGTTTTGCAGCTGCCAAAGAAAGAGGCTGAAAATTTTGCCCAGGCTATTTTGGACGCCCATGAGAAGATCCACTACTGCTCTGTGTGCTGCAATCTGACGGACCAGGAGCTGTGCTCGGTCTGCCGGAATGAGGCGAGAGAGAAGGGGGTCATCTGTGTGGTGGAGGATCCCCGGGATGTAGCCGCCTTTGAGCGTACCCATGAATATTCAGGCGCCTATCATGTGCTTCACGGCGTGATTTCCCCCCTAGGCGGAATTGGGCCGGATCAGCTTAAGATCAAGGAGCTTTTGGACCGGGTAAACCGGGGCGGTGTGAAAGAGGTGATCATGGCTACCAATCCCACTGTGGAAGGAGAGGCCACCGCAATGTATCTTTCCAGGCTTTTGAAGCCCTTGGGGATTAAGGTCACGCGGCTCGCTTATGGTATCCCTGTGGGCGGCGACCTGGAATACGCCGATGAAGTGACTCTTTCCAGGGCCTTGGCGGGACGGCAGGAATTTTAGAGTTTGACAGCTGATTAGAAATCTGCTATGATAAAAAATCCCAAGAGGGGGGAAAGCTTTTTGAAGGAAAATTTAAAAACCATTGCCCAAAATAAAAAAGCTTTCCACGATTACTTTTTGGAGGAAAGCTTTGAAGCCGGTATTGAGCTTTGCGGTACAGAGGTGAAATCCATCCGGCAAGGCCGGGTGAATTTAAAGGACAGCTGGTGCTCGATTGTGGACGGCGAGATGCTAGTCAATGGAATGCATATCAGCCCCTACGAGCAAGGAAATATATTTAACAAAGACCCAATGCGTGTCCGCAGGCTGCTGATGCATAAGCGTGAAATTATGCGTCTGTTCGGCTTGGTAAAGCAAGACGGTTACTCCTTGATTCCAGTATCTCTTTATTTTAAAGGATCCCGTGTTAAGGTGCAGGTCGGTCTGTGCAAGGGTAAAAAGCTTTATGATAAGCGCAGCGATTTGGCCGCCCGGGCGGCCAAGCGGGATATCCAGAGAGCGATGAAAGAAAGAAACCGGTAGTTTTACCGGTTTTATAGGGGGATGTAAAGGTTTCGACGGGGATTGTGAGCAAAGGTAAGCGAGTAGTGGAGGCGGATACACTTTAAACTTCGCACGTTTCAAAATAAACGACAAAACTCAAAAAACCAATAACGTTATTTCCTTTAATAGGAGCGTAGCGTTAGCAGCTTAATTACAGCTGCCGTCCTTAACCGTGAGTACCGCGGCTCGGATAGGGGCGTAACCTAAGCGGTGAACGTGAACCGGAAACCGCCTCGTTTTCGGTCATGATTAAGAGGCTACTGAAGCGCTGAGCCCGCCATTTGGCGCGGCGCAGAGGGAATTTTAATAAGATGGCTACACTCGTAGAAGGCTTTTGTAAGCGGTTTTCGGACAGGAGTTCGACTCTCCTCATCTCCACCAGCGGCAAGCTGCCGCTCCCAAGACGCGCACCTCATTGTTATGGGGTGCGCTGTTTTTGCACCCGCGTCTGAGGCAGATGTTTTTTGTCAACGCATCCCAGGCTGTGCCTGGACGCACATTGCGTTCCAGGTCCGGCCTTTTCTTTTGCCTGTCTGCTCGCACTCAAAGACGGGGATCTTTTTGTCAATGCATCCCAATTGAGAGCCTCGGCACGCAGTTTGCATTCGGGGCTTTTTTTATTTGGCTTGATGACCGAGCTTATAGCGGATACTTATTTTGTCAGCGCCTCTTAAAGCGCCTGAACATTAGATGTTCAGGCGCTTTTTTGCGTTAATCCAATCAGGACAAATTTTCTTAATTGTCTAAATTAAGGCATACTCGTTCAACATTCCAAGAGATTGAACAACCGTGTTTATTGTAAAAGGAAAGTCTCAATTTTATAATAAACACAAACAGTACGACATAAAAACGGAGGGAATTTTAATATGGGGATTCAACTGGGAATTATTGGTTATGGCGGAATGGGCGGCTTTCATCACAGAAACGCATCTAGGATTGAAGGAGTGCAGGTGATTGGTGCCTACGATACCGATCCGGTACGCGTACATGCTGCTGAGAAAAACGGAATTAAAGGCTTTTCCACTTTGGAGGAGCTGCTCTCCTGCGATGAGATCAATACTGTTTTGGTTGCGGTGCCAAACGATAAGCATATGGAGTTATGCGTAGAAGCCGCGAATGCAGGAAAGCATGTGATTTGTGAGAAGCCGGTTGCCATGAATGTCCGGGAATTGGACCAGATGATAGCCGCGGCGGGCCGCAACGGAAAAATTTTCACCGTGCATCAGAACCGGCGCTGGGATAAAGACTTTCGGATCGTAAAGAAAATTTTGGATTCCGGCGAATTGGGAAAGGTATACTCGATTCAATCCCGGCTTCATGGCTCCGGGGGCGTTATGTTCGGCTGGCGCGGAGAAAAAAAGCACGGCGGCGGTATGCTTTATGACTGGGGAGTGCATTTTATAGACCAATTGATGTGGATGCTGGGCTATAACAATTTTAAGAGCGTATTTTGTAAAACTTATCATGTGAAAACCACAGAGGTAGAGGACTATTTTTTCCTGGTGTTCGATTTAGAGGATGGCAGGCATGTCCAGGTGGAAATTGGGACCTTTGTTTTAAAAGAATTGCCCAGATGGGTTCTTTTAGGAGACGAGGCTACCGCTTATGTGAATGATTTCTCCAGAAACGGCGGCATTATCCGGCTGGACAGCACTGCGGAAACAAAATCAGAAATCATCATGACATCCGCGGGGCCGACACGTACTTTTGCGCCTAGGCCGGATAACGTAAAGCTGGAAAGCGAATTGCCGGAGGTGCAAGCTGATTGGTCTGAATACTACAAGAATGTTCGGGACGCCATCGACGGAAAAGCGGAACTGATCGTACAGCCCTGGCAGGTACGCAAGGTGCTGAAAGTAATCGAAGCGGCGTTTCAGTCTGCGGAAACAGGAAATTTAGTTTCGCTTAGGGATTAAACCTATTGCTAATAAAATCATCAGAAAGCCGCCTAATGAAGCTGTCATCAGGCGGCTTTTTGGCTACAGCGGAAAGATAGGAAGCTCCTCAGGAACACAGAAAATATTGCTAATCGAAAGGGGAAAAAAGATGTCTCTGAGAAAAAAGCTGATGCTGTCCATGATATCCATCGCCGTGATCCCAGTGGTAGTGTTAGGCAGCTTTTGCTATCAATACTTCAGCAAGGTTCTGCTAAACAATGTGCAGCAAAGAGAGCTGCAAAACAACAATCAGATCATTTACAGCTTAGATGATTTTTTTAATTCACTTTCTAAAATTTCTGATTCTCTTCTCATGAGCGAGGAGCTCACGAGAATCCTTCAAAACACCTACCAGGGTCCGGAAGCGCAGCTTCAAAACTACCGGGATAAAAGGCAGGTAGAGGAACTGCTTTACAGGAACGGTTATTATTTGGACAATCGGATCGAGACAATCGCGATCTTTCCCGAAAACAGCGACATGTTTTACTACTGCACCAAAGAAACCATTAATCCGGCTTATGATGTTAGAGAGGAAAAATGGTACAGCCGTATTTTAGAAAAAGAAGGAGCGCAGGCGTTAATCGGAATTCATCAGAATGGTTTGGTTCAGGCATCCTTTCAGGCGCGGCAGCCCTATTGTGTGACCATTGGAAGAAGTATTTATTCCGCTTATGAGTCCAGGCTGCTGGGAACGATTATCATTAACGTCAATGTACGGGACCTTCAGGAGCTGTGGCCTGAGCCTGACCAAAATTTCCAGGAAAAATTTTACCTGGTGGATGATGAAAATCGAGTGGTGTTCAGTGATTCATCAGAGGAAATCGGCGGACAGTTTTCTATGAGCGATTTGAGCGTTGGAATTTCCTCTTGCGAAATGGAAGGCGTTCTTTACGACGCGATGGTGTCGGAATCCGGCCATCAGGGCTGGAAAAGCGTCAAAATGATCATGCGCAGCAAGCTGGACAAGGAAATCGCAGTGGTTCCTTATATGACGATTACCCTTGTGTTGGTTCTCATAGGCTTGGCGGTGCTGGTGTCGCTTTTTATTTCCAAGATTTTTACACGTCCACTTCAGGAGCTGTATGTTAAAATGCGCCGGTTTGAGGCGGAAAAAAGCGGGAATCCCCTTCCGGAAAACCAGGTGGAGATTAAGGGCTTGTCCAGAAGCTATAACCGCATGATTGAAGAAATCAACAGCCTGACCATCAAAAATTACGAGACGGAGCTCCAGCTCCGCCGAGCGGAGCTGATGGCGCTGCAGTCCCAAATCAACCCCCATTTTATCTATAACACCCTGAATTCAATTAAATGGATGGCGGATATGCAGGGCTCCAAACGGATGGTGACGGCTCTGGATTCTTTGATTAAGCTGATGCAGTTTTCATCGAAAAACAGCCAGGAGGTCATCCGGATTCAGGATGAAATAGATCTGATCAAGGATTATATCAATCTGATCAATTTAAAATATTTCGACAGAATCGTTACACTGATCCGAGTGGAACCAGGGGTAGAACGCTACGAAACCTTAAAATTTCTGTTGCAGCCTATTGTAGAAAATTCCATTTATCACGGCTTTAATAAAATGACGCAGTCATGCGCGATTAAAATCAACATCAGTCGGAAGGGGGACAGGATTTTATATGAGGTAATCGACAACGGGAAGGGGATGAGCAGGGAAAAGATAAGACAGGCGCTAAAGGAGGAACGCTCGGAGAATTCCCATTCCTTCAACAAAATTGGATTATACAATGTCAACAAAAGAATCCAATATACGTTCGGCGGAGATTACGGCGTGAAAATTGACAGTGAGCTAGGCAGGTATACCAGAGTGCTTGTGGAAATCCCGGCCCGCGTTTATAAGGAGGGAAAGGCAGATGAATAAGATCAGCATTGCCATAATTGACGATGAAAGCTTAGTTAGACTTGGAATTAAGTCCTCTGTAGAATGGGAGAACTATGGCTATGAGATCATAGGAGAAGCCGACAATGGCCAAAACGGTCTGGAAATGATTCAGCAGAAACAGCCGGATATCGTGCTTTTGGATATTTGTATGCCGGTTATGGATGGAATAGAGGTTCTGAAACGGCTTCAGCAAATGGAAATTGACTGTAAGGTCATTATTCTCAGCTGCCACGATGATTTCCATTTTGTAAAGGAGGCTATGAAAAACGGCGCTTATGATTATCTAAGAAAGAATGAGATCAACAGCGCAAACATCCTAAATATTTTAGAGGAAGTCCGCCAGTCGGTCCGAGAGGAAAGAAAGAATAAGGAGGCGTCGGAAGAAAAAGAGGAATGGGGCGGCTGCTCGCGGCACAGCTGGCTGCAGCGCCTGGTTACCGAAGGAACAGAGGCGGACGGACATTCAGTTCCGGTGAGCCGGCTGCATATTCAAGAGGGAGGACTCTGCTGCGTTGTTTTTGGTGTTAGCCATTATCGTCAGGTGCTTACCCGGTATGAGGATGGCTATCCCTTTGCTTTAGAGCATAGCATCACAAATTTAGCGAAGGAAGTTATCCGCCAGCGAACGCGGGAAATGGAAATTTTTCTTTTCCAGGAAAACCAATATGTGCTTTTGCTCAGCAGCCGGGACAGCGTTAGCGGGGCTCAGTGGGAGGAAGAGGTTTTCTCTCTGATCAACGAGTTGTATACCGTATTTCAAAATTATTTAAACGCGGAGACCTACTATGGGGCAAGCGGTATCGTTTCGAAATTTTCTAGCTTGCCGGAAGCGTTTGAGCGGGCGCAATATTCCTACAAGCTTCATTATTTCCAGCCGGATAAAATAATTCTCAAAGAGGTGCGTAAGCCAGCCAGAACGCTGAGCGAGGAAGAGGTTAAATCCGGGTTAAATGAGATCAACTCCTGTATTTCCCAAAAGCAGTATTCCCATGCCTTTTCCCATCTGTATACTTTTATTCAATGGTTACGGCGTCATCACAGGGAAAATCTCGACGTTGCGGGAATTCTGAATTTCTTTTCCAATATGGTTCGCTTCATTTTGCTGCAGGAGGGGAAAATTCCAGAAGAAACGATTGACAAGCTGCAAAAATGCGAAAATCTAGAGGATACCGAACAGTTCCTTTCGGAGTTCCAAAGGGAGTTGAAAGCGGAAGAGCCGGAGCTGGATCAAAAACATTATTTAATCCGGGCGGCTACCGACTATATTCAGCAGAATTTAAGCCGCGGCGATATCTCCTTAGATGAAATCGCGGAGCATTTGATGATCAGCAAATCCTATCTTTGCCGCTTGTTTCAAAAAAAGCTGGGGGTTTCCGTCCAGCATTATATTCATAACATCCGGATTGAAAAGGCGAAAGAATACTTGAATGATTTCCGGCTGAAAATTTATGAGATTGCAGAACTGACTGGCTTTAACAGCTCGACCCATTTCAATATCGTCTTCAAAAAAATTATGCAGTGCACTCCGGTTGAGTATCGGAATGGCTTAAAACAGTAATAAAAAATTTTATCAATACAGGATAAAAAAGGTCAATGTGAATAAACGAAAACGATATCCGGCAGAAAATCTCATTTGTGTTTATTGAAATTGTTCAATATCTATAAAAACTTTCCAATGGCGTTTATAGAAAACGATCCTTGCATTCATTATACTAGATGTAGTTTTAAAACCAGTAAAAATAAGCAAAAAGGAGGTGCTTTAAAAAATTAGTCTTACCAACTAAGAACAGAGGAGGATAAAAATGAAAAAGAAATTTTTAGCGCTATTTTTAGCGGCGGCTATGGTAGGGACAGCGGTTGGTTGCTCTCAAAATGGGGGCTCCGGCGCAAACAGTGGCGAAGCGAGTGAAGCGTCTCAGAGCAATGGGGAATCTCAGGCGCCCAGCGGTGAGGTGGTAACACTTCGTATGGGAGGCTGGGGAAGAATCGATACAGAACATGAGCCTGGAGTTATTGGAATGGCGGAAGCCATCGGCATTAACGTAGAATTCCAAAAGTACCCCACAGACGCTGATTTCTGGAACAATCTTCCAGCGCAAATCGCGGCAAAAACAGCGCCGGACTTTGTTGTGATAAGTAACGAGCTATATCTGCCCTACATACGCGATGGCATGATCGTTCCTCTAACCCAGTATATTGAGGACGGTACCATCACCTGTTGGGATAGAGTAAATCAGAATGCAAAGGATGTTTGGACGGTTGATGGGGATGTTTATGCTATTCCCTTCTATCAGACTCCCGCGGTGTTCGCTATCAATACGGATCTTTGGAGCGAGGCGGGCCTGACAGAGGCCGATTACCCGGAAACCTGGGATGACGTTTTGGATGCCTGCAAGGTATTTAAGGATACTCTTGGCATGACCGGCTTGTGCGTCAATACACAAGAATACCATTTCACCAACTACTGCCTGTCTTTCGGCGGCGGCTGGGATTTGGGAAAAACCATCGATACTCCGGAAAACGCGGCGGCGCTTCAGTTTATCATTGACGCTTATCACCAGGGCTATGTGGTTACGCCGAAAGAGCTGGGCGTTAGCTATGACGGTAACGTGATAATGTCCGAAGAGGCGGCCATGTCCACCGGCGGTAGCTGGTATGTGTCTGACTTTGCCATAAATGCTCCGGATCTGAACGTGAGATATATAAGAGTTCCTCATGCGAAAGGCCATGAAGATGCTTCAGGCACCTTCCACTCACCGGCCTTTGCATTGCTGAAAGGCGGCGCTCATGAGAAAGAGACTGCTATGGCGATTAACTATATGATGAATGATACCCATGATGAGGCATTAATCGATCTGGGTTACATCCCGGTGAATGAAAAGTTTCATGACGAATTTAAAGAAAAGAACCCCTTGTTGGTTGATCTGGTAGACGCTATTCCCAAATCCAATGGCTTCGACTATCCGCCGGCCGGTAAAGAGTTTGCAGACGCTTTGATTTCTAAAATGGAGGAGGCTCTCTTTAACTCTGATTCATCCCTGACCGGAGCTGAAATTGTCAAGGAGCTTCAGGAAGGATACGGCGCATAACCTAACGGATGCTTATTAAACGGAACAAGTGATTACAGCCTCCCTGCTGGTTGAGCCGGTAGGGAGGCATTAAGAAAGGTTATGAGGATGATGGCAGAGAATACAGGAAAAAAGAGACAAAAATACAGCAAATTAAGAAAACAGGAAGCAATTGCCGGATGGTTTTTTGTGCTGCCGGCAGTCGCCTTTTGGCTGATCTGGTTCCTGTATCCCGCGGTGAAAGCAATTTCTATTAGTTTTTATCATTATAATTACGCGACGCCGGAGACCAACGCTTTTATCGGTTTAGATAATTATATCCGGTTGTTTCACGATCCCAAATTTTTTGCGGCAATGGGACACAGCTTTTTGATGGTGCTGATTATTGTACCGCTGCAAACCCTGATTTCTTTCACAATCGCGGTTTTGCTAAACGGAAAAATACGGTGCAAGGGATTTTTCCGTTCCAGCTGCTATATCCCTTACGTAATTTCGGCTGTGGCGGTAACGATTTTCTTTATGTACTTTTTTGTAAAGAATGGACCCGCGACTAAGTTTTTCTCCCTTTTAGGCTTAGAAAATGTGAGCTGGTTTGCCAGCACGAAATATGCGCTGGCGTTCCTGATTATCGTATATGTGTGGCAGCAGATAGGCTTTTACATGGTGATCTTTATCGGCGGACTGCAGGAGGTTCCGGTTGAGCTGTATGAGGCGGCTAAGGTCGATGGGGCCGGCGCTTGGCAGCGGCTGATTAAAATCACCGTGCCGTTAATCAGGAATACAACCTATCTGGTTTTGACCTTCGGTATGATTAGCGCTTTTCAGATTTTCGACCAAATCGCGGCGCTGTCAAAGCAGGCGCCGCTGGGTTCTCCGTCCGGCGCTACCAGCACTATGGTTACCTTTCTGTACCAGCAGTCTTTCAGCTATATGGATATGGGATATGGAAGCGCCGCCGCGGTCATTCTGTTTTTGATTATTTTTGCTTTATCCGCCGTGCGGGAGTTTGCGGGAAGGAGAACAGTGTAAATGAAAACAAAAAAGAGCATCGCCGGAAAAATTCTGATCTATTTCTTTCTAATTCTTTTAGCACTGTTGTTTTTGGTTCCGGTTTTTTATGTAATGTATAACTCGTTGCTTCCAAAACGGTATATTGGTTCCTTTGTTTCGCCTGCCCTATGGAGCTTGGACAACTATAAAGAGCTTTTCTCAGAGTATCCGATTATGAAATGGTATGGCAATACCGCTATTTCAACCGTGGCCGTTGTTTTGGGCAATATATTTTTTACGCCGCTGGCAGGCTATGGGCTTGCCAGGCTGCGGTTCCCGGGAAAGAAAGTCATTTTTATTTGCCTGATGCTTTCCATGATGATTCCTGGCCAGTTGGTTTTGCTTCCGCAGTATATCATGATGGCCAAGATGGGACTGGTCAATACGCTTTTTGCGATTACCCTTCCATATTTATCTCAGTCCATGTTTATCTTTATGTCCAGGCAGTTTTTTTATGGGATTCCAGAGGAACTGGAGGAGGCCGCGCGCATCGACGGGCTTGGCCGGTTCGGAACCTATTTCCGGATTATCTTGCCAATCTCAGGAGTGCTGATGGCAACCATCGCTATTTTTAATTTTACCGGCACGTGGAACTCGTACCTGGTACCTTCCACGTTTATCAGCACACAGGAGAAATATGTTCTGGTGGTAGGACTGCAAACGGTAAATAACGCGCATTTCCAGCAGGAAAACCTTACTCTTGCCGGTGTATTCCTTTTGGCATTCCCTGTGATTATTTTCTTCATGTTTACACAGAGGTTTTTCGTTCAGGGAATTGCCACCTCAGGAATAAAAAGCTGATGTCTGGGCTGTAAAGCGAACAGACAACTCAGAAAAGCATTACCTTAAATTCAAATGTAATGGAGGAACGAAACAAAATGAAAAAATGGAAGGTCGCCTTGATCGGATGCGGATCAATTGCGGACAATACCTACCTGCCCAGGATCAAGGATATCCCTGAAGCAGAGATGGTGGCGGTTTGCGATATTATTCCGGAGCGGGCGAAGGACTACGCGGAAAAATTTAATGTGCCGGCATGGTACACCAGCATCGACGAACTGCTGGAAAAATGCGATTTCGAGATCCTGATGAATACCACGTCGATCCCGGCCCATCATGAAATCAATATGAAAGCGCTAAACGCGGGAAAACACCTCTACTCTCAAAAGCCGGTAGGCTTGACAGTGGCAGAGGTAACCGAGCAGATCGAGGCTGCGAAAGCGGCCGGCGTGAAGTATACCGCTTCTCCAATCCATATGCTGCGGGATGATATCAGGTTTGCGAAAAAGCTGATCGAGGACGGCTGCATTGGGGAAATCATGAAGGTTCATACCAATGTTTGCCACGGAGGCCCCGAGTACTTCCAGTACCGTACCGCGGACCCCACCTGGTTCCACCGCCCCGGAAGCGGCGCCCTGTATGATATGGGCGTTCACGGCCTGACTATGACCACAGGAATTTTGGGGCCGGCAAAAGCGGTAGGCTGTATGGCGAAAATTTCAGAGCCTGTCCGTACTGTGAGAACCGGGACCTTTGACGGAATGAAAATCCAGGCGGACCAGCTGTATGATAATTACATCATTACCCTGGATTACGGAGACAGAGCCATGGCGGTGGTGGAATCGGGCTTCTGTCAAAAAGACAGCAGAGCGCCCCAGATGGAAATCTGCGGCACCAAGGGAACGATTTCTTTTGCGAACAATGGAAACATGAATCCCATGGATTCCTTAGAGGTCTATCTGGACGCGCCGGAACGGGGAATCCGCGGCTGGCTGAAGCCGATGGAGTGGGATATTCCGGCCTGCGAGATGAATTTCTTCCAATGCAAGGTGGTTCAGGATCTGATCTATGCCATCGAAGAAGACCGTCCCGTAGGGCTGCCCCCTGAGCATGCCAGACATGTGGTGGACATTATGTGCACCATCCCAGAGGCCATCGAGACAAGAAGCATTGTTCCCCTGCATACCACGTTTTGAGAAGCGGGCTTGTAATACATAGTAAATGAGGTAAGCGATGATGAAAAAGAAATATCGCATTGGATTAGTGGGCTTTGCCCATATGCATGTCCTGGATCAGATTAAGCCTTTTTTAGCCATGCCGGAGCGGGTGGAATGGATCGGAGCCGCGGATGTGAAGCCAATGGTGGAATCAGAATACTTTGAGAGCTCCAGCCGCAGCATGAACTTAAAGCTATGCCAGGAGCAATGCGGCTTTACCGATGTGTTTGAGGATTATCAGCAGCTATTGGAGCTGAAGCCGGACCTGGTGCTGGTAAACTGCGAGAACGCGTATCATGGAACCGTTATTCCGGAAATCCTGATGCGGGGCATCCATGTAATTGTGGAGAAGCCGCTGGCCTATTCTACAGAGCACGCTATGGCCATCGCGCGGGCCTCCCGAATCGGTAAAGCGGATTGTATCATTAACTGGCCGACTACCTGGCAAGCAAGTATCCGATTAGGACAGAAGCTGGTAAGCGAGGGCGTGATCGGCAAAGTATATCGTTTCCAGTTTCGGAACCCGGATTCCCTGGGGCCGTTTTCTTACGGCCAGGTTATGACGGACCGCCAGCTGGGCAAGGAATGGTGGCATCAGGAGGCTGCCGGCGGCGGAAGTATGCTGGATTACTGCTGCTACGGTACCATCCTCTCTAACTGGTATCTGGGAGAGAAGCCGCTGGGCGTCTATGGGCTGAAAGCCAATTTTAACCACCGGTTTGGCGACGCGGAGGATTACGCTTCTCTGATGGTTCGGTATCCCGAAGCGGTTTCAATTTTGGAGGGAACCTGGAACACAGTCAGCAGCGGCTACGATTCAGGACCTATCGTTTGGGGAGAAAAGGGCGCTTTGATTGTGGAGAACGGGGGTGACCATGGAATCCATGCTAATGTGAGCGTGTATCACGACAGATATTCCACTACCCCAAATGAGGTATACAGTTCCGACGATTATCCTCTGCCTGCTGGCAGGTCGAATTTAGCGGAAGAGGTGTTCCACCATCTTGAGACTGGAGAGCCTCTGCATGCTACCATGGATTTGAACAATAATCTTTGGTCAGCGGCAATGCTGGACGCGGGCCTCCGTTCCAGCCGGTCGTTGAAAATGGAGGAGGTAAAAACTCCTTGCTGGACGATTGGATAAAAAATAAATCAATAGGAGGACAGATGATGAAATTAGCAAATGTATCCTGGGGCTGGACGCCGATTCCGGAGGATATGCCCGAGGGGGATTCTTTAATCAAAATTGCGGACCAGATCCGCGGCCTGGGCTTTGAGGGCGTGGATTACCTGGGGACGCCTGAGGCCTTAGATGAGTTCTTTACCGAGGAAGCCTGCAGGACGCTGGGAGAGCATTCCAGATCCATTGGACTGGAACCGAATGTTTTTGTTTTTCAGGATGACAGCTGGAACGCCTGCTGCTGTGAAAAGCGGGAAAACAGTCTCAAGTATTTTGAAAAGGCCGCGCAAGCGGCAAAATGGATCGGCTGCAGAATTGTATCCACTCTGGTGCCCCTGCCTTGCGGGGCGACTCCCTGGAAGTTTAATCCCGCGGCTCCGGCGATCAAGCAAGGCTATCATATGCCGGCCGGCTACTGCTATCAGAAGGATTGGGAAACCTTGATGGAAAGCTACCGCAAGTGCCTGCAAACCGCCAAAAAATATGGGCTGCGGATGTCGGTGGAGTGCTTCCCGTATTCCATGGTTTCCACTCCTCATGCGATGCTCAAAATGCTGGAGGATATCAATGACCCTGATTTTGGCATCCAACTGGATACCAACCATCTGGTTATGCAGCATATCGATCCGGAATGGACCATCTATATGCTGGGCGGCAAGCATATTTTCAACGTTCATTGCAAGGACAGCGATGCGGTTTCTCGAAACAATATCCCCGCGGGATGCGGCATCTGCGATTATACCGCGGTAATCCAGGCCCTGAAGAATGTCGACTATGACGGCAATTTGTCGGTTGAGCTTGAGTTTACGGATAATCCCCGCCGCTATAATAAGCAGGCGCTGGATCATCTGAAGCTTTGCCTAGCGGGGGAATATTGATTTTCTTCCGCCGGCGCGATGCTTCAACACCATTGTAAAAGATACGGGCCGGCCTTCGAAACGGCAAAGGCCGGCCCGGTGAAAACACTTTCAGATTCAGAAACAGAGGAGAACAAAATGAAACAATATAAAGTTGCGATTATCGGCAATGGCATGATCTGCAATGCGGCGCATATTCCCGCCTATCAAGCCATGGGAGATAAGGTGAGAATCGTAGCCGTGGCGGATATCCGGGAGGAAGCGGCGAGAGAAACTGCCGAGCGGCATGGGATTCCCAAGTATTATGTGGATCCCTACAAAATGCTGGAAGAAGAAAAGCCGGATATTATTTCGGTATGTACTCCCAACGCCTACCACAAGGAGTATACCCTGGCCGGCTTCCGGGCAGGCTGCCATGTGGTTTGTGAAAAGCCCGTTGCGATGAACTGCGCGGATGCCGAAGAAATGTTCCGCGCGGCGGATCAGGCCGGCAGGCATCTGTTCGTAATCCAGTCTCTGCGCTTTACCGGCAATTTCAAAGCGGCCGCCAGCCTGGCGCGGAGCGGATGCCTGGGAGAAATCTATTACGCGGATTTGAACCTGGTTAGACGCCGCGGTGTTCCGAGATGGGGAATGTTCCATATGGCGAAGGAAAACGTGGGCGGTGCGTTCTGTGATTTGGGCGTCCATATGTGCGACTATTTGATGTATCTATCCGGAAACCCGAAAATGGTGGCAGTCAGCGGGAATGCGGTAACCAAGATTGTCAGCAAGGAAAAAAATATTGAGTTTTCCAATGCGGAAAGCGGAGCGCCTACCGGTCTGTTTACGCCAAGAAAATTTGATATGAGGGAATTTGACGTTGAGGAGTTCGCCAACGGATACATTCGGCTGGACAACGGCATGACCGTTACTTTTAAAATTTCGTGGGCGCTGAATCTTCCCAACAGCAATACGGTAAGCATCTGCGGCGACAAGGGAGGACTCACCATCGGCGACGACGGCTTGAAGCTGATGACTACCCAGGGTGCTTACCAGACGGATGTTATTCCCAGGGTTTTCCCCGATCCTTATTCTGAGTATTCAGACTTTACCGGACATATTCACGAAATGGACTACATTTTAAAGGTGCTCAACGGAGAAATGACCATAGAGGAATATCCGATCCGGAAGGATGAGGTTATGAATGTGGTGTCCATGATCGAGGCCTTTTACAAATCCGCCCGGCTGGGGAGAGAGGTTACCTTCCAGGAGCTGGGCCGGTAATCCTAAGCAGCTTGAGGAGATTATAATAGAATATGGCGCGGCGGCTGAGCTTACCGCTGCGTCTTGAGTATCCAACGCAGCAGGGAGGCGCCGCCTGAGGGGGAGGGTCTCCCTGTTTGCGTGGCGCGAAAATCCCAAAGAAAGGGGAACAGGAAATGAAAGGTGTTATCACAGAAATTGAACGATTTTCGCTGAAGGATGGGCCGGGAATACGCACCACGGTGTTTTTCAAAGGATGCAACATGGCGTGCAGCTGGTGCCATAATCCGGAAACTCTGTCCGTCAAGCCGCAGTTGATGGTGTATCCGAAAAACTGCATTGGCTGCGGTGCCTGCGTAAAGGCGTGCAAGGCGGGAGCCAGAACCATAGAAAACGGTATCCTGCATTACGACCGATCCGTATGTACCGGCTGCGGCGCCTGCGCGCAAAGCTGCTTTACCGGGGCCTTGGTGATGTCTGGAAAAGAGATGGCTGTGGAGGAGGTCATGTCTGAGGTTTTGCAGGACCGAGGCTATTACCGGAACTCAGGCGGAGGCGTGACACTCTCCGGCGGCGAGGTAGCCGCACAGCCTGAATTTGCCGTGGAGCTGCTGAAAGCTCTGAAGAACGAGAATATTTCCACCGCTATTGAAACGAACTTATACGCTCCCTGGAAGGTTTATGAAAGTCTGATGCCCTTTGTGGATTTGGTCATGTTTGATATTAAAATTTTTGACAACAGCACTCATAAAAAATTGACTGGGGTCAGCAACCAGCGCATTCTGGAAAATGCGAAAAGAATTGCGGATTCCGGAAAGCCCTATTTGGTGCGGACTCCGGTTATCCCAGGCGTAAACGACAACGAGGAGGAAATCGGAAATATCGCGGAATACGTAGGCGGTTTAGGCGGCGCGCAGTATTATGAGCTTCTGCTGTTCAATCCTTTGGGAGAAAGTAAATACGACGCCTTGCAGGTGAAAAATGATTTTGCCGGAACCCGTCCCACCAAGACAGAGGACGCTGAGCGCCTGGAGCAGGTCGCGAAGCGGAAATCCGGGCTTCCTGTGAGAGTAGGCTGAAAGAGAAAGGAAGAGCTTTATGGTCAACAGAATTAATATCTTTAAGCCGGATACGCCAATGGGGTATGACGACAGGATCAGGATTTTGAAGCAGAGAAAGCTGGAGGAAACCCAGGCCAAATCCAAGATGAAGGTGTATCAGGATGGCGATGATTACGGCAGCATTCCGGCTCCTGAAAATTATCAATTTCACTGCATCCCCAACCATGAAAACGGTTCCTGGTATGGCTATGACGGCTGGAGCAAAAACTTCCATAAGCTGATGAGCGAGCATCCGGTCTACATTGACCCGGTGGATGCGTTTTCCTGCCGCTGGATGTTCAGCATGATTTGGTTTGAAGAAAAATCACCGGAAAAGGGGCTGCATTGGAATCCTAACTTTTCCTATGATTATTTGAAGCCGGAGCAGGAGCTTTACGGCATCATTTCCGGCATCGGCTCCGACGCCCATTTCGGCGGCGATTACCAGCTTGGGTTAAGCTTAGGCTGGGGCGGCTTGCTGGAAAAGCTTGCGTTTTATCGGAAAAAGCATCCGGAGCACGCGGAATTTTACGACGCGGAGGAATTGGTGATCCGGGGAATTCAAAACTGGATCTCCCGGGCGATAGCAGAAGGCGAGAGGATGGCCGAGGCGGAACGCCACCCGGTTTTGAAGGAGAACCTGCGTCAAATGGCTCGGGTAAACCGCAATATTCTGAATGGAGCGCCTAAAACCATGCGCGAAGCCTGCCAGTGGGTATGCTGGTTCAATATGGCCAGCCGGACCTATAACAGGGACGGCGCGGGGTTTCAATTGGATGAGGTACTGAAGCGGTATTACGACGCTGACTTAGAGGCTGGGAGGATTAGCAGGGACGAGGCGGTCTTCTATATCGCCTGCCTGCTGCTGAACGACCCCCATTATTACCAGATCGGCGGGACGGACGAAAATGGAGAGCCCTTGCTGAGCGAGTTCAGCTATATGGTTTTGGAAGGTGCCGACAAGCTGGATTCTGCGTGTAATATCACTGTAAGAGTTGATAGAAATATTGACCGGAAATTTTTGCATAAAGCGGTAGATTACCTGTTCAAAAATAAAAATGGATGGCCCCGCTTCTCAGGAGACGAAGCGTTAAACGCAGGCTTTATGAGACTAGGTTATCCAGAGTCGCTGGCAAGGCGGAGAATCGCGGTGGGTTGCCACTGGATGAGCCTTCCGGGCCTTGAGTACAGCTTAAACGACTGTGTGAAAATTAACAGTGCCAAGGTGTTTGAGGTGGCGCTGGATGAGATGATGAGCCAGGAAGGTCCCTATTCCACGGAACGGCTGTGGGAGCTGTATCAAAAACATATGGCTCGTGCGGTGGAGGTAACCGCTGAGGGCTTGGATTTCCATTTAAAGTATCAGCAGTATAACGAGCCGGAGCTGATGCTGAACCTGATCAGCCATGGCCCTGTTGAAAAGGGTCTGGATATGACTTGCGGCGGCGCTATGTATTACAATCTGTGCATGGATGGCTCTGCCATTGCGACAGTAGCGGATTCCTTTGGCGCCTTGCAGCAGCGGGTCGAGGAGGAAAAACGGATCGACTGGCCAGCGCTGTACCACCACTTAAAAACAGATTTTCAGGACGAGGGCGGAGAGCTTGTGCGTCAGATGCTGTCTCACAGCTCCCGGTATGGAGGCGGAAATACCATCAGCGATCAGTGGGCGGTAAGAATTTCCAAATCCTACTCCGAGCAGGTGCGGGCGGTCAGCGAAAAATATCCGGGCTATGAGTTTATTCCCGGATGGTTCAGCTGGTCCAACACCATTGTGCTCGGAAAGCAGGTGGGGGCTACCCCAAACGGACGCCACGCTTTCGAGCCTATTAACCACGGCGCCAACCCGCATCCTGGCTTTCGGAAGGATGGCGCTCTAACCGCTATGAGCAACTCGATTTGCGCGGTACAGCCGGGCTATGGCAATACAGCGCCGGTGCAGCTGGAGCTTGATCCTGGCATGGGGCGCGGGGACGAGGCGGTACAAAAAATAGCCGACTATATTTTGACATTATTTGAACAGGGCGCCACGCTGCTGAATATCAATATTGTAAATGGCCAGCAGATTTTAGAGGCGGATAAGGATCCCTCCAAGTATCCTGATTTGGTAGTACGGGTTACCGGATTCACCGCTTATTTCTGCTCCCTTACTCCAGAATTCAGAAAACTGGTTGTAGACAGGATTCTGATCCAAGGAGGAGCGTAAAGGCGCGGGGCTGCAGTACAGCCAGCGGATTTTAGCCTCTTAGGCCTTTTGGATAAAGCGAGTGAAGGCGGTGGCCAGTGCTCCTGCCCGGCGGCCGCCGGGCTAAGGAGGACGCCTTTTGAGGCCTAAACTCGAAAACTGAATTTTGAAGCTGTCAGAAAAGGCGCGAGATTTGGAATTTGATGACATTCCGGATCTCGGCCTTTTTCTGTTGGCGGCATAACCGGCGAAATTGGCGATAACGGAGCATAAATGAGCAAAAGAAATTTGAAATTGTCGGATTAGCACGGAGAGAGAAGCCGATTGCTCGCTCTGGAATCTCTGAATCAACGGGCTGTTTCAGCGAAAAGAAACCAATCAAAGAAAAAATATGAGCCTTCCCACTCTGCCGCACGGCGGATTCTGTCAGAGCGGTTGACAATTCAGGCGGAAAGCTGTTAAAATAAAATAAGATATGTTTGAAATTTCCCAATGGGTAATTTCGTTTATCATCGATAGAATTGAGATGAGATAAAATGATCAAAAGCATGACTGGCTATGGGCGGGCGGAAAGCGACGCCGAGGGCCGTGGCATTCTCGTGGAGATTAAATCGGTCAATCACCGGTACTTTGAGTTTTCCTCCCGGACAACCAGAGGATATAATTTTTTGGATGAAAAGTTGAAGTCCTACGTCCAGTCCAAGGTATCCAGAGGCAAGGTGGATGTGTTTGTCACCATTGAGGCCCTAGAGGATGCGGCCGCTGAGGTAAAGATCAATCATTCCCTCGCAGATGGCTATGTAAAAGCCCTTCGGGAGCTGCGGGATACCTACGGCCTGCAGGATGATATTTCCGTTTCCACGGTAGCCCGGTACGGCGATATCTTCTCCATTCATAAGGGGGAGGAAGACGAAGACCAGGTTTGGGAGCAGGTCCGTTCCGCGCTGGATCGGGCGCTGGAAAAGTTTATCCAGATGCGCAGCGTGGAGGGCGAACGGCTGAAATCTGATATTGAGAGCCGCGCTCAAACAATTTTGGCCATTGTGGAAAAGGTGGAGGAGCGTTCTCCTCAAACGGTGATTGAATATCAGGAGCGCCTGCGGGCAAAACTCAATGAGGTTCTTGCAGATACCACGGCGGATGAGCAGCGCATCCTGACGGAAGCCGCGATTTTCGCTGATAAAGTCGCTGTGGCAGAGGAAACAGTCCGGCTGAGGAGCCACTTCCAGCAGCTGGAGCAGATGCTCCAGTCCGACGAGGCCATCGGCAGAAAGCTGGATTTTATCGTCCAGGAAATGAACCGGGAGGTCAATACCATCGGTTCTAAGGCGGTAGACGCTGAGATCGCCCATATGGTGGTGGATATGAAGGCGGAGATTGAGAAGATCCGCGAGCAGATTCAGAACGTAGAATAAGGAAGTTTGGAGAGAACCGTAACCATGAAACTAATCAATATTGGATTTGGCAATATGGTGTCTGCCAGCCGCTTGGTGGCGATTGTCAGCCCGGAATCGGCTCCGATCAAACGGATTATGCAGGACGCCAAGGAGCAGGGAACCCTGATCGACGCCACCTACGGTCGCCGGACCAGGGCTGTGATCCTCACCGACAGCGACCATGTGATTTTGTCTGCCTTGCAGCCGGAAACCGTGGCAAACCGGTTTAACGATAGGGAAGACGAGGAAAGCACCGAGGAGTTAGAGGAAGATGAATAATAGTAAGGGACTGCTGATTGTCCTTTCCGGCCCGTCCGGCGCGGGAAAGGATACGGTTTTAAAGGAGCTTTTGGCTCATAATGACAAGGTAAGGGTTTCCATTTCTGCCACCACCCGCCAGCCCAGACAGGGAGAGGAAAACGGAAGGGATTACCACTTCATCTCCAGAGAGCAGTTTGAGACTCTGATTCAGAGGGATGGGGTGCTGGAGTACGCAGAATACTGCGGCAACTTTTACGGAACCCCCAGGGCACAGGTGGAGACCTGGCTGGATGAGGGGCTGGATGTGGTGCTGGAAATCGAGGTGCAGGGGGCAAAAAAGGTGATGGCCAAATGCCCTGAGGCTGTCAGCGTGTTTATTTTGCCGCCTTCCTTCGCGGTGCTGGAAAAGCGGCTGAGAAGAAGGGCGACAGACTCTGAGGAGGCTGTTCAAAAGCGGTTGGCCGCCGCCAGGGGGGAAATCCTCCAAGCGGCGGATTACGACTATATGGTAGTGAACGACGCCCTGGAGGATTGCGTCAGCGATCTGGAAGCGGTTTTGCAGGGAGAGAAATGCAGATCCGCCCGGGCGGGGAATTTGATAGAAGAGGTGCTGAAAAATGAGTAGACCATCTGTAGACGATATGCTCAGCGGCAAGCAGAGCCGCTATTCCCTGGTGATCGCGGTGGCCAAGCGGGCCAGAGAAATTGCCCAAACCGCCGAGGACAACGGTGAAATCCTGACGGAAAAGCCGGTAAATATGGCCTTGAAAGAGTTCCAGGCCCACAAATTTAATATTATAGAGCCGGATATTAACGAGTAATGGAAACAGCGCGGGTAGGAAAGGTCGCTGTGGAAAACACGGCGTATCATTTTGACAAGGCATACGACTATCTGATTCCCCAAACCCTTTGGGCGAAGGCGGAAAAGGGCTGTCGTGTGCTTGTTCCATTTGGAGGGGGAAATCGGACCCGTCAGGGGCTTTTGATGGATGTGGAGGAAATCCGCGCGGGGAGGACCGGCTCCGAGGAGGGCCTGAAGTCCGTTAAGGCGGTGCTGGATCAGACGCCGCTGCTTTCTCCCGAAATGCTTCTCCTGGCCCGGTGGATGAAGGAACGCTATTTCTGTACTCTGTTCGACGCCGTCAGGGTAATGCTCCCGGCGGGGCTTCATTATCAGGTCGCCTGCTCTTATCAGGCGGCGCGGGATATTCCGCCGGAAAAGCTGGAAGTCCTCGGGGAGGAGGAAAAGCGGCTGATCGCTTATCTTTCCCGGTGCAGGCTCCCCGTACGCAGGGATAAGCTTTTGGCCGCCCTGGGCTATGAAGCAGACGTTGACCTGCCGGAGCGTATGAGCCGGCAGGGGTATCTTGAAAAAATTGACGACGCTTTCCGGAAAATCGGGGACGCCATGGTGAAAATGGTCCGCCTGACAGAGAAGGGCGAAACCGGCGGGGTAAAGCTGTCTCCCAAGCAGAGGGAGGTTTTTTCCCTGCTGCAAACGGTGGGAGCCGCCTCGGTCAAGGAGGTGTGCTATTTCACCGGCGTTACCGCCGGTGTGGTGGACGCTCTGGTGAAAAAAGGTCTTGCCTGCTGCTTCGAAAGTGAACGGTACCGTAACCCTTATGACGGAGCGCCCGAGAGCGCCGTCAAGGAAGAAATCGTTCTGACCCAGGAGCAGCAAAGGGCCTATGAGGAGCAGCTTGCCCAATACCAGAGCCCTGACGGCGGGATTTCCCTGCTTTACGGGGTGACCGGCAGCGGAAAGACTTCAGTGTTTCTAAAGCTGATCGACCGGGCGGTGGAGGACAAAAGAGGCGTCATCCTGATGGTGCCGGAAATTTCCTTAACGCCCCAAATGCTGGCTCTGTTCCAACGCCGGTACGGCAGGCAGGTGGCGGTATTCCACAGCGGCCTTTCCATGGGAGAGCGGCTGGATGAATGGAAGCGGGTGAAAAATGGAGACGCCCTGATTGCTTTGGGCACCCGGTCCGCCGTGTTTGCCCCTTTTGAAAACCTGGGCCTGATCATTATGGACGAGGAACAGGAATACACCTATAAATCGGAGCAGGCTCCCAGGTTCCACGCCAGGGAGATCGCAAAGTTCCGCTGCCGCTGGCATCGCTGCCTTTTGACTCTGGCCAGCGCGACCCCAAGCGTGGAAAGCTATTATCTGGCGCAAAAGGGCGTTTACAGGCTGTCTACCATCTCAAGCCGTTATGGAGGCGCCAAGCTGCCCCGGGTGGTGGTGGCCGATATGAACCAGGAATTGCTGGAGGGAAATACAGGCCCCTTCAGCTCCGTGCTGATGGAGTGCCTGGCGGAAAACCTGAGGCTTCGCCGCCAGTCGATCCTGCTGCTGAACCGGCGCGGATATCATACCTTTGTGAGCTGCCGTGCCTGCGGGGAGCCGGTGACCTGTCCCCATTGCAGTATTTCCCTGACCTACCACGCCGCGAACCGCCGGCTGATGTGTCATTACTGCGGCTACTCCATCCCCTTTACCGACGAGTGCCCAAGCTGCCATCAGCGTCAGGTGCGCTATGCCGGGGCGGGAACCCAGAAAGCGGAGGAGGCCGTCGAGGAGCTGTTCCCGGAGGCGAGAATCCTGCGGATGGACGCGGACACCACTATGGCGAAATATTCCCACGAGAAGAAGCTGAAACAATTCGCGGATGGGGAATATGATATCATGGTGGGAACCCAAATGGTGGCGAAGGGACTGGATTTTCCCAATGTGACCCTGGTGGGGGTGCTTTCGGCGGACCAGGCCCTTTACAGCGACGATTTCAGAAGCTATGAGCGTGCCTTTGCCTTACTGACCCAGGTGGTAGGCCGGTCGGGCCGGGGCGAAAAGGAGGGCTTGGCGGTAATCCAGACCTACACGCCGGAGAACCCGGTGATCCAGATGGCCGCCCGGCAGGATTACGGCGCTTTTTTCCAGGGAGAAATCCAGATGCGGAAAGCCATGCTGTACCCGCCCTTCGCGGATTTGTGCGTCGTGGGATTTTCAGGGCAGCAGGAGGAAAACGTGGAGCAGGCGGCCCGGTATTTTACCAGAGAGCTGATCGCCTTAGCCCAGGCGGAGTACGCAAGCCTGCCTATGCGGGTTATCGGCCCGGCAAAGGCGGCGGTGCCCAAGGTCAGCGGAAGATACCGGTATAAGTTGATTATCAAAAACCGGTTTGATAAAAGGTTCCGGGAATTGATTGCAAGGCTGCTGCGGCAATACGGGAAACAGAAGGAATACGCCAAAACCAGCGTGTTCGTGGATATAAACCCAGATATGATCTTATAAATTTAATTAGAAAGCGGGGAAGCCTAATGGCGATTCGAAATATTGTAAAAGAGGGAGACGGCATTCTGGGAAAGAAGTGCCGCCCGGTGGAAAAATTCGATCCAAAGCTTTGGATGCTGCTGGACGATATGAAAGAGACGCTGAGGGAAGCCAACGGAGTAGGCTTAGCGGCGCCCCAGGTGGGAATCCTCCGCCGGGTGGTGATCGTCAACATCGGAGACGAGGACGGGGATATCGAGCTGATCAATCCGGAAATTGTCGAGGCCTCCGGTGAGCAGGACGGCCCGGAGGGCTGCCTTTCCTGCCCGGGCGAGTGGGGCATGGTGCGCCGCCCCAGCCATGTGGTGGTAAAGGCCCAGAACCGCAGGGGCGAATTTTTTGAAATTACCGGAGAGGAGCTGAAGGCCAGAGCGTTCTGCCATGAGCTGGATCACCTGGAGGGAATTCTGTTCAAGGCCAAAGCCAGCCGCATGATTGATCCCAGCGAGCTGGAAACGGAAGAAAACGAGGAATAAGATCGGAAAAGAGGAAACAGATGCGTATCGTTTTTATGGGAACCCCGGATTTCGCCGTGCCGTGCCTGGCGGGACTGCTGGAGGCGGGCCATCAGGTATGCGGTGTGTTTACCCAGCCGGATAAGCCGAAGGGCAGAAAAATGGTTCTGACCCCGCCGCCGGTCAAGGAACTGGCGCTGGAAAAGGGTCTGCCGGTGTATCAGCCGGCGAAAATGCGGGATGGGGAGGCCCTGGGAATTTTACAGGAGCTGAGGCCGGAGCTTATTGTGGTGGTGGCGTACGGCAAAATTCTGCCAAAGGAAATCTTGACTCTGCCGCCAAAGGGATGCGTTAACGTCCATGGAAGCCTGCTTCCCAAATACCGGGGAGCGGCGCCGATCCAGTGGAGCGTCATCAATGGGGAAAAGGAGACCGGCGTCACCACCATGCTGATGGACGAGGGACTGGACACCGGGGATATGCTGCTGCGGGAAACGGTGAAAATCGGGGAAAACGAAACCGCCGGCGAGCTGTTCGACCGGCTGGCCCCCATCGGCGCCCAGCTGCTGTTGAAAACGCTGGAGGGCTTGGAGCAAGGCTCTATAGCTCCTCAAAAGCAAAATGATCAGGAATCCACCTACGCCTCTATGCTGGACAAGAATCTTTCTGCCGTAAATTGGAATAAATCCTCCAGGGAGGTTCATAATTTGATTAGAGGTTTAACGCCCTGGCCTACTGCCTATACTGTGTTAGAGGGAAAAAAGCTGAAGCTGTTCGGCTCCTCAGTGAGCGCGGCCAAGGGCGGCGCCGGTGAAATCGTATCTTTGAACCCATTTTTAGTGGGGTGCGGCGACGGCGTGTGCGTGCGGATCGACCAGGTGCAGCTGGAAGGCAAAAAACGCATGGGCGCTGCCGACTTTTTCCGCGGCCATCCAGTGCCGCTGAAAACGTCGCTGAATTAGGGGGAAGCTATGTTTGATTTCTTTTATTATTACGGATACGGCTATTTCAGTTATCTGATCTTCATGCTGCCGGCTCTGGTGATCTCCTTATGGGCCCAGATATCCGTAAAAAGCACCTTTCATAAATATTCCGGGCTGCGGACAGGCAGAGGCTTGACCGGAGCCCAGGCGGCCCAGGAGGTGCTGCGGTTTCACAATGTGATGGGCGTCCGCTGCGAGCGGGTGGCAGGCCAGCTGACAGACCACTTTGATCCCAGAACCAACGTGATCCGCCTCTCCGACGGGGTATACGGAAGCGACTCTGTTTCCGCAGTAGGGGTGGCGGCCCACGAGGCGGGACATGCCGTCCAATACGCCCAGGAGTACGGTCCTATGAAGCTGAGATCCGTGATGGTCCCCATTACCAATATCGGCTCCCAGCTTTCTCTGCCGGTGATTCTGTTCGGCTATTTTCTCTCCATCGGGCCGCTGGTAACGCTGGGAATCGTCCTGTTCAGCCTGTCGGTCCTGTTCCAGCTGGTGACTCTCCCGGTGGAGTTCAACGCAAGCCGCCGGGCGGTCAAAACCCTGGAGCAGGCCTATGTGCTTTCCGAGGATGAGCTTAAGGGTGTGAAAAAGGTGCTTCGGGCGGCGGCTATGACTTATCTGGCGGCTACCTTTACGGCCCTGTGGTCCCTGCTCCGGATTATTTTGATCTTTGGCAGGAGGAATGACCGGTGAGCGCCGGAAAGAATGCCAGGCTGACAGCCTTGAAAGCCCTTCTCCGGGTGGAGGAGGGAAAGGGGTATTCCAACCTGGTGCTGGACCACGGCCTGGCCGCGTCTGGCCTGGACGGCCGGGACGCCGCCTTTGCCTCGGCGCTGTTTTACGGTGTGCTGGAGCGGCGGATCACCCTGGACTATCAGATTTCCCGTTACTCCAAAATGCCGCTGTCCCAGATGGCGGCGCCGGTGAGAGAGATTTTAAGGCTGGGCTTTTACCAGCTTCTTTATATGGATAAGGTTCCCCAAAGCGCCGCGGTCAACGAAAGCGTCAAGCTGACGCGGGCGGTGAAAAAAGACAAAGCCTCCGGCTTTGTCAACGGAATTTTGCGAAGCTTTATCCGGGACGGCTGTCCCTGCCGGCTGCCCGCGGAGACGGCGGATGACTACCTGATGGTGAAATACGCCTGCCCCCAGTGGATTATTGACCTGTGGATCACCTCCTATGGCCGGGAAAGAGCTCTGGAGCTTCTGGAAAACCTGACGGGCAGGCCGCCGCTGGCCGTGCGGGTCAATTCCTGTAAAACAACCCGGGAGGCCCTGACAGAGCGGCTGAAGGAGGAAGGCGTGGAAACAAAGGAAGTGCCCGGCGTGGAGCAGGCTCTGACGCTGGAGCGTTCCGGCTCTATCGAGAGCCTGTCAAGCTTTCAGAACGGATTTTTTCACGTACAGGATCTGGCTTCCCAGCTTTGCTGCCAGGCGCTGTCTCCCAAGCCGGGAGAGCGGGTTTACGACGTATGCGCCGCGCCGGGAGGAAAAACCTTTACTATGGCGGAGCTGATGGAAAACCAGGGAGAGCTTTCCTCCTTTGATTTGTATCCAGCCAAGGTTAAGCTGATCCAGCAGGGCGCCAAGCGCCTTGGACTTTCTGTGGTGAACGCCCGGATCCGTGACGCCGCTCACCCGGAAGAGATGCTGCCGCCGGGGGATAAAGTCCTCTGCGACGTCCCTTGCTCCGGCCTGGGAATTATCCGCAGAAAGCCGGAGATTCGCTATAAAAACAAGAATATGCTTGACAGTTTGCCGGATTTGCAGTACCTTATTTTATGTATATCCGCAAATTTGACAAAGAAACACGGGGTTTTGCTGTATTCCACCTGCACCCTGAACCCCGGGGAGAATAATCAGGTCGCCCGGCGTTTTCTGCTGGAGCACCCTGATTTTGAGCCGTATCCTGTCTCGCTGCCCGAGGGCTATGAGCGGAATAGCTTTGACCGGGAAAACGAGGCGACTTTGTTTGTGAAAAAGAACGGGACCGACGGTTTTTTCTTCTCCGGGTTCCGGCGGTTGAGGTAGTATGGAAAGCTTTGCAAGCCAAAAGAAAGATATCAAATCCATGACGCTGGATGAGCTCCGGGCCGATATGAAAATCCAGGGGCAGCCCTCTTATAAGGCGCTTCAGATTTACCGCTGGCTCCATAGAGGCGTTTCCAGCTTTGAGGAAATGACGGATCTGTCGAAAATTGTCCGGCAGTTTTTAACTGAAAAGTATTACATATCTGTTGCAAGGGTTGAAAATAAGCTTGTTTCAGATTATGATAATACCATAAAATACCTTTTTTCCTTTGCGGACGGCCAATGCGTGGAGGCGGTGCTGATGGAATACCAGCACGGGCGTTCTATCTGCATTTCCACCCAGGTGGGGTGCAAAATGGGATGTACCTTCTGCGCCACAGGCTTAGGCGGTTTTCAGAGGAATCTGACAGCGTCTGAAATGCTTTCCCAGGTGCAGGCCGCGCAAAAGGATGCCGGCGTGCGGATCAGCAATATTGTATTGATGGGCATGGGAGAGCCTTTAGATAATTATAACCAAGTAATCCGCTTTTTAAGGCTGGTTTCCTCACAGGAGGGGATGAATCTGGGCATGCGCCATATTTCTCTCTCCACCTGCGGGCTGGTTGACCGCATTTACGATTTGGCGGAGGAAAACCTGCAGCTGACCCTTTCGGTTTCCCTGCACGCTCCCAACAATGCGATCCGCAGCCGGACCATGCCGGTGAACCGAAAATATCCCATTGAGGAGCTTTTGAAGGCGTGCCGGTATTACGCCGGCCGTACGGGCCGAAGGATTTCCTTTGAGTACGCGATGATCGACGGAGTCAATGATTCCGACGGCTGTGCCAAAGAGCTTGCGGCCAGACTTAAGGGAATGCTGTGCCATGTGAACCTGATCCCGGTAAACCCGGTGAGGGAAGCGGGCTATCAGAAAAGCGGGCGCGAGCGCCAGCAGGCGTTTATCCGTATTTTGGAAAGGGCGGGAATCACCGCCACGGTTCGAAGAACCTTAGGGGCGGACATCAACGCATCCTGCGGACAGCTCAGGCGGAAACATTTGAAAGAAGGAGGTAGCGTCAATGCAATTTGCAGGACAGACTGACATTGGCTTGGTTCGAAAAACCAACCAGGACGCGTATAACGCGGGATCTCTTTCTGAAAATGCGGTCTGGGCCGTGGTGTGCGACGGTATGGGCGGCGCCAACGGCGGCAACATCGCCAGTGAAACGGCGATAGACGCGATCACTAAGGACGTTTTGGAAGGCTACCGGGAAGGGATGGATTCCCAGGAAATCAAGGAATTGCTGGCTTCCGCTTTAGAGGACGCCAATGAGAGGGTTTATGAGAAGGCAAAGCAGGACCCAGCCCTGGAGGGGATGGGGACTACCGCGGTTCTGACACTGATCCAGAATAATGTGATCCATCTGGTGAACGTGGGAGACAGCCGGGCCTATCTGCTGACCCGTGAGAATGTGACCCAGATCACCCGGGACCACTCCATTGTGCAGGAAATGCTGGAAAGCGGAGAGATCACAGAGGAGCAGGCCAGGAACCATCCCAGAAAAAATATTATCACCCGCGCCTTGGGTGTTGACGATACTGTAGTGGTGGATTATTTTGAGATCCCCTTTGAAGAGCACGCGAAGCTGCTTCTGTGTTCCGACGGCTTTTCCGGAAGCCTGACGCCGGAGCGGATTTATCACTTCTCCAGAGGACTGACAGCGGAGAGAATCACACAGCGGGCCATCGAGCTTGCCAAAGAGGCAGGCGGCAATGATAATATAACCGTTATCACCATAAGCAGGTAACGAGGATAGGAGATGACTTTCCATGGATAAATATTCCGGAAAACGGCTGGATGGCCGGTATGAGATCGGAGACCTTCTGGGCGTTGGCGGAATGGCGTATGTCTATAAAGCGTACGACTCTATCGACGACCGTGTGGTGGCGATTAAGATTTTGAAGGACGAATTCCTTGGCAACGAGGAATTTATGCGCCGGTTTAAAAACGAGTCCAAGGCCATCGCGGTGCTGTCCCACCCGAATATCGTCAAGGTGTACGACGTCAGCTTCGGCGACCGGATCCAGTATATCGTCATGGAGTATATCGACGGCATCACCCTGAAGGATTATATCGAGCGCCAGCACGATATCAAGTGGAAGGAAGCGGTGCATTTTACCGGCCAGATCCTGGCGGCGCTTCAGCACGCCCATGAAAAAGGGATTATCCACCGGGATGTAAAGCCTCAAAATATCATGCTTTTGCAGGACGGCACCATTAAGGTGACGGATTTCGGCATCGCCCGGTTCGCGAAAAACGAAACCAGAACCATGACTGATAAGGCCATCGGCTCGGTTCACTATATCGCTCCGGAGCAGGCAAGAGGGGATTTGACCGACGCCAAGGCGGATATTTACTCTGTGGGCGTCATGCTCTACGAGATGCTAACCGGTCAGCTTCCCTTTGAGGCCGACAACGCGGTTTCCGTGGCGATTATGCAGCTTCAGCAGGATCCCACCCCTCCCCGGCAGATCAATCCGGCCATTCCCGAGGGGCTGGAGGAAATCACCCTGAAAGCGATGCAGAAGGATCCTGCCCAGCGGTACCAGTCTGCCGCTGAAATGCTCCGGGATCTGGGCTTGTTCAATAGAAATCCCAGCATTCGGTTTCAATATCAGTATTACAGTGGGGAAAGCTCTACAAAGTATATTGATAATCTGGATTCCGTCCGTACCGGCCCTATCGCCAAGCCGGAATATGACGACGGCTACGATTACGAGGATGTGAAAACCGCGAAGAAGACTAGGCCCACAGCGGTTTACGTTTTGGGCGGCATCTGCGCGGCAGTGGTGCTGATCGCTGTTATTTTAGGAATTATGGCCTTTGCCCGCTCCTGTTCCTCGGAGGAAATCAAGGATGTCCCGATTCCAAGCTTTGTGGGACAGAAATACGACGATATTATGGCCAAGAAAGAAGCGGGTGAATATAAGTTCACCTTTATCAAGCAAGATGGCAAGGATGAGACTAAGGAGGAGGGTATCGTTTTAGCCCAGACTCCCGAGGTTTCAGAAACCAAAATGATTAAGGAAAACAGCGAGATCACCCTGGTAGTAAACGTCCTCAATACCGAGGGGGAGGTTCCGGTGCCCGATGTGAAGGCGTGGAAGCAGGCCGACGCGGAAAAGGAGCTTAAGGATGCCGGACTGGTACCGAAAATTACGCCGGTGGCCGACGACGACACGGCGGAGGGCTATGTGAAAACAACAGATCCGGCCCCTGGCTCCAAGGTGGAAAAGGGAAGCACTGTGACCCTGTTTGTCAGCACCGGCCCGTCTACGGAAAAAACAGCGGTTCCCAACGTGATTTATGACAGCGAGGAAACGGCACGTCAGAAAATTGAGGCCGCGGGCTTGAAGGTCGGCAATATAGAACCCAGGTACAGCAACCAGGATGCGGGGATTGTTATTGAAACCGATCCTCTGCCCACTACAATGGTCAGCGAGGGAAGCACCGTCAACCTGGTCGTCAGCAAAGGTCCGGAGCCTGCAAAAACATTATCAGGTACGGTGATGATAAGTCTCCCCGCTGAGATTACTTGGGACGTAGATCTTCAGCTGGAAGCTTATATTGATGGTGAAAGAGTTTTAGGAATCACAGTGAACCCGATGTATGGAAAAAGAGACTATGAGGTACCTGTAACCGGGGAGGCTAATTCAGGACAAAAGGTAGTAACTGTATTAATTAATGATTCCTTATATTTTACTTGCTACGTTGATTTTGGTGCCACAGATATAACGATGCGCCAAGAAAATAATCCCAATTTTGAAATGCCTCAACCGCCAGAGCCATCCAGTTCCGAACCTGCGGAGCCGTCTGCTCCCTCCGAACCTGGAAGCGGCGATGGCGGCGAATCCGGGGATCAAGAATAAAATATTTCGTGAAAGAGGTGGCTCTATGCCTCTGCCTGAAGGAATGCTTCAGGGCACGATCTTAAAAGGAATCGGCGGCTTCTATTATGTGGAAGCCGCCGATACGGTATACGAGTGCAAGGCCCGGGGAATTTTCCGAAGGCACAGCCAAAAGCCCCTTGCGGGCGACCAGGTTGTTATCGTCCCCGCTGAAGACGGCACCGCTACGATTGATGAGATCCTGCCCAGAAAAAATCAATTAGTCCGCCCGCCGGTGGCCAACATTGACCAGCTTATCATCACGGCGTCCACCTGCGATCCGGTGCCCAACCCTCTGATTATCGATAAAATGACCGCCTTGGCGGTGCATAAAAATATCCAGCCGGTGGTGGTGATTACTAAGTCCGACCTGGATGACGGCGCCTGGCTGAAGGGAATTTACGATTTGGCGCAGATCCGGTGCGTGCTGTTTTCCGCTGTGTCCGGAGAGGGGGCCGGGGAAATGAAAGAGCTTCTCAGAAACAGAATTTCCGCCTTTTCCGGGAACTCCGGCGTAGGGAAATCTTCTTTGCTCAACCGCCTGTACGGAGGCTTGCAGCTGGAAACCGGAGATATCAGCCAAAAGCTGGGACGGGGCCGGCATACCACCCGTCAGGTGGAGCTTTTTAAGCTGGAGGGCGGCGGTTACGTGGCGGATACGCCTGGCTTTTCCACCGTCGATGTAGAGCGGTACGAGCTGATCCGCAAGGAGGAGCTGCCCCAGTGCTTTCCAGAGTTTGAACCTTACTTAAATCAATGCAAATTCACCTCCTGCGCCCATATCTGTGAAAAGGGCTGCGCCGTGCTGAAAGCGGTGGAGGAAGGAAAAATCAGCAAATCCCGTCATGGAAGCTATTGCGCCATGTACCAGGAAGTAAAGGATGTCAAGGAATGGGAATTGAAATAAAAAAGGCGCGCTGCGTGATTATAGGCTCGGCGCCGGTGGATGAAGCGGAAAGGTGTTTTATCGGGACGCAGGTTTCTCCGGAGGATTTTTTGGTGTGCGCCGACGGGGGCTACGAGACGGCCCGCCGCCTGGGGCTGAAGCCCGATCTGCTGATCGGTGATCTGGATTCCTGTACGGAAGATTTTCCGCCGGATATCGAAGCGGTCCGCCTTCCGGTGCATAAGGATGACACGGATATGATGTACTCCCTGAAAGAATGTCTGGGCCGCGGTTACCGTGATTTTCTCCTGTTAGGCGCGACCGGCGGCCGCCTGGACCATACGGTGGCCAATTTATGCGGACTGTATTATTTGGCGATGCACAACGCGAGGGGAGTGCTGGCGGACCGGCAGAACGAGACGGTTCTGGTGATCAACGGCCGGGTAGGGCTTCAGGGAGAACCAGGAGCCCTGGTTTCCGTGTTCCCTTATGGGGCGTCTTACTGCACGTTGAGCTACGAGGGCCTGGAATATCCCCTCGATCATTACCGGCTTTATCCCTACGACCCTATGGGTACAAGCAACCGCTTGATCAGTACGGCGGCGAAAATCACCGTCCACGAAGGGCCGGCTCTGATTATCATGGCTAAGGAAAATGAAAAAGTTTGCACCGATTCTCCGCTTCCGCGTAGGATGGAGTAAGACAGGAACGGCGGAATACCTAAGGCGGCGGTAAAGGGGACCGGCTGAAAAGGACGCTCCTTGACCGCCCGCTTTTATTAGGCGGTGAAAAACATATGGTAAGATGCAATTATAAGCGCCAGGGGAAATGCGCTCTTTATTTTGCGCTGGGACTCACTTGTTCCTGTCTGTTTCCGGACCGCTTTGTGATAGGGATCGTGGCGATCGTTGTGATCGTCCTGGCCGTATCGCTCATACGCCGATAATTTTAGACAGGAGGCTTGGCTCATGAAGGTAGTGGTTGTCAAGAAGGATAAAGGTTTCCTTGGCTTCTTTTTAAGAAAGGTATTCGGTGTGAAGAAAGAAACCACCGCGTAGCTGAACAGCCATTCGCAAAAAGGCGGAGGCACGGTATTGCCGTGCCTCCGCCTTTTTGCGCTTCTGCAGGAGCAGAAAATCCGCGTTTCCAGGAAAAATGGAGAATACAATGATTTTTCTATTCTTGCGGGAATAACTTTTGCGGGCCGGTCATACATTTGGATTAGAAAAAGAAAAAGGAGAGATAAGCTTTATGGAGTACCGAGTAATGAAGGGGGAAATCCCGGTTTGCGAAACGATCCTGGACACCTCAGCTGAGCAGCCCATCGATCTGGATTTTAGCCTGCCGGATTACTGCCCTGATATACAGAAGATTTTAAAATGCCAGATTTACCCCACCATCACGGAGCAAACGATTTCCGACCGGCTGGACGTTGAAGGCGAGGTGCTGGTAAAGCTGCTTTATCTCGATTCTGGCAAAAAAGCGGTGCGCTGCTGCGAGTATGCCAGCCCTTTTTCCACGTCGATCGCTCTGAAAAAAGCGCCGGAAAATCCCAGCTCCGTCGTGACCTACCTGAACACAAAGGTGGATTACGTCAACTGCCGGGCGGTAAGCCCCCGAAAGCTGGATATCCATGGTGCGTTTTCCATCCAGGCCCGGGCGGTCTCCACGGTGATGCAAAGCATTGTCAGCAGTATCGAGGAGGAGGATATTCAGCAAAAGGTCAGCAAGGTGACCCTGAGCAGGGTTTCCTCTATGACCCAGCAGAGCTTTACCGTCAACGAGGTGCTGGAGCTTGGCCAGGGAAAGCCCGAGGCGGAGGCCATTGTGAGGACGGATGCCAGCGCCTTGGTGGAGGACGTCAAGGTGGTGGCGGATAAACTGATTGTAAAGGGCGAGGCTTTGATTAAGGTGCTGTATATGGGCAGCATTGAAAACGGCACCCTGGAGACAATGGAGTTTTCCATCCCTGTCAGCCAGATCGTAGACGCTCCCGGCACCGACGAGGGATGCCTGTGCGACGCCCGGCTGTCGGTGATGGGATGCTCTCTGCAGATCCGAACCGACAGCGACGGCGCGGACACCCTGCTGTCCTGCGAAATGAAGCTGATGGCAACGGCAGTTTCCTACCGGGAGGAAGAGGCCCAAATCGTCACAGACGCTTATTCCACCAAATATGAGCTGAATCTGGAATATCAAACCGCAAATCTGGAACAGCTTTTAGAGGTGATTTCTGATAATGTTCCCTGTAAGTCTACGGTGGAGATCAAGGAGGGCGGCGCCTCCGGCGTCATCGACGTGTGGAGCGACTTTGCCAGCTGCACCGCGGTAAAGGGAGAAAATGGCCAGCTGAGCCTAAAGGGAAAATTCAACCTTTGCGTTTTGGCGGTCAACGGCGAAGGCGAGCCGGTATACCTGGAGAAGATGGCGGATTTTGAGTTTACCAAGGAAAGGGGTTCCCTGCCGGAAAATCTAAGATGCGAAACGGGATGCTTTGTGTCCTCGGTGACCTACCGGATCAACGGGTCCGGCGGTTTGGAAATCCGGGCGGAGGTCCGGGTCAGAACCCTGATCTATCAGAGCGTGGCCTGCAAGGCGGTCTGCGGCGTTTCAGCGGACGAATCCCGCCCGCGGCAAAAGGATGAAGCGGCCTCCCTGATTCTTTACTATGCGGAAAAGAATGAAAACGTATGGGATATCGCCCGAAACTACTGCACCGGCGCCCAGGCCATCTTAGCGGAAAACGACCTGGATGAGGAAATTCTCTCGGAACGCCGGATGCTGTTCATTCCATTATCTTAAGGGGAGGGGAAAATACATGGAAGAGAGAAATATTTATCAGGATATTGCCCAAAGGACCGGCGGCGATATCTATATCGGCGTCGTAGGCCCGGTGAGGACGGGTAAGTCCACCTTTATCAAGCGGTTTATGGATACTCTAGTGATCCCCAATATTGGCAGCGCCTACCAGAAGGACCGGGCGGTGGACGAAATGCCCCAATCCGCCGCCGGCAGGACTATCATGACCACGGAACCGAAATTTGTTCCGGAGGAGGCCGTGGAGGTCAATATCGGCGAAAACGCCAGCTTCCGGGTGCGGATGATCGACTGCGTGGGCTATATTGTTCCCAGCGCCCTGGGATATATCGAGGATGAGCAGCCGCGCATGGTGAAGACTCCCTGGTTTGAGGAAGCCATTCCCTTCAATATGGCGGCCGAAATCGGTACGAAGAAGGTCATTACAGACCATTCCACCATCGGGCTGGTGGTAACCACCGATGGCAGCATCAGCGACATTCCCAGAGAGGAATACGAGGAGGCGGAGGAAAGGGTCATCCGGGAACTCCAGGAGATCAATAAGCCCTTTATCGTCCTGCTGAACAGCATCGCCCCAAATTTAAGCGAAACCCATGAGCTGGCGGCCAGCCTGAGCAAAAAATACGGCGTGACGGTGGTCCCGGTAAGCTGCATGGAGCTGGATGAAATCGAGATCAAGCGGATCCTCGCCGGCATACTGTTTGAGTTCCCAGTGAAAGAGGTTCGGATGGAGATGCCCCGCTGGCTGACTAATCTGGAGAAAAACCACTGGCTGCGGACCGCGGTATACCGTTCCATTGCCCAGGCCAGCGAACGTGTGGAAAAAATCCGCCAGGTGCAGGGAATTACGGAAGCGGTTTCCCAGTGCGAGTATATCGAAAAGGCGGAAGCCCTTTCGGTGGATTTGGGCACCGGCCGGGCGCGAATGTCAATTTCTCTGAAGCAGAACCTGTTTTACCAGGTGCTGGGAGAGAAAACCGGCCTGGCCATCCACGACGAGGGCGGCTTGATGGATTCCATAATGGAGCTTGCCAATATCAAGAAAAAATATGACCAGATCGCATCGGCTTATGACGACGTTCAGCAGACCGGGTACGGCATCGTCATGCCTACGCTGGAGGAGCTGACCCTCCAGGAGCCGGAGATCATCAAGCAAAGCGGCAAATACGGCATCCGGCTTAAGGCGTCGGCGCCGTCGATCCACCTGATGAAGACCCAGATCACCACCGAAGTAACCCCAATCGTCGGGTCGGAGCAGCAGTCTGAGGAGCTGGTTTCCTACCTGCTCAACGAGTTTGAGGAGGATCCCACCAAGATTTGGGAAAGCAATATCTTCGGAAAATCCTTGAACGAGCTGGTAAACGAAGGCTTGCACAATAAGCTGTACCGGATGCCGGAGGATGCCCGGATGAAGCTGAAGGAAACCATTGAAAGAATTATCAACGACGGCTGCAACGGACTCATTTGCATCATTATCTAGTTTACTAAAAATTTGGATGAAACGGCTCGATTTTTCAGTAGGAATCGGGCCGTTTTCTCTTGTCAAAAAATAATTAATGCTCTATAATAATTAGAGTGTTTGTGTTTGTGAATATCGATAGCAGTTGATAAGAAATTAAGGATGTGTCGAATTATGTTTAAAATTATAAAGAAAGAGCCCCTGAATCCATCCATGACCCGGATGGTCATCGAGGCTCCGTTTGTCGCCCGCAAGGCGATGCCCGGACAGTTTATCATCCTCCGGGTCAACGAAACCGGGGAACGGATTCCCCTGACCATTGCCGATTACGACCGGGAGGCCGGAACGGTGACCATTATTTATCAGAAAGTGGGCAAGAGCACCCTTCTGCTGGACGAGCAGGAAGCGGGCGGCTATCTGATGGATTTTATCGGCCCGCTGGGAAAAGCCTCTGAGCTGGAAGGCTACAAGAAGGCCGCCGTCATCGGCGGCGGCGCCGGCTGCGCCATCGCTTATCCCCAGGCCAAGGCTCTGCATGCCATGGGAACCAAGGTGGATATGATCGCCGGCTTCCGTGATAAGGATCTGATTATCCTGGAAAATGAAATGCGGGAGGCTTCCGACCGTCTGATCGTTATGACCGACGACGGCTCCAACGGCAACAAGGGCTTCGTTACCGCCGCGTTGCAGAAAAATATCGACGAGGGCGCCGATTACGACCTGGTGATCGCCATTGGGCCGATTCCCATGATGAAGGCGGTTTCCAACCTGACCAAGCCGTACGGCATTAAAACCATCATCAGCATGAACACCATCATGGTGGACGGCACCGGCATGTGCGGCGGATGCCGCTTGACCGTAGGCGGAGAAACCAAGTTCGCCTGTGTAGATGGCCCCGACTTTGACGGCCATTTGGTGGATTTCGACGAGGCTATGAAGCGCCTTGGCACCTATAAGCCGGAGGAAGCCCGGGAGCGGGAAGAACATTGCAGATTGTATGGAGGAATCAAATAATGCCGAATATGCAGCCGAATAAAACTCCCATGCCGGAGCAGGATCCCCATGTGAGAAATAAAAATTTTAAAGAAGTCGCTTTAGGATATACGGATGAGATGGCTATCAACGAGGCCCAGCGCTGCCTGCAGTGCAAGAACCCGGCCTGCGTTCAGGGCTGCCCTGTGAACGTACCGATTAAGGATTTCATTCATGAGATCGTGGAAGGCAACATGGATAAGGCCTACGAGGTCATCAAGTCCCAGAACTCTCTGCCCGCCGTATGCGGACGGGTATGCCCTCAGGAAACCCAATGCGAATCCAAATGCGTCCGGGGCATCAAGAACGAGCCTGTGGCTATCGGCCGCCTGGAGCGGTATGTGGCCGACTGGTACATGAACAACCGGGAGCCGGCGGTGACGGCTCCAAAACATAACGGCCACAAGGTAGCGGTGCTGGGCTCCGGCCCTTCCGGCCTGACCTGCGCTGGCGACCTGGCAAAGCTTGGCTATGAGGTTACGGTGTTCGAGGCACTGCACGCCGCGGGCGGCGTGCTGATGTACGGTATTCCGGAATTCCGTCTGCCGAAGAAAATCGTGCAGGAGGAAATCCAGCAGCTGGAAAAAATGGGCGTAAAGATCGATACTGATATGGTAATGGGAAAGGTCCTTTCTGTGGACGAGCTGTTTGAAATGGGCTACGAGGCCCTTTACATCGGCACCGGCGCCGGCCTGCCCAACTTTATGAATCTGCCGGGCGAGGGCTTGGTGGGCGTATACTCCGCCAACGAATTCCTGACCAGAATCAATCTGATGAAGGCCTATCTGCCCGAGTACGATACTCCCATTATCCATCCCAAGAACGTGGCGGTAGTCGGCGGCGGCAACGTGGCCATGGACGCGGCCCGGTGCGCCAAGCGCCTGGGAGCGGAAAACGTGTATATCATTTACCGCCGTTCCGAGGAAGAAATGCCCGCTAGAAACGAGGAAATCCATCATGCTAAGGAAGAGGAGATCATCTTCAAGCTGCTGAATAATCCGGTTGCTATTCACGGTGACGAGCAGGGCAAGGTAAAGCAGATTGAGTGTGTGGAGATGGAGCTGGGCGAGCCCGACGCTTCCGGCAGACGGCGCCCCATTGAGAAAAAGGGCAGCAACTTCCTGCTGGATGTAGACTGCGTGGTCATCGCCATCGGCAATTCGCCGAACCCGCTGATCCGCAGTACCACCGAGGGCCTGGAGGCTAATAAGAAGGGCTGCATCATCGTGGATGACAACACCTTGCAGACCACTAGGGAGGGTGTATACGCCGGCGGCGACGCGGTTACAGGCGCGGCGACGGTGATTCTGGCCATGGGAGCCGGAAAGCACGCGGCAAAGTCGATCGACGAATATATCCAGTCTAAGGCTGACCAGTAAAAGAAGGCCCGGTAAAATTTCAGTTGCGGTAAAAAATTTAACGAAACAGTGAAAATCATGTTATTCTTGTGAAGCGTTTGAACGGAGTGAATAGATGGAACAGGTACAAGAGAATAAAATGGGGACGGCGCCGGTTTTAAGGCTGATTATTGCCATGTCCCTTCCGGCGATGTTTTCCATGCTGATCCAGGCACTATACAATATTGTGGACAGCTATTTTGTAGCCCAGATCAGCGAGAGCGCGCTGACGGCGGTGTCGCTGGCGTTCCCGATCCAGACCCTGATGATCGCCGTAGGCGTGGGCACCGGTGTGGGAATTAACTCCTTGGTGGCCAGAAGACTGGGAGAAAAGCGCCAGGCTGACGCGGACTGCGCCGCCAGCCACGGCCTGCTGCTGGGGGTCTTCAATTGGATTTTGTTTGCGCTCTTTGGTATTTTCTTTACCAAGATGTTCTTCGGCGCTTTTACGGATATTGAAGAGATTATCACGATGGGCACCCAGTATACCTCTATCGTGACCATATGCAGCTTCGGCCTGATGATCGAGGTGAATATGGAGAAGACTCTTCAGGCTACGGGAAATATGATTTATCCCATGGCTTTCCAGCTGGTGGGCGCTGTAACCAATATTATTTTGGACCCGGTGTTTATTTTCGGTTTTGCCTTTATTCCCGCCATGGGAGTGTCTGGAGCGGCTATCGCGACGGTGATCGGCCAGATTTTAGCCATGCTGGTTTCTCTGTTCGTGATCATCTTTAAGGATCATGCGGTAAATATTAATTTCCGCCGCTTCAAGCCTGATTGGCGCATTATTAAAGAAATTTATGCGGTTGGGTTCCCTGGAATCATCATGCAAGCCATTGGCTCTGTGATGGTAGTGGGAATGAACGCGATACTGTTCACCTTCCCGCAGAATGCGGTGACCGCCGTGGCCTTCTTTGGCGTTTACTTTAAGCTGCAGTCCTTTGTATTTATGCCGGTATTCGGTTTGAATCAAGGCTTGATGCCCATTATGGGGTATAACTTTGGCGCGAGAAAGAAGCAGCGTTTGAATTCCGCGACCAAGTATGGATGTGTGATCGCGCTTGTCTTGATGGGGGCGGGGATGCTTGTCTTCTGGCTGATGCCGGATGTGCTGCTTTCTATCTTCAACGCTTCCGCGGATATGCTGAAAATCGGCGTGCCGGGACTGAGAATCATTTCCCTGTGCTTTCTTCCGGCTGCCTTGGGAATTGTGGGTTCCACTTTCTTCCAGGCGGTGGGTAAGGGAGTCAACAGCTTGCTGGTTTCCTTGCTCCGTCAGTTGATCGTTCTGCTGCCCGCGGCATTTCTGCTGGCAAAGCTGGGCGTTGTGGAATGGGTGTGGTATGCGTTCCCCATTGCGGAGACCTTTTCGCTGCTCGCCACGATCGTGCTGTATTTGCGGGTATATAAACGCCAGATACAAAATTTGGAGCAGGAACCAAGCCGAATCTCCGGACCTGAAATTGTGTGACAGGCTTAGATCGATGAAAGAGAGAATAGTTTCATCCTATTAAAAATCCCCGGCAGATTTCTGCCGGGGATTTTTCTCTTTAAGCATGTGTTCCTGCTTCTCTGCATACCCATAGAACAAGGAGGAATGTAAAATGCAGGAAGAAAACTATGGGAGAATGAATCTGGCCAGCCAGACTGACGAGAATTCCGTTGATGCTTGGGATGAAGCCTTTGAGGAAGAACCAAAGGAGAAAAAGCATCTGCTGAAAAAAAGCGGCCAGATGGTAACGGTGCTGCAGATCGGTTTGTGCGGCTTGATTTTGCTGGCGGCGTTTTTGCTGCGCTTGTTGGGCGGTGCGCCCTATCAAACTGTGCGGTTATGGTATGAAGAAGAAATGAATAAAAGCGTCATCGCCGGTACGATCGTGGAGGAAGGGGAGAAAACACTGCAGAATTTCAGCGCCCAAGTAGGAGAAACCATTGAAAACCTGGGGAAAAAGGTATTGGTATAGTCCTTATGGAATTTACGTTTCGAGGGTGCAGGATTTTTGTCAGCTTTTGGTTTGCGGCCATACTGGCGGTGTCCGCCGTGCTGGACCCGTCGGGAGGGGTCTTGTGCGGCTTGCTGGCGGCGGTGGCTCATGAGCTGGGGCATTTGCTGGAAATGGCGCGGCAAAACTGTCTTCCGAAAAAAATCGCATTTAAAATGTTCCGGGTTGATATGGTAGACAGCCGCCGGAACGAGAGAAGCTATCAAAGGGATTTGCGAATCATATTAGCGGGGCCGGGTTTGAATTTTTTGTTAGCCGCTTTATGTTTACCTGTTTATTTGCTGCTGCCCTATCAGTGGCTCGGCATGTTTTTTTCTGCCAATCTGCTGGTTGGCTTTTTTAATATCCAGCCCATTGCAACCTTGGATGGCGGCGCAGCCCTGTATGCAATTTTATCCGTAAGGCTGGGAGAAAAGAAAGCGTCTTTTTGGGCCAGCTTTTTTTCCTTCGTTATATTAGTCCCCTTGGCCGCTCTTGGCTTTTGGATCCTGCTTAGAAATCCCTATCAGTTTTCACTGCTGTTTATCAGCGTTTATCTGATGGGCGTTTTGGTGCTGCAAAAAACAGATTATTTATAAGCGCTTAGGTTTTCGGGAATGGACTTCTTAGGGGCATGAAGAAATTTATTTTATTCTGTCAAGCCACGGCAAAGGGAAGAAAAGCTGATTTTTGATTTATCCGTACTTTCCTTCTGAAAACCTGATGTGAAAGAGCACTCAAAATAGCGGAAGCTGGAATTCACTTTACAAAGGGAATGAAACAGCAGTTTTGACGGCGCTCCGTTTGTGAAATTATAGTTTATTTTTAGGTTATTTCCGGATGTTCAGCTGAAAAAGCACCAGCGAAAATATTCTCGTCAGGGAGCTAATGGCTGTTGTGAGCAAATACCATAAAACAGATAACAGGCTGGAAAACAAAAATGCCTTAAACAGCGGTTATGACCTTCCCGGCAGCTTAGCTTACGGCCTGGAGTTTTGCTTCAGGCTGTTTTGGCCCTAAAGTAGTTATAGGTCAATAAATCGCCGCAAAAATATTCTTAACGCATTACGTAATCCAGACTAATCCTGCTTATATTTTTCCGCGTGGGCTTTAATGGCCCGAAAGCTTTCGTCGCTGATAACATGCTCGATCCGGCACGCATCTTCCACTGCGACCTCTGGGCTTACTCCTAAAATCGTCAGCCAATCCGACAAAAGAGTATGGCGCTCATATATTTTTTCCGCAATTTCCCGACCCTTATCCAGCAGAGTGATGGAGCCATCCGGATCCATTTCAATATACCCATTCATACGCAGGTTTTTCATCGCCACGCTGACGCTGGGTTTGGAATAAGAAAGCTCATTGGCGATATCGATGGAACGGACATGGCCGCTGCGCTTTTTTAAAATTAAAATGGTTTCCAAATAGTTTTCAGCGGATTCCTGAATTCGCAAATTCTGTCACCTCGGTTTTTAAGAAATATTGTCTTATTCTAGTCTAACATAATTGGATGAGATTAATCAAGAGTGCTGTAGAGTAATTGACAAAATCGAAGGAAAGTGCTATGGTGTAAATGATGATTAGTGCACGCTAACTCAATGGAGCTTGCAGGACTGCACTGTTGATTTTCCGATTTTTTGCGTGAGGAAAATTGTCTCTTGGGCAAAGCTGACAGGGCTGGGGAAGAAAACAGAAGGAGTTTCCGGGCCCGGTGGAGGAGATAGGCTGCCGCTTTAGCCAGCTGGAAATTTTTCACTGCCCAAAAATGAAGGACAGCCTTGCCGAAGAATCCGGGAAGGCTGCGATAGGTTAGGGAGGTTTTCACAATGGATGGAGTTTGGCCGACAGTAATTATTTGCGCAGTGCTGGCGCTCATCGCGGCTTTGGCGATTCGAAGCTATGTGAAAAAGCTGCGAAACGGCTGTTGTGGAGCTGGAGGCGACAGTGAAAAAAGGCTGCGGCCCCCGGATCGGGAGCTCTCACATTATCCTTATGCTTGGAGAATCAAAATCGATGGAATGAGTTGTAAACGCTGCGCCTTACGGATCGAAAATGCATTCCATGAAAAAGACGGCTTTTACGCGAAAGTGTCGCTGAAAAATAAGGAGGCCATAGTATATACGAAGTCCAAGGCTTCTAGGCAGGAGCTGACAGGTATTGTAGAACGGGCTGGATATCAGCTCCTAAGCCTGGAGCAGGCGGCTGAACGATAGCGGCCTCCTTGCGGGGCTGTTTTCGTAATACCGGTTTCCGGCAAAGTAGAAAATGAGCTTTTCCGATAGGAACATTTATCAGCTCCCTGAATTATTGGTAAAACTAGAAAACAGCCTCCCAAAATTTAACAAGCGCTGCAATGGCAAAGGAGAGGACAGGGATTTATGCATTTTTGCTGGTACGGCGTGAAGGGTGGGAAAAAGCCTTTCCGCCGCAGAAGTGAAAAAATTTTTATGAAATTAAAAAAGAAGCCCCAAGAGGGGCTTCTTTGATTCTTGAGAAAGGCAGCCAATCAGACAAAGGGCGTTGCATTGGCGAAGGAATTCCAGTATAATTAACAATTAAGGTTTCTAACGCCATAGGATAGGAGAACAAGAGATGAACCCTGAACTGGAAAAGGTGCTGCTTAAGGTGCAAAAGCCTGGCAGATATGCGGGCGGCGAAAGCAACCGTGTCGTCAAGGATCAGGAACAGGTTGACGTGCGGTTCGCCTTTTGCTTCCCGGATGTGTATGAGGTGGGGATGTCCCATCTGGGAATGAAAATATTATACGGCCTGTTCAATGAAATGGATGGGGTTTGGTGTGAGCGCGTGTTTGCGCCCTGGCCGGATATGGAGGAACAGATGCGGGAGCATCACCTCCCTCTTTACGGCTTGGAGAGCGGAGATGCTATCACAGATTTTGATTTTATCGGCTTTACGCTCCAATATGAGCTGAGCTATTCCAATGTGCTGAATATGCTGGATCTGGCGGGAATCCCTCTATATGCTAAGGATAGAAAAGGGCTGGGACGGATCGTCGTTGCAGGCGGCCCCTGTGCCTGCAACTGTGAGCCTTTGGCCGATTTTTTGGACCTGGTGTTTCTGGGAGAGGGCGAAGAGGTGGACCGGGAGGTCATCGAGCTATATCGGGACTGCAAAAAGACGGGAAAGACCAGGGAGGAATTTCTGGCTGCCGCGGCGGGAATCGAGGGAGTATATGTGCCCTCCCTATACCAGGTGGATTATCATGAGGATGGCACGGTGAAATCTATTTCTCCCACCCAGGGAGCGCCCGCGCGGGTCAAAAAGCGGATTGTGATGGATTTGGATTCCCTTTATTACCCGAAGGCCTTTGTAGTGCCTAATATCGAGATTATCCACGACAGAACCGTGGAGGAAATTTTTCGGGGATGTATCCGGGGATGCCGGTTCTGCCAGGCTGGCTTTCTCTATCGTCCGGTGCGGGAAAAATCCCCGGAAACCATCGACCGTCAAAGCCGGGAGCTTTGCAGGAATACCGGATATGACGAGATTTCCTTGTCATCCTTAAGCTCCAGCGATTACACGAGGATTACGGAGCTTTTGGAAAAAATGCTCACGTGGACCGACCGGGAAAAGGTCAGCGTGTCCCTGCCGTCGCTGCGGGTGGATGGCTTTTCCAATGAATTGATGGAAAAGCTGAACACCGTCCGCCGGGGAGGCTTGACTTTCGCGCCGGAGGCCGGCACCCAAAGATTGCGGGATGTGATCAATAAAAACGTGACGGAGGAGGAGCTTTTAAAAACCTGCTCCACGGCCTTCAGCGGCGGCTGGACCACGGTGAAGCTTTACTTTATGATGGGGCTTCCCACTGAGACTTTGGAGGATGTGGCGGGGATTCCCGCTCTGGCGCAGAGGGTGGTCAACGCCTATTATGCCAATCCCAACAAGCCCAAGGGAAAATCAGTAAAGGTAACCGCTTCCGCCTCCTGCTTTGTGCCTAAGCCGCATACGCCGTTCCAGTGGGAGGCGCAGGATACCATAGAGATGTTAGAGCGCAAGCAGAAGCACTTAAAGGAAAATATCACCAGCAAGAAGATTTCCGCCCATTGGCACGACGCCCGGACAAGCACCTTAGAGGGCGTGTTCGCCAGAGGGGACAGGAGGCTGGGCAAGGTGCTGGCCTTAGCCCAAAAGAAAGGCTGCAGATTTGACGGATGGGATGATTATTTCAATTACAGCCTATGGATGGAATGCTTCGAGGAATGCGGCATCGACCCTTCGTTTTACAATCACCGGAAAAGAAGCTTCGACGAGATTCTGCCCTGGGATCACATGGATTATGGAATCGAAAAGGAGTTCCTGATCGAGGAATGTAAAAGGGCTTACGCTGGCGCCGCTACCCCGAACTGCCGGGAAAAATGCTCCCACTGCGGGGCTGCCTGCTGGAAAGGGGGGCTGTGCGTTGAAAAGCGTTAGAATCTGGTACCGGAAAGAGGGCGCCGCCCAATATATGTCCCACCTGGATTTGGTCCGGGTGATGGGCAGAGTGTTCCATCGGGCGGGGATCCCCCTGTGGTATACAGAGGGCTTCAATCCCCATCCATTTATGACCTTTGCCCTGCCGCTCTCACTGGGAACGGTGGGCCTGCGGGAAACCATGGATATCAAGCTGGAGGACGAAATCTCCCGGGAGGCTATTTTGGAAAAAATGAATCCGTGTATGCCGGATGGCATTACTGTATTCGACGTCACCGACCCGGTGATGAAGCCGGGAGCCATCGCCTTTGGGCAATACCGTATAGAGCTTTTCTGCGGGGAAACAACCCCGGAGGCCCTTTTAGAGACGGTAAAGGGCCAGCTTGAGAAAAAAGAACTGATCATTGAAAAGCGCTCCAAAAAAGGAGTCAAGCTTTTTGACTTAAAGCCTGCGGTTCAGAAAGCGGAGCTTTTTCTTGACGAGTCCGGTGTGGTTCTGGAAACCATACTGCCGGCAGGAAGCACGCTGAATGTCAATCCCTCCTTACTGGTGGAAGCTTTTTGCCTGTATACCAAGCTTCCCGTGGAAGCGAGGATCACCCGGGAGAATGTTCTTGATCAGAATCTGAAAAGCTTCCGTTAATCTTAAAAGGCTGCGGCCGTGCGGGAAAAAGGGGCTGGCCCGCTCGAAAGCTCCAATGTTAATATACGTTGCTTGCGGCAACGGGCAGGCTCTTACATAATAGTGGTAACAACTGATAGAAGGAGGTTACCCCTAATGTTAAACGAAAACATCAAGGCAATCAGAAAATCGAAAGGGCTTTCCCAGGAGGAGCTTGCGGTCAAGCTGAATGTGGTGCGGCAGACAATCTCTAAATGGGAAAACGGACTGTCGGTTCCCGATTCTGATATGCTGATCTCCATATCGGAGGCGCTTGAGACGCCCGTAAGCGTTTTGCTTGGAGAGCCTGTTGCTGAACCGGAGGCTGACGATTTAAAAGCGGTTTGTGAAAAGCTGGAGATCATAAACCTGCAGCTCGCGCAAAGAAAGGCCGCAAGGCGAAAAATACTTCATTGGCTGTTTCTCTCGCTGTGCGTAGTGCTGGTTGTGATTTTTGCGATCTTATCGGCGTTTGAAAGCCCCTACCTGGGCTGGAATTACAGAGACCCTGAAACCGCCGTTGCCGGGGCTGCTTTTCATGCGTTTGAATGGCTGTTCGTAAGAGCGGCGCCAGTGATCCTCATAGGGGCGGCCGCTGGGGCTTTCTTGACAAGAAAAAAAGCGTAAAACCGCTCTGCTTTTTAATTGGGGTTCAGACTTCAAAGCCCCGCCCGTGGTTTGATAACAGGCCTGCGGCAGCAGACCGGTAACACCGGTGCGGACAGGGGGAAGGCCCTTTGCCGGCAGCCAATCAAGCCAATAGAGCCTAACCGCTTATACTGGCAACGCAATTAGATTTGTTTTCGTGAAACACAGAGTGAATAAAAGCGGCTCGCGGGAGTGTGAAATTAATTTTCTTCGCAAAGAGAAAAAGCTGTTGCTTTTTTTAGAAAACTGTGATATTATATTTAGGCATTTGGATGCCGTGAGGAAGCTCATGGGGTTCAATGGTGACATTGAAGCTGACAGTCCTCTGCTTTACGCATGAATGTCTGAAAAATAGGAGGAAAAAAGATGGATGCCCTGAAAATGATCGCAGCCGATTCTATCAAAGAGAATCGTCCCCAGTTCGAAATCGGTGATACCGTGAGGGTTCACGTGAATATCCGTGAAGGGGAAAGAGAGAGAGTCCAGATGTTCGAAGGAACCGTCATTGCCAAGAGAGGCAGCGGCGTTTCCGAAACCTTTACCGTAAGACGCGTTTCCTACGGCGTCGGCGTGGAAAGAGTATTCCCGGTGAACAGCCCCAACGTTAAAGGCGTAGACGTAGTGAGAAACGGTAAAATCCGCAGAGCAAAGCTTTACTATCTGCGTGACAGAGTCGGTAAGGCCGCTAAGGTTAAGGAACAAATCCGCTAAGGGAAAAGGGACGATACCGTCCCTTTTTTTGCTATTCATAGGATTTTCGCTCATCATATTGCTAAGAAAGGTGTGACCCGCAGATGGAATGGGAGCCGAGAGATCGTATGGAATTAAATGAACAGAAAAAAGAGTATTCAGCGGTCACAAGAAACTGCTTTGAATGGGTGGAGGCCGTCGTTACCTCCATCGTGGTCGTGGTGCTCCTTTTCACCTTTCTTTTTCGTGTGGTCAATGTCAACGGCCAGTCGATGGAGGATACCATCCATAACGAGGATAAGGTGCTGCTGACCAATCTTTTTTATGAGCCGGAAAACGGAGATGTGGTGGTAATTTCCCGGGCGCAGCATTTTGAGGAGCCCATTATCAAGAGGGTGATCGCCACCGAGGGGCAGACCCTGAAAATCGACTTCAATACCGGCGATGTTTATGTAGACGGGGTTTTGCTGGACGAGCCTTATATTAAAACTCCAACCACCGACAACGAGGGCGGGGAAATCCCAGAAGTGATCCCGGAGGGCTATGTGTTCGTGATGGGTGACAACCGGGGAAATTCCCTGGACAGCCGCTCGGAGCAGATCGGTCTGATCGATAAGCGGAATATTATCGGGAAGGCCCAGTATATCGTCTTCCCCTTTGACAGAATCGGAGGCATCGGCTAATGAGCGAGGCGCAAACCATTCAATGGTTTCCGGGGCATATGACCAAAACCCGCCGAAAAATCCAAGCCAGCCTGAAGCTGGTGGACGCGGTGGCGGAGATTATTGACGCGAGAATCCCTGTCAGCTCCCGGAATCCGGAGCTGCATAAAATCATCGAAAATAAGCCCCGGATTATCTTGATGAATAAATGCGATATGGCGGATCCCTCTCAAACCGCCCGCTGGGTTTCCTGTTATCAAAAGGAGGGCGTTTTGGCCATTCCTGTGGACTGCAAATCCGGCAGGGGCCTGAACCAGTTTATTCCCAAGGTGCGGGAGCTGCTGAAAGACCGTATCATCCAGTGGGAGCAAAAGGGGATGGTGAACCGAACCATCCGGGTGATGATCGTAGGGATTCCCAACGTGGGGAAGAGCTCCTTCATCAATCGCATGGCAAAGCAGAACCGGGCCAAGGTGGAGGACCGGCCTGGCGTTACCAGAGGCAATCAATGGTTCACCATTGGCAAGGCCTTTGATCTTCTGGATACGCCCGGGGTGCTGTGGCCTAAATTCGACGACCCAAACGTGGGAGAAAAGCTGGCCTTTACCGGGGCGGTAAAGGATCAGATTGTGGATACCGAGCAGCTTGCCTCCCGTTTGCTGGCGGTTCTGCGGGATGAATATTCCGCTATGCTGGCCGCCCGGTACAAGCTGGAAAAATATGACCTGCGGCCGCTGCAAGGCTACGAGCTTCTGGAAATAATAGGGCGTAAACGGGGGATGCTGGCTTCCGGAGGAGAAATCGATACGGAACGGGCTTCTATTATGGTGCTGGATGAGTTCCGCAGCGCGAAGCTTGGAAAAATCACCCTGGAACAAGTGAACGGCTGAATGAATTCTCGGGCAGGGAGGAATCCCTGCCCTTTTAATGCTTTTGCCTGTCTAACGGGGAAAAGAAAAATCTTGAAGCCGATCAAAAAACTATCTTGGCTTTCACAGCTTAAGCAAGTTTAAGGAAATAATTGGATTTAAGGAAGCGTTTGGGGGAGGTAGATCATGGATTGGCTGCTTTATGAAAAGGAAGCGATCAGCAAGGGCCACGCTAATGTGTGCGGTGTAGATGAGGCGGGGCGGGGCCCCTTGGCGGGCCCGGTCTACGCGGCAGCGGTAATCCTGCCGCCGGGACTGGAGATCGAGGGTGTGAACGACTCCAAAAAATTGACGGAGAAAAAGCGCGAGGCCCTTTTTCCTGAAATCAAGGAAAAGGCCCTAGCCTATTGTGTAGCCAGCGCCAGTGAAAGGGAAATCGATGAGATCAATATTTTAAACGCCACCTATCTGGCTATGGCCAGAGCGGTGGAGGGCCTTCCTGTCAAGGCGGATTACGCCTTGATCGATGGGAACCGTATGCCAAGGCTTCCCGTTCCCGGAGAGACCATCGTTAAAGGGGACGGACTTTCTATGAGCATTGCCTGCGCCTCCATTTTAGCCAAGGTAACCCGGGATCATGTTATGATGGAATGGGATCAAAGGTATCCCCAGTACCAGTTCGCCAAGCATAAAGGCTACGGAACTAAGCTGCACACGGATTTGATCCGCCAGTACGGACCCTGTGAGATTCACCGGCAAAGCTTCTTAAAAAAGATATTAGGCGCCGGCAGTTCACAGGCTACGCCGGCCCAGTCGGTTGGAAAACGGGGAGAGGCGGCGGCAGCCGCCTATTTGGAGAAAAGAGGCTTTCGCATTTTAGAGAGGAATTATCACTGCCCTTACGGGGAAACGGACATAATCGCGGAAGACGGCCAATACATTATATTTGTCGAGGTAAAAACCAGAAAATCCGGCGCGATGGTAGAAGGCGCAGAGGCGGTGGATACGGTTAAGCGAAAGAAGCTGGCGCAGACTGCTCAGGCCTATTTGTCGGAGCATCCCAGCGGCCTTCAGCCCAGGTTCGACGTGATCCTGGTGACGCCCACCGAGGAAAACCGCTGCCGAGTGGAACAGCTGCCCGGCGCATTTGTCTTAGGAGAGTAGGCGGTTCCGGCGCCCCTGCTGGCTGGTTGAAAAACGAAATTTTTCAACCGGCCGTTGCGCCTGTTTTATACGGCGGCCTGCGGATTCCGGCGCCTTGCTGATTAGAGTACCGCGGGCTCAGACTGTCTTGATTTTACGGCGCTGTTTTTCTGACAAGAAAAAGAAACGTATTTTCCGATGAAACCCACGCCGGCTGATCGGCGGAAAGGAGCTTTTGATGAAGCTGTTTGATCTGCACTGTGATTCTTTATACCGGGGATATACGGAGAACCAGCCGTTGGGGGAAAACCGCTTTCACCTGGACCTGAAACGGGGAAAGCGGCTTGAACGGTGGAGCCAGTGCTTCGCCGTATGGATTCCCGACGAACTGCGCGGGAAAGCGGCGATGACTTTGTTTGACGGCTGCTGTGAGAAGTTCCGGCGGGAATTGGCGCCGTACCGGTCGGAAACCTTTTCTCCGGTTCTGACAGTAGAAGGCGGAGCGGTATTGGGAGGAAAGCTTGCCAATCTGGAAAAGCTCGCGGACCGCGGCGTAAAAATGATGACGCTGACCTGGAATGGGGAAAACGAGCTGGGCGGCGGCGCGGACACGGCTTTGGGGCTTACCCCCTTTGGACGGGAAGCACTGAAAGAGATGGAGAGGCTCTCCATCGTGGCGGATGTGTCTCATGCCAGCGACGCTTTGTTTTATGACGTGGCGGAAATTGCCGAAAAGCCTATCGTTGCGTCTCATTCCAACGCCAGGGCGGTCTGCCCGCATCGCCGAAACCTTACCGACCGGCAGTTTCAGATTCTGCGGGATAAGGGCGGGCTGGTAGGCCTGAATTTCTGCGTTCATTTTTTGCGGGAGGACTCCAACGCTCATTTTGAAGACCTTTTGCGGCACGCCGATCATTTTTGGTCCCTGGGCGGGGAGACTACCTTATGTCTGGGCTCTGATTACGATGGCACCGACGTGCCGCCGGAGCTGGACGGCATTGAAAAAATGCAGGACCTTTACGAGCTTTTTTTAAAACATAATTACAAGGAAAGCCTCGTGAATTCCCTGTTTTTTGATAATGCCTCTAAATTTTTTGCTACGCTTTGACAGTATGCCCGTTGTGGTATAGAATAAGGCTATCAGAGTAGAATTCACCTTCATGGAACGGCCGATAAAATATAGAAGAAAGAGGGAACACAATGAAGTATAACAGTACGAGAAACCGCTCTGTTTCCGTATCCGCCGCCCAGGCTATCGCCCAGGGAATTTCCGCAGACGGCGGCCTGTTTGTGCCGGAAAGCCTGCCTCAATATTCCTATGAGGATTTATGCAAGCTCAAGGAGATGACCTATCAAGGCCGGGCGCAGAGGATTCTTTCCGATTTTCTGACGGATTTTACACAGCCGGAAATCGAGGAAAGCGTGCGGGAGGCTTACAGCCCCAATAAATTCGGGGGAGAACATCCGGCGCCTCTTGCGCTGCAGCAAAACGGAGATAAAAATATGTATGTGCTGGAGCTGTGGCACGGCCCCACCTGCGCCTTTAAGGATATGGCGCTTCAGATTCTGCCCCACCTGCTGACGAAGTCTATGAGCAAGGTCAGCGGCGGCAAAAAGGCCGTGATCCTGGTGGCTACCTCCGGTGATACCGGCAAGGCTGCCCTGGAGGGCTTCCGGGATGTGGCTGGAACCGAGATCATGGTGTTCTATCCCCAGGACGGGGTCAGCCCCATGCAGGAGCGCCAGATGAATACTCAGGAGGGCGGCAACGTCCATGTGTGCGCGATCCAGGGGAATTTTGACGACGCCCAGACCGGCGTGAAAAAGATCTTTACCGACCCGGCCTGCGGGCAAAAGCTGGCGGAGCACAATATGATGTTCTCCAGCGCCAACTCCATCAACTGGGGACGGCTGCTGCCCCAGATCGTTTACTATTTCTCCGCCTACTGTGATTTAATGGGCACCGGGGAAATGGACTATGAGGGCGAGAAGGTCAACATCGTGGTTCCCACCGGGAATTTCGGCAACATTCTGGCGGCCTACTACGCCATGAAAATGGGCCTGCCGGTGAATAAGCTGATCTGCGCCTCCAATGAAAACAACGTGCTTACCGACTTTATCCGCACCGGTGTTTACAATAAAAACCGTCCCTTCCATACCACTAGCTCCCCCTCTATGGATATCCTGGTGTCCAGCAATCTGGAGCGGCTGCTGTATGATATGACCGGCGGAAATGACGCCTTGGTGGCCTCTTGGATGAAGAGCCTGAATGATGCCGGCGTTTATACGGTGAACGCCGAGGTGAAGGCGAAGATGGACGAACTGTTCTACGGCGGTTATTGCGACGAGCAGGGAACCAAGGCGGCTATCAAGGAAATGTTTGAAACGGAAAATTATCTCATCGATCCCCACACCGCCGTGGCGGTGAACGTTTACCAGCAGTATCTTCAGGAGACGGGAGACCTGGAAACCCCTGCTATTATCGCCTCTACCGCCAGCCCCTATAAGTTTGCCGCCAGCGTGCTGGAGGCACTGACCGGCGAAAGAGGCCAGGGCAGCGAGTTCGATAAGGTAGCGGAGCTTTCCGCTCTGACCGGAACCCAGATTCCCCAGCCTATCGCGGATCTGCAGCAAAAGCCGCTTAGATTCGCGCAGGTATGCAATATCGCCGGTATGGAGATGGCGGTGCTGGGCACCCTGGGGATTCAGTAAGCATGGCGCTGTTTGGAATTTCCGACCTTCACTTGTCCCTGGGATGCGATAAGCCTATGGATGTGTTCCCCGGCTGGAAGGATTACGTTGCTAGGCTGGAAAAGAATTGGCGGGCCATGGTGTCGGAGGAGGATACGGTGGTCATCGGCGGGGACATTTCCTGGGCGCTGAAGCTGGAGGAAACCGAGGAGGATTTCGCCTTTCTTCACGGCCTGCCGGGGAAGAAGCTGTTCCTCAAGGGCAACCATGACCTGTGGTGGTCCACCGCCCGGAAGCTTCACAACTGGTTTGAGGAAAAGGGCTTTTCCTCGCTGGAGCTGATTTTTAATTCCGCCGCCCCAGTAGGGGACCGGTGCGTCTGCGGCACCAGAGGATGGTTTTACGACGCGGAATCCGACCAGGATAAAAAGGTGCTGAACCGGGAGGTGGGAAGGCTGACCGCATCCATCGAGGCGGGGCTGAAAACCGGGCTGGAGCCGGTGGTGTTCCTCCACTATCCTCCGGTTTACCACGGCCAGGTCTGTACGGAAATTTTAGAGGTATTGAAAAAATACGGGATTCAAAGGTGCTATTACGGGCACATTCACGGCAGCGGCGCCAAATACGCCGAGACCGGGGAGTTTCAGGGCATTCAGCTGCGGTTGATCGCCTGCGATTACACCGGCTTTCGTCCGGTGCTGATCCGCTGAAAATTATTTCAGAAATAGGTGGCATAAATAGATTAACTGTGCTATAATTATTTAGATATTTTGCAATTTTGCAGGAGGATGACTAAAATGAGTCTTAAATCACAAAACAAAATTGATACCAATCGTGTTGAATTAGAGGTCGTAGTAGATGCGGAAACCTTTGAAAAGGGCTTAGCCGCCGCTTTTAAAAAGCAGAGCAAGAAGATTTCCATTCCGGGCTTCCGTAAGGGCAAGGCCCCCCGCGCTTTTGTGGAAAAGTATTTCGGCAAGGAAGTCTTTTATGAGGACGCCGTCAACGCCCTTTATCCCGACGCCCTGGACGAGGCGGTCAAGGAAGCCGGGCTGGAGGTCATTCAGGACAAGATCGATTTCGACGTGAAAGAGGTCGGGCCTCAGGGCTTTACCTTTACCGCCGCTTTGACCACAAAGCCGGAAGTGACCATTGAGAATTATAAGGGCATCGAGGCCGTAAAGAAGTCCGCCGAGGTGACTGACGAGGATATCGACGCCGAGATCAAGAAGGTGCAGGAACGCAATTCCAGAATGGTAACCGTGGAGGACCGGGCGGCTCAGAACGATGATATCGCCGTAATCGACTTCGAGGGCTTCCTGGATGGCGAGCCTTTCGAGGGCGGCAAGGGCGAGAATTACAGCCTGACTCTGGGCAGCGGACAGTTTATCCCCGGCTTTGAGGAGCAGATCGTGGGCCATAATACCGGCGACGAGTTCGAAGTAAACGTCACCTTCCCGGAGGATTACCAGGCGGAGGAGCTGAAGGGCAAGGCAACTACCTTCAAGTGCAAGCTGCATGAAATTAAAATGAAGGAGCTGCCCGAGGTAGACGATGAGTTTGTAAAGGATGTCAGCGAGTTTGACACCTTGGCTGATTATAAAGAGGACTTGAAGAAGAAGCTGGCTGAAAGCAAGGAGAAGGAAGCAGCCGACGATCTGGAAAATCAGCTCATCGACAAGCTGGTAGAGCTGGTGCAGGGCGAAATTCCGGAGGCCATGTATGAAAACAAGATTGCCGACAGCATCCGCGAATTCGGCTATCGTCTCCAGTCCCAGGGCCTGAACCTGGATACTTATATGAAATATACCGGTATGAACGTGGACCAGATGAAGGAGGGCTTCCGTCCTCAGGCGGAACGCCAGGTGAAGCTGCGTCTGGCTCTGGAAAAGATCGCCGCCCTGGAGGAGCTGAAGGCTGGCGAGGAGGATCTGAATCAGGAGTATCAGAAGATCGCCGAGCAGTATAAGATGGAAGCTGACAAGATTAAGGAGCTGATTCCCGCCGCGGAGCTGGAAAAGGATATCTGCGTGGAAAAGGCGATTAATTTGGTGCGCGACAACGCGAATATTAAGGACGCTGAATAATCAGCGGTGTTTTTGCTCATATTTACAGACAGAATAGTTGGAGGTGTGCTGTGATGAATCAGTTTCCTATGCCGAATATGAGCCTTGTTCCCTATGTTGTGGAGCAGACCAGCAGGGGCGAGCGCAGTTATGATATTTTTTCCAGGCTTCTCAACGACAGGATTGTCATGCTGACTGAGGAGGTCAATGATACCAGCGCCAGCCTGGTGGTGGCTCAGCTGTTGTATTTAGAGGGGCAGGATCCTACCAAGGACATCAGCCTTTATATTAACAGCCCTGGCGGTTCCGTCACGGCGGGTATGTCCATCTATGATACCATGCAGTATATCAAGTGCGACGTTTCCACCATTTGCATGGGAATGGCCGCCAGCATGGGAGCCTTTCTGCTGGCCGCCGGCGCCAAGGGCAAGCGCATGGCTCTGCCCAACAGCGATATTATGATCCATCAGCCCAGCGGCGGCGCCCAGGGCCAGGCGACGGATATTCTGATCCATGCCAACCATATCGCCCGGACAAAGAAAAAGCTTAATGAGATCCTGGCGGAAAGAACCGGCCAGCCCCTGGAAGTGATTGAGCGGGATACCGAGCGGGATAATTTTATGTCCGCTCAGGAAGCCGCGGATTACGGCCTGGTGGATAAAGTGATCTATAAACGATAGGATTGGTGATGTAATGTCAATCAGCGACGAAAGCAAAGACAGGCAGATCTGCTGTTCCTTCTGCGGCAAGCCCCAGGAGCAGGCCCGCAGGCTGATCGCCGGTCCCGGCGTTTATATCTGCGACGAGTGCATTGAGCTTTGCATGTCGATCTTAGAGGATGAAGCGGATTTTCAGGAGCGTTCCGCCAATTATCACAACAACGACGAAACCGTGCTGCTGAAGCCGGAGGAAATCAAGGCCAAATTAGATGAGTATGTGATCGGCCAGGAGAAGGCGAAAATCGCTCTTTCCGTGGCGGTGTATAATCACTATAAGCGGATCTATTTCGGCAGCGATGACGTGGAAATCAATAAAAGCAACGTGCTTTTGCTGGGTCCTACCGGCGTCGGTAAAACCCTGTTAGCCCAAACCTTAGCGAAAATTTTAGACGTGCCCTTTGCTATCGCAGACGCTACCACCCTGACGGAGGCCGGCTATGTGGGCGAGGATGTGGAAAATATTCTGCTGCGCCTGATCCAGGCCGCGGATTTCGATGTGGAGCGGGCCGAGCGCGGCATCATCTATGTGGATGAAATCGATAAGATCGCCAGAAAATCGGAAAACCCCTCGATTACCAGGGATGTTTCCGGCGAGGGGGTCCAGCAGGCTTTGTTGAAGATCCTGGAGGGAACGGTATCCAATGTGCCGCCTCAGGGAGGACGGAAGCATCCCCAGCAGGAATTCATTCAAATCGATACCTCTAATATTCTTTTCATCTGCGGCGGCGCCTTCGACGGCCTGGAAAAGGTTGTGGAAAAGCGCACCGGTTCTTCGTCGTTAGGCTTTGGAGCCCAGGTCCGTTCGAAAAAGGAACTGGATACCACCAAATGGATGGGCGAGGTGGTTCCTCACGATTTGGTGAAATACGGTTTGATCCCGGAACTGGTGGGAAGACTTCCGGTCATCACCGCTTTGGACGGTTTGGATCAGGAGGCCCTGGTCCGTATTTTGACCGAGCCGAAGAACTCCATTTTAAAGCAGTATAAAAAGCTGTTCGCTTTGGATAAGGTGGAACTGGATTTTGAGAAATCTGCTTTGGAGGCGGTGGCCCAAAAGGCGATCGACCGGCGCACCGGAGCCAGAGGCCTGCGTTCTATCATGGAAGAAACCCTGACCGACCTGATGTATAAGGTTCCCTCGGATTATTCCGTGGAAAAGGTGATAGTGGATGGCGAGACAGTGAAAAACGGCAGGGAAGCCAAGCTGATCCACAATCCGGATCGTAAGCCTGTTGCGATTACCATCAGTGAAACCAAGAAGGCTCCGAACAGGAGAAAATATTCCGCGTCATAATCAAAGGTTATCATTTGGGCTGCGACAGCGTCGTCGGGCAGGCTTAGGGTCTGGCTCCAGACGTTTGCAGCCCTTTGCGTTTTTTAAAATTCTCAATTGGAGAGAGGAGTTACTATGACGAAAAAAGAAACAGCGCCTATGATCCTCCCGGTCTTATCCTTGCGGGGTCTGGTGCTTTTTCCGAAAATGATGCTCCATTTCGACGTTGGGCGAAAGAAATCCATTCTTGCCCTCAACGCCGCCATGCAGAATAACCAGAGCATCTATTTAGCCCCCCAGCTTGACATCAAGGATGAGGATCCCGGTGTGGACAACCTGGCGCCAATGGGCGTGGTGGGCACAATCAAGCAAATTTTAAAGCAGCCAGGAGACGGCATCCGCATTTTGGTGGAGGGCAATTACCGGGCGAAAATTACGGATGTGCTTCAGGACCATCCTTACATGATGTGCGACGTGGTCTCCTGTGAGGAAGCCGCGGCGCGGGATACGGCGAAAACCGTGGCTCTGATACGGGCAGTGAAGGAAGCCTTCGGGGAGTACATGGAAATGGCTCCCAAAATGGCGCCGGACATCGTGCTGGAGGTGCAGACCACCGACGATCCTGGCTATCTGGCGGATTACATCACCGCCAACATTATGATGGAGTATCAGGATAAAATCGATATCCTGTGCGAGCTTCATCCGGTAAAGCGGCTGCAAAAGCTGCTGAAGATTCTGACTCGTGAAGTGGATATTCTGAAGCTGGAAACCGAACTGAGCGCCAAGGTGAAGGAGCAGATCGACCAAAACCAGCGGGAATATTTTATGCGGGAGCAGATCAAGGCTATCACCGAGGAACTGGGCGAGGCGGATTCCCCTCAAAGTGAGGCCGAGGAATTCAAGGAGAAAATTCTGGGCCTGGATTTGCCCGACGGCGTGCGGGAAAAGCTGTTAAAGGAATGCGACCGCCTGTACAAAATGCCCTTTGGTTCCCATGAGGCCAACGTGGTCCGCAATTACCTGGATATCTGTATGGAGCTGCCCTGGAATGTGGAATCCAAGCTGAATATTGATATTAACCGGGCCAGAAAAATTTTGGACGCCGACCACTATGGGATGGACAAGGTTAAGGAACGGATGCTGGAGCTGCTGGCGGTGAAAAAACTGGCGCCGGATGTGAAAGGCCAGATCATCTGCCTGGTGGGGCCTCCCGGTGTGGGTAAAACCTCTATCGCCAAATCCGTGGCCAAGGCTATCGGCTGTAACTATGTCCGGATCGCCTTAGGCGGCGTGCGGGATGAGTCGGACATCCGGGGACACAGGAGAACCTACATAGGCGCCATGCCCGGCAGGATCATTTCCGCCATTAACCAGGCGGGCACCCGAAATCCCTTGATTTTGCTGGATGAAATTGATAAGCTGGGCGCGGATTACAAGGGTGATCCTACCTCCGCGCTGCTGGAGGTACTGGATGCGGAGCAGAACAATACCTTCCAGGATCATTATATCGATCTTCCCTTTGACCTGAGCGACGTACTGTTTATCACTACGGCCAACGACGCCAGCATGATCCCGGGGCCTCTGCTGGACCGTATGGACATCATTGAGCTGCCCAGCTATACTCATGAGGAAAAATTCCAGATCGCCAAACGGCATTTGGTTCCCAAGCAGATGAAAAAGCACGGCCTGACCAGTAAAACGGTAAAAATCACCGACGACGCCCTCCATGAGCTGATCAGCGGCTATACCAGGGAGGCGGGCGTCCGTAATTTGGAGCGGGTAATCGCTTCCCTGTACCGGAAAGCCGCTAAAAAGCTGGTAGCCGGCGAGGCGAAGAGGGTGACGGTCGGGGTCAAGCAGCTTGAGCCGATGCTGGGTCCAAAGCGTTTCAAGGACGAGCAAGGATACAAGAAGGATGAAATCGGCCTGGTGAACGGCCTGGCCTGGACCGCGGTAGGCGGAGAGACCATGCCCATCGAGGTAGCGGTCATGGACGGCAGCGGAAAGATTGAGCTTACCGGAAATTTAGGCGACGTGATGAAGGAATCCGCCAGAACAGCCATCAGCTGTGTGCGAACCCGGGCAAAGGGACTGGATATCAGCCCTGATTTTTATAAAACCAAGGATATCCATATCCATGTTCCGGAAGGAGCGGTGCCGAAGGATGGCCCAAGCGCCGGCATCGCCATGGCGACAGCTGTGGTGTCTGCTCTCAGCGAGAGGCCGGTGCGCCACGAGGTGGCGATGACCGGAGAGATCACCTTGCGGGGGCGGGTGCTTCCCATCGGCGGCCTGAAGGAAAAAACCATGGCGGCTTACCGACACGGCATCAAAACCGTAATTATCCCGGCGGAAAACCAGCCGGACTTGAAAGAAGTAGACGAGACGGTTAAGTCCAATATCCAGTTTGTCCCGGTGGAAACCTTGGATACCGTTTTGGAGTGGGCGTTGGTTCCCCAAAAGGAGGAGGAAGCCCTTCCCGCCGGAGAACAAACTAAAGAAGCGGCGGTGGTGCCTCCGGTGAAAAAGACTGCGAGAAAATCCGCGTTTCTTTCCTGAAAAATTTTCAAGGCCTGCAAAAACGCGGAAGTAACAGCAGAGCTTGGAGCTTCCGTGCGGCGGTAAGGCCCGTCAGTCCGTTGGAAAGAGAGCCGCCGAAGCAGCAATACGCGGCATGGCGGGCGAAAGGCTGAAAAGCTGTTACGCTGGATAAGGAGCATTGTATGAGATTTGATAACGGGGTTTTTGAGCTGGCGGCCGGAAGGTCCGGCCAGCTTCCCGCAGGCGATTTGCCGGAAATCGTATTTTCCGGTAAATCCAACGTGGGAAAGTCCTCCCTGATTAATAAACTGCTCAACCGGAAAAATTTAGCCCGGGTCAGCGCGACGCCGGGAAAGACGGCCACCATTAATTTTTACCGCCTGGATCAAGCCAGGCTGGTGGATCTGCCCGGCTATGGTTACGCCAAGGTATCCTTGGCGGAGAAAAAACGCTGGGCGGAGCTGGTGGAAGGATACTTCCAGCAGGAAAGGAATCTCGCCTTAGTGGTTCAATTGGTGGATATGCGCCATCCTCCCACAAAGGACGACCTGCATATGATTGAGTTTTTATGTGACGGCGGTTTTCCTTTTTTGGTGGCGCTGACCAAAAGCGATAAGCTGAACCAAACGGAACGCAGGCAAAGGCTCGCCGCGCTGGAAGAAGCGTTTTCCGATTATGAGGGCCTGCGGCTGATCCCCTTTTCATCGGTCACCGGTGAAGGGGTAGAGGAGCTGCGGGAAATTTTGTCCTCTGTGGCGGAAGAACCGGAGGAGCTTGGCTGAATTTTATCGTTAAGGGGTTGGAATCATGTTTGTAGCAGATTGCTTTGATGTAAATGAAAAAGGTCACTTGACCATAGGCGGGTGCGACACGGTAGGGCTGGCCAAGGAATACGGCACGCCCCTTTATGTGATGGATGAAATGACCATCCGTCAGGCCTGCCGCCTTTATCAAAAATCCTTTCAGGAAAACTATGACGGCCATGGTATGGCGTTTTACGCCAGTAAAGCGCTGAACTGTAAGGAGCTTTGCCGGATCGTGGCCGAGGAGGGCCTGGGTCTGGATGTGGTCTCCGGCGGAGAGTTATACACAGCCCTAAAGGCCGGATTCGATCCGGAAAAGATTCATTTCCACGGGAATAATAAAACCCAGGATGAATTGAACATGGCCTTGGACAACGGCGTCGGCGTGATCGTTATGGATAATCTGGACGAGATGAAAAGGCTGGACCAGCTGGCGGCGGAAAAGGGCGTGACCGCTCAGGTTTCCATGCGGATCAAGCCCGGAATCGACGCCCATACCCACAGCTTTATCCGCACCGGACAGATCGACTCTAAGTTTGGCTTTGCCCTGGAGACCGGAGAGGCTTTGGAAGCGGCGAAAGCGGCCATCGCCTCTAAGAACCTGAATTTGAAAGAAATCCACTGCCATATCGGCTCTCAGATTTTCGATATCGATCCTTTTGTCCTGGCGGCCGAGGTGATGATGGGCTTCCGCAAGCAGATCAAGGATGTCACAGGCGTTACGGTGGAGTGTATGAATCTGGGCGGCGGCTTTGGAATCAAATATACCGACCGCGATCATCCGCAGCCTTATAACGCTTATATGAGCACGGTCGCGAAGGCGGTCAAGGCAAAGGCAAAGGAATACGATATGCCGGTGCCTTTTATCTGCCTGGAGCCTGGAAGATCCATTGTGGGAGAATCCGGCATCACGCTGTATACGGTGGGGAGCGTCAAGGTGATTCCAAAGATCCGCACCTATGTGTCCATCGACGGCGGTATGACGGACAATCCCCGTTATGCCCTGTATAAGTCCAGCTATCTGGCTGTAATCGCCGATAAGGCGGGCCAGCCGGCGGTGGAAAAGGTCACCATCGCTGGGAAATGCTGTGAAAGCGGTGATTTAATCCAGGAGGACGCTATGATCCAGGAGGCGGCGCCCGGAGATACTCTGGCGGTATTTTCCACTGGGGCTTATAACTATTCCATGTCGTCCAATTATAACCGGATTCCCAAGCCTCCTATCGTAATGGTCAAGGCTGGAAGCTCCAGAGTGATTGTAAAAAGGGAAACCTACGACGATTTAATCAAAAACGACGTGTAAGCGCCGCTGGCGGCTTCGTTTTTCTCCTTGCCTTTATATTTTATATGTGACGGAAAGCACAGAAAAGGACGCACGCCGCCGGCTGCTTAAGGAACAGCTTATGCTGCGCCAGCGGCTAAAAACCATCAAAAGGAGCCTGTGAAATTTCTTCCACAGGCTCCTTTTGATGGTTTTCAGAAAGAGATATTCCCTCTGCTGAACTTGAGATAAATAAAAAATCTTGGCAAATGAATCGGTAGAAGTTCGATCGTAAGCAAAAGAAATAGAATTATTTTCTTTCAGAAAAGCGTGATGAGACGAAATAGGCGAAAGTTAAAAAGCACGGAAGCCCTAAACAGAAGGGCACAATTGGCTTGCCGGCAGCGGAACGAATACAGGGATAGAGTTTTCAGCCCCTTTTTAGGCGGCGGATTCTGACCCCAGGGGAAACTGATCGCTAGTTTGCTGGCGGTTTGGATTGTGATCTTTACTTTTCCGCTTTTCTGTGATAAAATTTTATTGTACTAAACCGCAGAAGGAGGCCTTTTGATGAATTCCAAATTGAGAGAAGAGGGCGTGGATTTTTTGTTCCGCTCTATCCTTCAGCTGAAAACAGTAGATGAATGCTATGATTTTTTTGAAGACCTTTGCACTGTTCCGGAGATCAAGGCCATGTCCCAGCGCTTGGTAGTGGCTCACATGCTGAGCGAGCACAAGGTCTATAGTGATATTGTGACGAAAACCGGCGCCAGCACAGCCACCATCAGCCGGGTGAACCGGGCCTTGAATTATGGATGCGACGGCTATGAGATGGTGTTTCGGCGCCTGAGCGAAGAGGACCAGCAGAAAAAATGAGCAGCTACGCCTATTTTGCCGGGTATTATGATGAGCTGACCCGAAATGTGGATTACGGGAAGCAGGCGGACTATTTAGAGGCTCTGTGCCATAGGCTGGGACATGCTCCCGGCTTATCCTTGGATCTGGCTTGCGGAACTGGAAGCCTGACGGTGGAGCTGTGCAGGCGGGGATGGGATATTTATGGTGTCGATGGATCGCCGGAAATGCTCTCAGCGGCCATGCAGAAGGCCTCAGAAGAAGGACTGCATATTTTATTTCTATGTCAAAAAATGCAGAGAATCGACCTGTACGGCACTGTAGACACGGTGGTTTGCACCCTGGACAGCATTAACCATTTGACAAGCCCGCAGGATGTGCAAAGAGCCTTTGACCGGGTATCACTGTTTTTAAATCCAGGCGGATATTTTATCTTTGACGCTAATACGATCTATAAGCATCGGGAGGTATTGGGGAACAATACCTTTGTTTATGATACGCGAAATGTTTACTGCGTTTGGCAGAATACCTTTTCTCCAAGCCAAAACAGGGTAACCATCAGCCTGGATTTTTTCCATCGGGATGGAAATGCTTATTACCGCAGCCAGGAATCCTTCAGCGAACGGGCTTACGCCCGGGAGGAGCTGGAGGAAATGCTGAAAAAGGCGGGCTTAGAGGCGGTGGAGGTATTCCATGAGCAAAGCTTTGAGCCGCCGCGGGAAGCCTCTCAGCGCTTGGTTTATGCGGCGCGGAAGCCCATGCGGAAATAGGAGCTTTTCGGCGGCGGGCCCTTGCCGGCCCGTTTTAGAATAACTTGATAATCCTGCTTACTAGATTTTTAGTCAATCCAATCCTTTGAGGAGGCAATTATGGACCGTTTGATTCGCTGCATCACCAAGGACGGCGCAATTATGGCGTCGGCTGTGGATTCTACCAATATCGTCTATACGGCGCAGAAAATACACCAGTTGACCCCGGCAGCCACCGCGGCTTTGGGGAGGCTTTTAACAGCTTCCTCGATGATGGGCGCCCAGCTGAAGCAGGAGGGGGCCAGCCTGACCTTAAAAGTCAGCGGAGACGGTCCAATCGGCTCCATGGTGGCGGTAGCCTACAGCAGCGGCTGCTGTAAAGGCTATGTGGTAAATCCTCATGCCCAGGCGGAAAACTATCCCAACGGAAAGCTGAATGTAGCCGGAGTGGTTGGAAAAAACGGCATCCTTTATGTGATGCGCGATTACGGTGCCGGAGAGCCCTATATGGGACAGATTCCTTTGGCCAGCGGGGAGATTGCGGAGGACATTACAAGCTATTACGCCGCCAGCGAACAGATTCCCACGGTCTGCGCCCTGGGAGTGCTTTGCGATAAAAGCGAGGGGGAGGCATTGCTCTCCGGCGGTCTTTTAATACAGCTGCTGCCGGCGGCCGGGGAAGAGGCGGTCGCAAGGCTGGAGAAGAATATCAGCCTGCTGGAGCCGGTAACCACCATGCTGGCCAAGGGGCTTTCTATCGAGGAAATGGCGGGCAAGGCGCTGGAGGGCTTTGAGTGGGAAATCCTGGAGGAGCGGAAGGTGGCCTACGTTTGTGATTGCAGTAAGGAGCGGGTGGTACGAGCGGTCACCTCCTTACCAAATGACGAAATTTTGTCTCTTGCCGACGAGCGGGGGTTTGCTGAGGCGGGCTGCCAATTCTGCAATCGGAAGTACCGGATTTCCAAGGAAGAGCTTCTTCGAATCGTGGAAGAAAAATCAAAAAAAGATGGGGAAAAGTGTTGACTTTTATTTGGAAATATAGTATTATATAACTCGTCGCTGAGAGCGCCAAGGAAAAAAGCGTTTGAAAACGGCGTTTTTGGGAGCATAGCTCAGCTGGGAGAGCACTTGCCTTACAAGCAAGGGGTCACAGGTTCGAGCCCTGTTGTTCCCACCACAGGTTTTCCTGATAAAACTGAAAGCATTTGGCCTGAGTTCGAAAAGAATCGGGCCGAAGCGTTCAGGATATGGCCCGGTAGTTCAGCTGGTTAGAACGCTAGCCTGTCACGCTAGAGGTCGACGGTTCG
>OHRG01000059.1_pt1 | contig 83347 bp, 72 predicted proteins | sample 1578351 | NCBI WGS metagenome assembly OHRG01 (sample SAMEA3879599, study PRJEB24766) | human gut metagenome | biome: human-associated habitat; feature: feces | place: USA | collected 1985/1987
CGGCTTCGCCGTGCCACCTCTCCCGAAAGGGAGAGGCTTTGGCAGGGGCGTAAAGCACATTGCTTACCGGTCGGCTTTTCCTCCCATTGACCAGCGAGCTTACCCTATGCAAAAAATTGGCTGGCGAGTATTCGCCAGCCGTGTGAAACGCTTTTTGCCCCGCTTTTTCTCGAAAAAGCGGGAACTCTCGTTTCCCTTTTACTTATGATACTTCATCCCCGCATTGATGGTGCAGGCACGATAGATCTGCTCTGTAAGCACCAGGCGTGCCAGCTGATGCGGCATCGTGATGCGTCCCATGCTGAACCGCAGGGCTGCCGCCTGTTTGACCTGGGGTGCCAGGCCATGAGAGGAACCGATGACAAAAGCCACGTCCCCTGCTCCGCTGCCCGCCCGCTGTGCCAGAAAATCCGCCAGCTCCTCCGAGGAGATTGCTTTCCCCTCCACGCACAAAGCCACGATCGCTGCGCCCTTGCGCACATTGGACAGGATCGCCTTTGCTTCCTTTTCCAGCGCTTTTTCCACCACAGCCTGCGAAGCGTTTTTTTCCTCGATCTTTTCTTCCGGCAGCTCCAGGATGCGGAAGTTTGCAAAAGCAGCCAGGCGCTTCTGATACTCCGCCACACCCTCGGCAAAATATTTGGCATTCAGTTTGCCCACACAGATCAGGTCAATATTCTGCATCGTTCCTCCTTACAGCAGGCTCATCTGCTGTTCGCCCTCATCCTCCGGGCGCAGCAGCGCACCGGCGGCAGGCAGACTGCGCACCCGGTACCGGTGGGGATTTTCCAGCGCCAAACTCTCCGCCGGGACCGCAGAGGTGATATTCTGGTTCTTTTTCAGGGTCACCACAGCCACGCCCTGGCTGTCCCGGGTGGTCTTTTCCGGGATCTGTGCCGTGCCCACCAGCAGCATCCGGCCTGCGCTGGTGCGGATGGCCAGCTCCGTCTCCTCCGGCAAATAATGGATCAGAGCCAGCGGCGCTTTGTCGCTGTACGCCCGCAGCAGCTTGCGGCGGTTCTGCTTGGTAGCATATGCCGAAAGCGGGATCTTGGCGCACTTGCCGTTGGCAAAGAAGAACAGCATATGCCCGCTGTAATCCGCCGTAAGCACCATATCCAGGATGGTTTCTCCCTCGTCCATGCCCAGCCGTCCTGGCACGAAGATGCCCATCTGGGCCACCTTGCCATCCTCCAGTTCTGCCAGCCGCACCTTATACACCTGGTGCTGGTCGGTGAAGAACAGCGCATCCAGATTGTTCCGGGTCTCTATCTGGCGGATGATCTCGTCCCCTTCTTTCAGCTTGTGGGCACCGGCGGTGCGCAGGCTCTGGGGCTGGATCTTTTTGAGGTAGCCTTCCCGGGTGAAGAACACGGTCACCGGATAATCCGGCACCGCTTCGGCTTCTTCGGCTTCTTCCTCCTGGGGCAGGTCATACAGGATCAGGCTGCGGCGGGGCTTGCCATATTTTTTGGCCGCCTCGTTCAGCTCTGCAATGATGATGCGGCGCACCCGGGCAGGTTTAGCCAGCACATCTTCCAGGTCTGCAATGTCCGCTTCCAGCTGATCGATCTCGCCGGTGCGCTTGAGCAGATACTCCCGGTTCAGGTGGCGCAGTTTGATCTCCGCCACATATTCTGCCTGGAGCTCATCGATGCCAAACCCGATCATCAGGTTGGGCACCACCTCCTGTTCCTGCTCGGTGGAACGGATGATGTGGATGGCCTTATCGATGTCCAGCAGGATCGCTGCCAGGCCCTGGAGCAGGTGCAGGCGCTTGCGCTTGCCCTGCAGGTCGAACCAGGTGCGGCGGCGCACACACTCGGTGCGGAATGCGGTCCACTCCCGCAGGATCTCCCGCACGCCCATGACCCGGGGCTGACCGGAAACCAGGATGTTAAAGTTGCAGCTGAAGCTGTCTTCCAAAGGCGTGACCTTATAGAGTTTGGCCATCAGCTTGTCCGGATCTACGCCCCGTTTCAGGTCCAGCGTCAGCTTCAAGCCGTTGAGGTCGGTCTCGTCCCGCATATCACTGATCTCCCGGATCTTGCCCGCCTTGACCAGTTCTGCGATCTTATCCATGATGGCTTCCACCGTGGTGGTGGGGGGGATCTGGGTCACCTCGATGATATTTTCCCCCGGAACGGTGCGGTAGGCTGCCCGCACCCGCACGCTGCCCCGGCCCTGCTCGTAGATCTGGCGCATCTGTGCTTCGTCGTACAGGATCTGGCCGCCGCCCACAAAATCCGGAGCCGGCATGGTGGTGCTGATGTCATGGTCCGGGTCCTTGATGAGGGCCACCGTGGTCGCACACAGCTCTCCCAGGTTGAACGAACAGATATTGCAGGCCATGCCAACGGCGATGCCCAGGGTGTTGTTTGCCAGGATCGTGGGGAAAGTCACCGGCAAAAGGGTCGGCTCGGTGGTGGTGCCGTCGTAGTTGGGCACAAAGTCCACGGTCTCCTTATCAATGTCCCGGAACAGTTCCTCACATACCGGCTCCAGCTTTGCCTCCGTATACCGGGCAGCCGCATAGGACATATCCCGGCTGTACGCTTTGCCGAAGTTTCCCTTGCTGTCCACAAAGGGCAAAAGCAGGCTCTCGTTGCTGCGGCCCATGCGCACCATCGTTTCATAAATGGCCGCATCGCCGTGGGGGTTCAGGTGCATGGTGCTGCCCACTACGTTGGCAGACTTGGTGCGCACCCCTTTCAGCAGCCCCATACCGTACATCGTATACAGCAGCTTGCGGTGGGCAGGCTTAAAGCCGTCGATCTCCGGCAGGGCACGGCTGACGATAACGCTCATGGCGTAGGGCATATAGTTGGATTCCAGCGTAGACGTGATGGGGTCCTGCAATACGCTGCCTGCGTTCAGGATCTCCACCCCTTCGCCCAGCTGCGGGCGCACCGGCTTGGGTGATTTTTTGCTTGTTTTTCTTGCCATTGTCTATCCTCTGCTCAAAATATCGTTGATTGCCATAGAGGTCAGGATACATCCAGTGCGTCCAGATACTCGGCTCCGTGGGCGGCGATATGCTCCTTGCGGCCGGTCAGGTTGTCGCCCAGCAGCAGGTCGAACACACGGGCCGTCTCTGCCACATCATCGGGCTTGACCTGGATCAGGCGGCGGCTGGCCGGGTTCATCGTAGTCAGCCACATCATCTCCGGGTCGTTCTCGCCCAAGCCTTTGGAGCGCTGGATCGTATACTTTTTATCCCCGATCTCCTTCAGGAAAGCCGCCTTCTCCGGCTCTGTATAGGCAAAATAGGTGCGGTCCTTGGTGGTCAGCTCATACAGCGGCGACTCCGCAATATACACATAGCCCTCGTTGATCAGGGTCGGGGTAAGCCGGTACAGCATGGTCAGCACCAGGGTGCGGATCTGGTAGCCGTCCACGTCCGCGTCGGTACAGATGACGATCTTATTATAACGCAGGTTCTCCAGGTTGAAGGTAGCCAGCTCCTTGTTGTGCTTACCGCCCAGCTCCACACCGCAGCCCATGACCTTGATCAGATCCACAATAACATCCGACTTGAAGATACGGGCATAATCCGCCTTGAGGCAGTTCAGGATCTTGCCGCGGATGGGCATAATGGCCTGAAACTCACTGTCCCGGCTCTGCTTGACGGCGCCCATAGCCGAGTCGCCCTCCACGATATACAGTTCCCGCCGGGAAGCATCCCGGGTGCGGCAGTCCACAAATTTCTGCACGCGGTTTGCCAGGTCGATCTGGGTAGAAAGGGTCTTTTTGATGCTCTGGCGGGTCTTTTCTGCGTGCTCACGGCTCTGTTTGTTCACCAGGACCTGCTGGCAGATCTTCTGTGCCTCATCCGGCTTTTCCAGGAAGTAGACCTCCAGATAATGCTTCAAAAAATCGGTCATCGCCTGGGAGACGAACTTATTGGTAATGGCCTTTTTGGTCTGGTTCTCATAGCTGGTACGGGTGGAGAAGCTGGAGGACACATACACCAGACAGTCCTGCACATCCTGGAAGCTGACAGCGCTTTCCCCTTTTTTATACAGGTTCTTCTCCTTCAGATATTTATTGATCTGGTAGACAAAGGCGGTGCGCAGTGCGTGCTCCGGGCTGCCGCCGTGCTCCAGCCAGGAGGAGTTGTGGTAATACTCCAGCAGCTGCACCTTGTTGGAAAAGCAGAAGGCAGCGCTCATGCGTACCTTATAATCCGGCTGATCCTCCCGGTCCCGGCCGACCGCCTCGCTCTCACAATAGAACACCGGGGTCATGGCGTCCTCTCCGGCGGTCTCTGCCACATAGTCAGCAATGCCTTTTTCGTACCGCCAGCTCTGCTGCCAGGGTTTGCCGGTAGCGGGGTCTTTTTCTTTTTCATCCGTAAAGTGCAAGGTCAGGCCCGCATTGACCACTGCCTGACGGCGCAGGGTATCCTTATAATAGCTGCCGGGCACATCGATATCCGTAAAGACCTCATCATCCGGTTTCCAGTGGATCACACTGCCGGTGCGGCGGCCCTTGTAGGGTTCCTTGTGCAGGCCGCCCACGTTCTCGCCCTTTTCAAAGTCCAGATGATAGTGGAAGCCGTCCCGGTAGATGTCTGCCGTCATCCATGCAGAGGCGTACTGGGTAGCGCACAGACCCAGACCGTTGAGGCCCAGGCTGAACTCGTAGTTGTCCTCTCCTTCTCCATACTTGCCGCCGGCGTACATCTCACAGAACAAAAGCTCCCAGTTGTAGCGCTCCTCGCCGTTGTTCCAATCCACCGGCATACCCCGGCCAAAATCCTCCACCAGCACACTGCCATCCTTGCAGCGGGTCACATTGATGGTATCGCCGTGGCCGTCCCGGGCTTCGTCGATCGAGTTGGAGATGATCTCAAAGATCGAATGGGCGCACCCCTCTACGCCGTCCGAGCCAAAGATGACGGCCGGGCGTTTGCGCACACGGTCGGCGCCTTTTAATGAGGTAATGCTCTCGTTGCCATATTCTTGTTTTCTTCTAGCCATATCCACCCTCCGGGCCGGGAGATCTGCCCTCCCAGCCGTTTTTTCTTCTTTTCGTCGTCTATTAAACCATAGGTTGTATGCAAAAGTCAAACACCCCTTTTTGATAAACGGCGCACCAGCGTCATTTTGAAACTTTTTTTGATTTTTTCTAAAGAAATTTCAATTTCCCCCTTTACAAATCCGTTTTTTGCGGTATAATAATCATCGTCCGGTGCGCCTCTGTAGCTCAGTAGGTAGAGCAGGGGACTGAAAATCCCCGTGTCATTGGTTCGATTCCGATCGGAGGCACCACAAAACGGAAGTCTGAAAAAGTCTTCCGCATATGCGGCCGTAGCTCATCTGGTAGAGCGCCACCTTGCCAAGGTGGAGGTAGCGAGTTCGAGCCTCGTCGGCCGCTCCAGTACGAAGCCGTTGCAAATGCAGAGATGCAGATGCAACGGCTTCTTTTTTTTGTATGCGGGGCGCGGCTCATTCGTTTTTTTATGGAAAATGTGCATTCAATCCCGATTCTTTGCGCCGGGAGTTGACAGAACCTGCTCTTGATTTTATACTGGAATTGTATTGACAAGATCCCGGAAGCAGGGCTGTCCCTGGGCCGGTCCACGCCCTCTGCCGTGTGGTGCAGAGGGCGCTTTTTCACGGGCGCAGGGGGCTTGCAGGGGTCTGAGTGACCGTCCCGGGCGGACAAGCGGATCGGAACGGAAACAAATAAAGGAGGGAGAACGCTTGATCTTTGGCAAGTACATCAACCGCTATTACCTTAAAAATGCACCGGCTTTGCTGCTGGGCATGCTGGCATTGATAGTGGTGGACATCATCCAGCTCAAAGTACCGGAACTGTATCGTCTGGTGATCAACGGCATCAACCTGGGACAGGTGACGGTAGATGGGCAGCTGGTGCCGTTTGATAAGATGGTGCTGCTGCAGCAGATCTGCCTGCCCATGATCTTTATCGTGATCACCATGGTGATCGGCCGCTTTTTGTGGCGGGTCTGCTTTTACGGCTCTGCGGTCAAGGTAGAGGCGGAGCTGCGGGAGCGGATGTTTGACCACAGCCGCCGGCTGTCGCAGCAGTATTATCAGGTGAACAAGGTGGGCAACCTGATGAGCCTGTACACCAACGACCTGGATACCATCCAGGAGTGCTTTGGCGACGGTGTGCTGATGTTCTGTGATGCGCTGGTGCTGGGACTGATGGCGCTGTTCAAGATGTGGCAGATGAGCAGCACTCTGACCCTGCTGGCGCTGATCCCGGCTTTGATCATGTTTGCCATCGGCACCATCATGGGGCAGATGCTGACCCAAAAGTGGGAGCTGCGGCAGCAGGCTTTTTCGGACCTGTCGGACTTTGCGCAGGAGAACTTCTCCGGCATTGCGGTGATCAAAGCCTTTGTCAAGGAGCTGAAAGAGCTGCTTGCATTCCGTAAACTGAACAAGGAAAACGAAGAGATCAATGTGCTGTATACCAAGCTCTCCACCCTTTTGCAGATCCTGGTCACCCTGTTTGTGGAGGCAGTGGTCTGCGTGATCCTGGGGTACGGCGGCTATCTGGTGTATATGGGCAAGTTCAACGCCGGACAGCTGGTGGAGTATATTGGTTATTTTGAGGCCATCGTCTGGCCCATTATGGCTGTGTCCATGCTGATCGAAAAAACATCCCGCGGCAAGGCTTCGCTCAACCGCATCAGCGAGCTGCTGGACGCCCCCATCGATGTGGCAGACCGTCCCGGTGTGCCTGCGCTGGAAAATGTCAAGGGCGGCATTGAGTTCCGGGATCTGACCTTCCGTTATCCGGATGGCGAGTTCGATGTGCTGCAGAACGTCTCCTTCAAGATCGAACCGGGGGAGAGCGTGGGCATCGTGGGCAAGACCGGTGCTGGCAAGACAGCCCTGGTGGATCTTCTGCTGCGCACCTACAATGTGCCGGACGGCACCTTGTTTGTGGATGGGCAGGATGTAAACAGTGTTACCATCCGGTCGGTACGCTCTGCCTGCGCCTATGTGCCACAGGATAACTTTCTGTTCTCGGATACCATTGCCCACAACATCGGCTTTGGCGTGGACGATGCCACTGCGGAACAGATCGACCGTGCCGCAGCTCTGGCAGATGTGCGGGATAATATCGTGGATTTCAAGGATGGCTTTGAGACCATGTTGGGTGAGCGCGGCGTTACCGTTTCCGGCGGACAGAAGCAGCGCATCTCCATTGCCCGCGCTTTGCTGAAGGATGCGCCCATCCTGATCCTGGATGATTCGGTGTCGGCGGTGGATACCCGCACCGAAAAGGTGATCTTGGAAAACCTGCGCACCAGCCGGGCGGGTCAGACCACCTTGCTGATCGCTCACCGCATCTCTACTGTGAAAGATCTGGACAAGATCGTATTTTTGGAGGCTGGCCGCATTGAAGATGTGGGCACCCATGCGCAGCTGTATGCCCGCTGTGCCGAGTACCGGCGCATGGTAGATCTGCAGCAGCTGGAGGATGAGACAGGGGGGGAGAACAATGGCTGATTTTAACCCGCTTTTGCTGGTGGGCGGCATCATCGGTGCTGTGTCGGCACTGCTGATCGGCGCTTATGCAGCGGTCAAGGATAAAAAAGCTGCTATGGGTTTTGAGCGCAATATGCCGGATGGAGAGATCGTCCGCCGCCTGGCGGCGTATGCACGGCCCTATCTGCCGCAGTTTGTGGTTGTAGGCTTTTTGATGCTGTTCTCTATCTCCTACGATATCATTTCGCCGCTCCTGATCGGTTATATCGAGGAACTGGTGGTGGGCACCTTTGCGCTGAAGCACCTGTTTGCGGCAGTGGCTGTATATGCCGGAGTGCTGCTGTTCTCGATGGGCAGCACCTATTTCCAAGCGGTGATCCTGCAAAAAGTGGGACAGCGCATCGTTTCTGACCTGCGTGAGGATCTGTTTGTCCATATCGAGTCGCTGTCCCATGAGCAGCTCAACGAGATCCCGGTGGGCAAGCTGGTCACCCGTGTGACCAACGACACCAACGCTATCTCCATGATGTTCACCAATCTGCTGGTCAACCTGACCAAAAATGCGTTTGTGATCTTGGGCATCCTGGTGGCGATGGTCTGCCTGAATTATGAGCTGACCCTGATGGTGCTGTGCTTTGTGCCCTTTATCGTGCTGTTTACGGTGATCTTCCGCAAGTTTTCCCGCCGGGCGTACCGCAAGGTAAAGGATGCCACCACCGATATCAACACCTACCTGTCCGAGAACCTCTCCGGCATCAAGGTCACCCAGATCTTTGGCCGGGAGGATGAGAAGCAGGCGGATTTCTGCCGCCGCAGCCAGGCACTGGCAAAGGCAAAACAGGAGCAGATCTTCGTGTTTGGTGTGTTCCGTCCGCTGGTGTATATGCTGTACATCAGCTCGATCCTGTGCCTGTTCTACCTGGGCGGTATGGGCTATCTGGAGGGGACCAGCTTTTTGGGACAGACCCTGACAAGCGGCACCATCGTTACCTTTTATATGTACATTGCCAAGTTCTTTACCCCCATCCAGAACCTGGCGGAACAGTTCAACTGGCTGCAATCTGCGCTGGCTTCCGGTGAAAAGGTCTTTTCCATCATGGATATCCAGCCTAAGCTGGTGGATGCACCGGATGCCATCGAGCTGGAGGAGGTCAAAGGCGAGATCGAGTTCCGGGATGTGTGGTTCAGCTATGTACCGGGGGAGTGGGTGCTGCAGGGAGTGTCCTTCCACATCCATCCCCGGGAGACGGTGGCCTTTGTTGGCTCGACCGGCTCCGGCAAGAGCACCATCCTCTCTTTGATCTGCCGCAATTATGAGTTCCAGAAAGGCCAGATCCTGATCGACGGAGTGGACATCCGCAAGATCAAGATCTCCTCTCTGCGGCGGCATTTTGGCCAGATGCTGCAGGATGTGTTCCTGTTCTCCGGCACCATTCGTTCCAACCTGCTGCTGCGGATGGATGGGGTGCCGGATGAGGAGATCCTGCGGGTATGCCATTATGTCAACGCAGATCAGTTCATCGCCAAGCTGGATCATGGCCTGGATGAGGAAGTACGGGAGCGGGGCAACAACTTCTCTGCCGGGCAGCGGCAGCTGCTCAGCTTTGCCCGCACCTTGCTGCATAAGCCTAGCGTCATGATCCTGGACGAAGCAACGGCCAACATTGATACCGAGACCGAGATCCTGATCCAGGACTCGCTGGAAAAGATGCGCACGGTGGGCACTATGCTGATCGTGGCGCACCGGCTGTCCACGATCCAGCACGCAGACAATATTATCGTGCTGTCCCATGGTAAGATCCTGGAGCAGGGCAACCACCAGCAGCTGCTGGCGCAGCATGGACGGTACTATCAGCTTTACACCCTGCAATACAGCAAGGAGCAGATCAGCAAGCACTGATCAAAAGGCAAAAACATAAGCGTGTACATGGCCTGCGCGTCTGCGCAGGCCATATTTTTTGCCGCAGCCCCCCATAAGTGTAACCGTCCGATCCAGAAAAAAACCTTGCAATTTTTGGGGGCAGCGATTATTATAAAAAGATAAAAGACAGCAAAAAAGGAGATCGGCCATGACCCTGACCGAACAAAAGCAAGCGCAGCGTCAGGTGGGCGTTGCGGCACGGAAGGCACTGTCTGCGCAGGTGCGCAGTGCAGCGGATGCAGCCATCTGCGCGGGGATCTGTCAGACGGAAGCGTACCGCTGCGCAGGGACGCTGCTGGTGTATGCAGCCTGGGGCGGGGAGGTGGATCTGTCGGCTTTGATCCAAACCGCCCAACAGGACGGCAAGACCGTGGCCTGGCCGGTCTGCGGCGAAGGATATCGTCTTACAGCGGTGGTGCCCGGCCCGGCGGGCTGGCAGGCCGGACGTTACGGCATTCCGGCACCGGTGCTGGACGGCGCACAGATCCTGCGCCCGGACCAGTTGGATCTGGTGGTGACGCCCTGCACAGCGTTTGACCCGGATTGCGGCCGGGTGGGCATGGGCAAAGGATATTACGACCGATTTCTGCCGCTGTGCACCCATGCGTTCCGGCTGGGGGCAGCCTATGAGGTGCAAAAGGTGGAACAGGCTGCTGCGGACCCAAACGATCAGCGGCTGGATGTTGTTATTACGGAAGGGAGAGTATATCGATGCAAGATCTGACTGCACTGGCCTGCAGCGATTTTTTGTCGGCCTTGGCAGGGCCTGCTGCGGCGCCGGGGGGCGGCGGTGTGTCGGCTTTGGCTGGTGCGCTGGGCGTTGCTTTGGGCAATATGGTGGGCAGCCTGACGGTGGGTAAGCCCAAGTATGCAGCTGTGGAACCGGAGATCCGGGCACTGAATTCGCAGGCGGAATCCCTGCGCTGCCAGCTGGAAGTGTTGATCCAGGCAGATGCAGAGGCGTTTGCGCCGGTGGCTGCTGCGTACCGGATGCCCCGGGCTACCCCGGAGCAGGCGGCGGAAAAGGCGGCGGCCTTGGAAGCTGCCTTGGCGGGAGCGTGTGCAGTGCCGATGCAGGTCATGGAGCTATCTGCCCAGGGCATTGCCCTGGCAGAGCAATACGCCGCCAAAGGCAGTGTGCTGGCGGTATCGGATGCAGGGTGTGCGGCCGTTTTGTGCCAGACTGCGCTGCGCTGCGGCCTGCTGAATCTTTACGCAAATACAAAATTGATGGCGGATCGCAGCCGTGCCAAAGAGCTGAACGCGCAGGCAGAAACGCTGCTGACGGCCTGGACGGGACGGGCAGATCGGCTCTGGCGGCAGACCGCAAAGGACCTGGGAGGAGAGGGAGAATGTCTCAGCTGCTGAAAGGCGGGCCGGTGGCCGCCGCATTGAACGAAAAGACCGCAGCACTTTGCGCTGCATTGACCCAGCGGGGCGTGACCCCCACGCTGGCAGTGGTGCGTGTGGGCGAAAAGGAGGATGACCTGGCGTATGAGCGGGGGCTGCTGGCCCGCTGCGCAAAGGTGGGGGTGGCGGTGCGCTGCTTTCCTCTGCCGGAACAGGTGTCCCAGGCCCGGTTGATGGAACAGATCCAGCAGATCAACCAGGACAGCAGCATCCACGGCTGCCTTTTGCTGCGCCCGCTGCCCACTGGACTGGATGAGGAAACGGTGCGGAATATGCTGGACCCGGCCAAGGATGTGGACGGGATCACCGATGCTTCTCTGGCAGGGCTGGTCAGCGGCAGCGGCCGGGGCTTTGCCCCCTGCACTGCGCAGGCCTGCCTGGAGATCCTGCAGCACTATGCCATTCCGCTGGAAGGCAAGCGGGCTGTAGTGGTGGGGCGCAGCTTGGTGGTGGGGCGGCCTGCGGCTTTGCTGCTGGACCGCGCCAATGCCACGGTGACGGTCTGCCACTCCCGCACCCAGGATCTGGCCGCTGTTTGCCGCCAGGGAGATATACTGGTGGCGGCGCTGGGGCGTGCCCAGGCGCTGCGGTCGGAGTGCTTCCGGGCGGGACAGGTCGTGGTGGATGTGGGCATCCATGTGGGCGCAGACGGAAAACTCTGCGGGGATATCTGCCAGGAAGATGCTTTGCAAGCAGACCTTGCATTTACCCCGGTGCCGGGCGGCGTAGGGGCTGTGACCACCGCGATCCTGGCGCTGCACGTGGCGCAGGCTGCTCAGTCCGCCTCAAATTCCGACTGATGCTGCCGGAAAAAGTCGTAGTAGATGCGCACATTCGGCAGTTGAGTCCAGGGCGCAGTTTCCACGGGGACCGTATCCAGGTCGTAGATGCGTGCCCCAGGGATGGCCAGCAAAAAAGGCGAGTGGGTAGCCAATACCAGCTGACAGCCCTCGAACCGGGCGCAGCCATATAAGAGCTCTGCCAGCTGGATCTGACGCTCGGCACTGAGGCTGTTTTCCGGCTCATCCAGCAGATAGAGTGCCCGGGGTTTCAGCTGTATCTGAAAGTAATGCAGGGCGCTCTCCCCGTTGGACTGGGTGCGGATATTGTTGGTGACCCGCTGGCGCACATATTGGGTGGTGGAGCTGCGCCGGGCAGCCAGCCCCTGTTTAAACTCTTCATAATCCTCCATGGAGTGGAGCCGGAGCGGGGTGTTTTTGTAGTGCTGGTACTCCGCAAACAGATCCTCCCGGCGGCGGTCCACCCCGTCGTTGAAGTCCCGCACGCCGAACATATAGTCAAAAACATCGTCGCTGGTGATGATGCGGCTGTTGTCCGGCAGATGCCGCAGAGTGGAGGCTTTGCACAGCTGTACATAGTCATCAAACAGTGCGCTGTGGTTGAAGCTGCTCTTCCGGGGCAGGGCCAGTTTTTGTGCGATGATGTTCAGCATCGTGCTTTTGCCGGAGCCATTGCCGCCGTAAAAGATCGTCACTGCATCAAATACGATCCGCTCCCACTGCTTTTTGGGGAAGTGCTGGAAAGGATAGACACTGTCGTATGCATACTCGGCATTTTTATGCCGGAAATAGCGCCATTCGTCGTCTGCATCCGGCAGACGGAACTCGTCCAGATAAAGCATCGCTGCAAGACCTCCTGTACAGGCTGTGGGTATTTTTAGTTTGATTATAGCGCAGAGCGCTGCCCAGAACAAGAGCAGCCCCTGTGCTGCAATAATAACAAAGGAGATGGCAGTATGGAGTACAAACGCTTTTATGATGCGATCGTTGTTCGGTTGGATAAAGGGGAGGAGATCCTGGAACAGATGCGAGAGCTGGCTATGATGGAAAAGATCCACCTGGCCAGCGTCCAGGGCATCGGCGCGGTGGACAAGTTTACCATCGGCGTGTTTGACACCCAGGCAAAGCAGTTCTGTCCGCGGGAGTACACGGGCTGCTATGAGATCGTATCGCTGACGGGGTCCATCAACACGATGAACGGAGAGTTCTACTGTCACCTGCACATGAGCGCAGCAGACGGCACCGGTGCGGTGGTGGGCGGCCACCTGAGCAATGCACGGATCAGCGCCACTGCCGAGCTGGTGATCCGCACCCTGCCGGGGCGGGTAGAGCGGGTGTATGACCCAGAGATCGGGCTGAACCTGCTGGATTTTTAAGAGGATACAAAACAGCCCCTGCGCACAAGTCCGTGCGCAGGGGCTGTTTTTGTTTACAGGCTGGTGAGCACCAGGGCGCATAAGGGCAAAGTCAGGATGCTGAGCAGGGTTGTCAGCACCACGCTGCCCGCGGCAAAGCCCTCGTCGTGGCCGAACTGCACCGCAAATACAGAGGTGATGGCCGCCGCAGGGCAACATTCCAGCAGGACGACCACCTGAGAGACGGTGCCAAAATGCAGCAGACCCAGCAGGGCAAACAGAGCCATGCATACAGCAGGGATCAGCAGCATACGAACACCGGCCAGCTGCCAGATCTGCCGGTCGGCCAGGATGGTGCGCAGGTTGCCGGAGCCGATCAGCATGCCGGTGATCAGCATAGAGAGCGGGGTGTTCATGCCGCCCAGCAGTTGCAGGGGCTGGATGATCAGCGAGGGCAAAGGCAGCTGCAGCAGATAGATGGTCAGGCCGATGACCATGGCGTACAGCACCGGAGTGTGCAGCAGACTGCGGCCCAGCTCCCGGGCGCTGGCCTTGCCGCTGACCAGTCCATAGCCCAAGGTCCACAGCAGCAGGTTGAATACGGTAACGTAGGCGCTGGCATACAGCAGACCCTCGGCGCCAAACAGAGCAGAGATCAGCGGGAAGCCCATGTACGCCGCATTGGAAAAAATGCAGGCAAAGCGGAAGATCGAAGCCCGGCTGTCTTTGCGGCGGGCGGTGAGCAGAACGGTCACGCCGGTGCCCAGCAGAATGGCCAGCACACTGAGGCCGAAAGCCGCCAGCAGGTTGCGCAAGATCTCCATGCTGAACTCCATCTGGTAGGAGTTCAGGATCATGGCAGGCACCACTACATTGACCAGCAGCCCGCTGAGGGTCTGTTTGCCCTCACTGCGCAGGATGCCGGCTTTGGTGGCCGCTGCACCGGTAAAGATCAGTAAAAACAGCACCGCGACCTGTTGGGCGGTGATCATTGCCAGCTGCATGGGCAAAGTCCTCCTTGTCTGTTGGATACATCTAACCTAGATATAGCACGGGAGAGGGGATTTTGCAAGCCCTCAGGCCAAAAAGAGACAAAAAAGACCCGCCGGAGCGGGTCGAAGGATCATTTCAGGGTGCCGTCCAGGACCTGGTTGTAGTACCAGGGCTTTGGTGCACGGAAGGTCTTGCCGCTGAGGAAGGCAAAATCCGGCTGCGAGAAGTGCGGCAGGACCAGCTCCCAGGCGCACAGAGCCTGGTATTTCAGCTTCAGCTCTCGATTAGCGGCATTGTTGCCGTACTTGCTGTCGCCCAGGATAGGGCAGCCGATGCTGGCCATATGGGCGCGGATCTGATGGGTGCGCCCGGTGATCAGGCGGACCTTGAGCAGAGCCAGGCGGCCGGAGACGGCCAGGGTCTCGTACTGGGTCTCCACCTGTTTGGCGCCGGGCAGCTTTTCGCCTACGATCTTGACGATGCCGCGGTCTGCGTCCTTGAGCAGGTAGCCCCCCAACACGCCTTCCGGCGGGGTGGGACGGCCAAAGGTGACACAAAGATAGTTCTTTTGCACCTCCCGGCTTTTGATGGCTTCCAGGAAGATCTGCTCTGCCTCCGGAGTCTTGGCGATGATCACCAGACCGCTGGTGCCGGTATCCAGCCGGTGGCACAGGGCCGGCTGATACAGGCTGTTCTCGCTGTATTCGCCCTGCTGGTTCAGGTACAGCAGCGCACGGTTCAGCAGGGTGTCATCCTCCGGGCCGTCTACTGCCAGCCCGGCGGGTTTGTTGGCTACCAGGATCTGGGGGCAGTCGTATACGACCTGCGCAGGGCAGCGGGCGTTTTTCCAGGCAGGGCCATCCACCCGGATGCCTTCGTCCAGCACTTCGTCCAGGATAAACAGCTTGATCTCATCCCCGGCCATCACACGGGTGGACAGGGGCTGCTTTTTGCCGTTCAGCTTGATCTTATTTTCCCGCAGAGCCTTGTTCAGACGGCCCGGATTCAGGGCGGGATACTGCTGCATCAGGTAATTGTCCAGCCGGGTAGGGGCCAGGCATTTCACTTTCAATATCTTCACGGAAGGTTCCCTTTCTTTCACATTGATACGGTGTGTTCTTATTATTTTAGCCGAAAATGCGGTAGGCTGTCAAGTAAGGACGCTTTGGGACGCAGTGTCAGGCGGCGGACAGAGCAAAGCGTACGCCCCTGCTGCCAAGGATAGTCCTCGGAGAGAGATACCACGCCATGAAAACGGAGGGAGACAGGGGCTGCAGGGCTGGCCAGCAGCCAGTCTGCCTGTATGGGCCTTGCAAGAGAGGCATCGCCGGATACAGCTGCCAGCGTGTGCCCGCCTGCGGTGATGCGCACGATACACCCGTCCCTGGTACGCAGTACCTCTGCTCCGACCCCGCCGCATTGGGCGGTGCGGCTGTGCAGCGCAGGCCATTGCGCTGGCTGGAACCGTCGGTGGGCGGGCAGCGTGCAAGGCGTTTTGGGGGACAAACGCAGGTCAATGAGCAGCTGCAGGTCGGCACCGCGGCGCTGCAGCAAAGTCTCCACAGCGCTTTGTGCAGCATCCCCGCCCCGGAACAGTACGACAGCCTGTCCGGATTGGGTGATCACTACGGCGGGAGCGGTGGAACTGCCGGCCAATTCTATATGGATCAGATCCCGGCTCAGGGCGCTGCCCATATAAATGGCGGCGCCCGCTGCCAGCATAAGGGCAGGCAGAGCGATGCGCAGACGGACCTTTTTGTGCAGCGCTGCTCCTGCAAGAGCCAAAAGCAGCAGGCAGACGATAGCCCCATAGCTCGTATCAAAATAGAGCTGTGCCCCTGGCCATCCAGCGACCCACCGAGCCCAGGTGTTGAGCAGGACGGTCAGCGCTCCCGCACCAAAGGAGCAGCTGTAATACAGCCAGCGCAGCGCAGGGAATAAGCCGGTGATGGCGGCAGCGATCCCCAGCAGCATCAGCGGCTGCACCAGCCACAGCACCGCCAGGCTGGATACCAGGGCATAGGCGCTGACGCTCATGCCCCGCAGCACCAGCACGGGGAAGGTGGCTGCGGAAGCGCCGCAAGAGATGCAAAAGCCCTCCCAAACGGGGGCAAGGCATCGGATGCACCAGCGGGGCAGGGACTTTGGCATCTTCTGACGGAGATACTTTGCCCCTCTTTTGGCATAGGAGGCACCGGCCAGCGTGCCAAGGACGGCAGCAAAGGAGAGCTGAAACCCTACGTCGCAGGCCGCATAGCCGTTGCTCAGACTCATCAGCAGGCCAGCTGCCGCCAGACTGGTCCATGGGTCGGGCGGGCCATAGACCCACACCCCCAAAGCGCTGATCCAGATGGCTACAGCAGCCCGGAGAACAGAGGGCGTGAACCCTGTGACCCCGATCAGCAGCAGAGCACACAGGCTGCGGGCCAGCGCAGTGATTCGGCGGGTGCAGTAGCGCTGCTCTCGCTTTTTGGACAGAAGCGGCCCGAGTGCACCGCCGCACAGCAAGGTGACGTGCATCCCGCTGACGACCAGTACATGGGATAATCCAGCTGAGCGGTAAGCTGTATTCATTTCTGGGGGGAGAGCGGTGCGGTCTCCTGCGATCATAGCAGCCAGTACCCCGCCGGTGTCCTTGTCCAACAGTTTTTGCAGGGACTGGCTGAGTTTATGCTGCAGCCGTGCGGTGCGGGCACGGAAACTGGTGCTTTTTCCTTTTGGAAGGAAGTCGGACTGATACACGGCACAGAGCGCCGACCCGTCTGCATAGGAATCCAGAGCCTGGGCGGGGTCAGGCGGTTCCAGTGCAAAGCGTCCGCTGATCCGATCTCCGGCGGCACAAAGGGGCAGGCTGGGACAGTGGACCTGGAATCCGGCCTTCTGCCCGCCTACAAGCTCCACCCAAAGCACCGCCTGCACTGTTTTTGGAGAAAATCCGGGCTGGATCTGCTGCACTTGTGCGGTGAGCAAAAGCTGCTTGCCGGCGTAGCGCGCCTGCAGAGAGCGGATGCCCAGCTGGCTTGCCCATAACAGCAGCAGACCTGCGCCTGCCCCGGCAAGCATACACCAGACTGCTTTGGAGCAGTGGCGGCGTGCAAACAGAAAGATAAAAAATGCCGCGAAGGGCAGCAAAAACGCCCCTCGCGGCAAAAAAGCGCAAAAGATCTCTACGGCCAATGCACTTGCACAAAAAATGCACAGCGGCCGTCTCATAGGATTATTAGTGGAAGAACAGGGGCAGCGGCTCCAGGAACAGGATGTCCTCGCGCTCCGCGGCATCGCCCTCGGCCAGCACAGCAGCCTGGCCTACGATCTCGCACTTAGTCTGCTTGGCCAGCTCATCCAGAGCCTTCAGAGAGCCGCCGGTGGAAATGACGTCGTCCACCACCAGCACCCGCTTGCCATTCATCTTCTCCAGCTCCTTGCGGTCAATGACCAGCTTCTGCTTGCCGGCGGTCGTGATGGACTCATCCTCCACGATCACGGGGTCGCTCATGTAGAGCTTGACGCCCTTGCGTGCACAGATGTAGGGCTTGCCGCTCTGACGGCTCATCTCGTGTGCCAGGGGGATGCCCTTGGCCTCGGCAGTGAGCAGGATATCAAACTCCGGGCACTTTTTCAGCAGCTCGGCAGCGGTAGCCACGGTCAGCTCGGCATCGCCCAGCATGATAAAGGCCGCAATGTCCAGGTGGTCATTCACCTTGCAGATGGTCAGCTCACGGGTCAGACCCGCAACGTGCAGGGTATACGTATTATCCATAATGAATTTTTCCTTTCTCGCTCCGGTTCAAACGGGCAGAACTTCGCCGCCCAGAACATGGAAGTGGAGGTGAGGCACAGTCTGTCCGGCATCCGGCCCCACATTGGAGACGACCCGGTAGCCGTTTTCCAGCCCGGTCTGCTGGGCCAGCTGAGCGATCACCGCAAAGATGTGCCCCAACAGAGCCGCATCGCCCTCGGTCAAGGCAGCTGCCGAAGCAATGTGGCGCTTGGGGATGACCAAGAAGTGGACCTTGGCCTGCGGGTGGATGTCGTAGAAGGCAAGCACCTGCTCATCCTCATAGAGCTTGTTTGCCGGGATCTCGCCCGCCGCGATCTTGCAGAATAAACACTCTTCCATCCGAAATGCTCCTTTCCTGGGTACAGCAACGGTATAAGCAAATGCAGATCTTACAGGCCCAGGGTCTTGCGGACGATGTTGCCCACAGCCTGCAGTGCCTCGTCGATCTTGGTTTCATCCTTCAGGCCGGCCATAGCAAAGTCCGGCTTGCCGCCGCCCTTGCCGCCGGCAATGGCAGCCAGCTCCTTGACCAGCGCACCGGCCTTCAGGTTCTGCTGCTGTGCCAGGCCATTGGTGGCCACAGCCATGGTCAGCTTCTCCTCGGCCTTGCCCACCAGCACAGCCACCACCGGGTTCTTGGCCTTGTCGCGGATGGTATCGCACATGCCGCGCAAAGTGTCGCCGGAGGTGCCGGTAAAGTAGGCGGAAATGATCTTGACGCCGCCGACATCCTCGGCATCATCAAACAGGGTCTCAACCTTGGAGGCTGCGATCTTGGCCTTCAGCTCGTCCAGCTCACGGCTCATAGCCTTGTTTTCGGCCATGACGGTCTCGGCACGCACCGGCAGTGCGGCCACATTGTTGGCCTTCAGGGTGGCAGCCACGCTGCGCAGCATCACTTCCTGCAGGTTTGCACGCAGCAGCAGGTTTTTGCCGGTGACGGCTTCGATGCGGCGGATGCCGGCAGCCACAGAGGACTCGCTGACGATCTTGAAGCAGCCGATCTGAGCGGTGTTCTGCACATGGGTGCCGCCGCAGAACTCATCGGACCAGCCCTGGATATCGACAACGCGGACAACGTCGCCGTATTTCTCGCCAAACAGAGCCATAGCGCCCAGCTTCTTGGCTTCCTCAATGGGCATCTCATTGACGCACACCGGCACAGCCTCAAAGATCTTATCGTTCACCAGCTGTTCCACGCGGGCCAGCTCCTCCGGGGTAACGGCGCTGAAGTGGGTGAAGTCAAAGTGGGTCAGCTCCTCGCTCTGGTAGGAACCTGCCTGGTGCACATGGTCACCCAGCACCTCCCGCAGGGCAGCCTGCAGCAGGTGGGTGGCGGTGTGGTTGCGGCAGACAGCCATGCGGAACTCACGGTCCACACGGGCATTCAGGCAGTCGCCTACCTTAACGATGCCGCTTTCCAGCACACAGGTGTGGACGTAGTAGCCCTTGGGGGTCTTTTTCACGTCCAGCACCCGCAGGGTGCAGCTGTCGTTCTCCAGCAGACCGTGGTCTGCGACCTGGCCGCCCATCTCAGCATAGAGGGGGGTCTTGTCCAGCACCACCAGCACGCCTTCCTTGGCCTGGTCATCGGTGGAGATAGCCTCGGTCAGGGTCTCTTCGTCGCTCAGAGCCACAACGGTGCCCTGGTCCTCCAGGGTGGTATAGCCGGTAAAGACGGTGGGCTCGGCCTCCAGAGCGCCAAACAGATCCTCGCTCCAGCCGGAGATGTTCTTTTTCAGACGCTCAGCCCGGGCGCGCTCCTTCTGCTTTTTCATCTCTGCGTGGAAGCCTTCCTCGTCGATATCCAGGCCCTGCTCGGCGGCGATCTCACGGGTCAGATCCAGCGGGAAACCGAAAGTATCGTTCAGCTTAAAGACATCCACACCGCTCAGCAGGTGGGCATGGGCCTTCTCCAGCTTGTCGATCATGGTGTTCAGGATATTGATGCCGGCATCGATGGTACGGGCAAAGTTTGCCTCCTCGGTGCCGATGACCTTCTTGATATAAGCGGCATGCTCCCGCAGCTCCGGGTAGGCAGACTCGCTGGACTGGATCACAGTCTCCACCAGCTCTACCAGGAAGGGGCGCTGGATGCCCAGCATCCGGCCATGGCGGGCAGCACGGCGCAGCAGACGGCGCAGCACATAGCCGCGGCCTTCGTTGGAGGGCAGGATGCCGTCCGACACCATGAAGGTGCAGCTGCGGATGTGGTCGGTGATCACGCGGATGGAGATATCGTCCTTGTCGTTGGCACCGTAGGTCTTGTTGGCGATGCGCTCCACATGGTGCAGCACGCTCTGCACAGTGTCCACCTCAAACAGGTTGCCCACGCCCTGCATCACGCAGGCCAGACGCTCCAGACCCATGCCGGTGTCGATGTTGGGGCGGGGCAGGCGCTCGTAGTGGCCCTTGCCGTCCGAGTCGAACTGGCTGAACACCAGGTTCCAGATCTCCATATAGCGGTCGCAGTCGCAGCCGACACCGCAGGTGGGCTTGCCGCAGCCGTACTGCGGGCCGCGGTCGAAGTGGATCTCAGAGCAGGGGCCGCACGGACCAGAGCCGTGCTCCCAGAAGTTGTCCTCCTTGCCCAGGCGCACCATGTGATCCGGGGCGATGCCCACCTTCTGGGTCCAGATTTCGTAGGCCTCGTCGTCTTTCTCATATACCGAGATATAGAGCCGGTCCTTGGGAATGGCCATCCACTCCTCGCTGGTCAAAAACTCCCAAGCCCAGGGGATGACCTCGTCCTTAAAATAATCCTGGAACGAGAAGTTGCCCAGCATCTCAAAGAAGGTGCCGTGCCGGGCGGTGATGCCCACCCGCTCGATATCCGGGGTGCGGATGCACTTCTGGCAGGTGGTCACCCGATGACGGGGCGGCTCTTCCTGCGCCAGAAACCATTTTTTCATGGGGGCCATGCCGCTGTTGATCAGCAGCAGGCTGGGGTCGTTTTTGGGTACCAGGGGGAAGCTGTCCAGCCGCAGGTGGCCTTTGCTCTCAAAAAAGCTCAGATAGCGGTCGCGCAGTTCATTCAAACCGGTCCATTGCATAGGTTGATTCTCCTCACATCGTTGTGTTGCGTATGGCAGGAGCCAAGCGGCTCCAAGACCCTTTGGCAGACGAAAAAATAAAACAGCCCCCATCCCCTCAGGGACGAAGGCTGCTGTAAGCTCCGTGGTACCACCCAGATTGCAGGTGCAGGACCTGCCTCTTTTGCCGCGCTAACGCTGCGGTGCGTCCAGCTCATTTCGCCGGAGGCTCCGGGGTGGCGTGTGCTGTGCTTACCGGGAGACCTTGCAGCCTGCGGGTCTCCTCTCTGGCCGGTATTGCTTACAGCGCTGGCCCCATCTATGCCGTCTGTCATGATCTTTGATGGGCGCAGGACAGGCCCATCAGGCCAGCTTGCGTACATTTCAAATTATAACATGGCCGCGGCATTTGTCAACTGCTTTGGGCAAATTTTGCGGGCGGCTGCGGTGGTGCGGCTCTTTCCAACCAGAGCGGATTGTGGTACAATGGGGCAGCAATGGCAGGGCTGCGTCCTGCCGGAAGGGAGGGGGCGTGCCGTTGGCCACAGAAGCAAAGCTCCGTCAGCTGGCCGGAAAGGATTGTCCGGTCTATTATTTTTACTCTACCGAGCGCTACCTGGTGCGGCAGGCCACCGCTGCTGCCGTGCGGGTGCTTTGTGCAGAAGGGGAAGAAGAACCCACCGTGCTGGATGGTGCCGCCCCGGATCTTGAGCAGCTTATCATGGCGGCAGGTACGATCTCCTTTTTTGGGACCCGCCGGGTGGTGGTCTTGCCGGAGCTGGAACCGTCTGCCTATGGGGAGAAAGACCTGGAGGAACTGTGCGGCACGCTTGCCAGCCTGGAGAATGCAGTGGTGGTGCTGGGCAGCGTCTTTGAGGCCGAGCGGGGCAAACTGCGAATGGGCAAGCGGGCACAGAAGCTGGCTGCCCAATGCAAAAAACTGGGCTATGCGGAGGAGCTGGCAAAGCCAAAGCCCTTTGAGCTGAAAGCCATGATGATCGACCGGGCCAAGGCGCAGGGGGCTGTTCTGCCGGAGGGCGCAGCCCAGGCGCTGCTGGAGCGCTGCGGCGAGGAGCCTTTTCTGCTGGAAAATGAGGTGGACAAGCTCTGTGCGCTGGCTGGTTATCAGACCGTGACCACCGCAATGGTGGCAGAAATGGGTACGGTAAGTCTGGAGGCAGATGTGTTCGAGATGATTCGCATGATCACAGCCAAAAATGCCACGGGGGCCTGCAAAAAATTACAGACCCTGCTGCGGCTGCAGCAGGAACCCATCGCCATAACGGCGGCTATGATCGGCAGCTATGTGGATCTGTATCGGGTCAAGCTGGGGGCTTCCCGGCGGAAAAACTACGCCGCAGTATTCAAGGACTTTGGGTATAAAGGCAGCGACTTCCGGCTCAAGCGGTCGGCGGAGACGGCCTCGCATTATACGCTGCCGCAGCTGGAAAATTGTCTCCAGGTGCTGCTGGAGCTGGATCAAAGTTTGAAAAGCCAGCCAGTGGATAAGGCTGTGCTGCTGGAGATGGCGCTGTGCCGCCTGGCTCTGGCAGGAGGTGCACGGTGAGCCGCCCCGCGGCCCCGCTGCATACCCAGCGGGTGCTGATCGTGGAGGGAAAATACGATGCGGCACGCCTGTCCCACCTGACAGATGCCATGATCCTGCTGACCGATGGCTTTGCTATTTATAAGGATAAGCAGCGTCAGCAGCTGTTCAAAGCATTGGCCAAAAAGAATGGACTGATCCTTCTCACCGACTCGGATGCGGCGGGTTTCCGCATCCGCAACTACATCACGAACCTGGTGGGGGCGGAGAATGTGGTGCAGGCATATGTCCCGGCCATTCCGGGCAAGGAGCGCCGAAAGGCCCAGCCCGGCAAGGAGGGACTGCTGGGTGTGGAGGGGGTAGAGGATGATATCCTTCTCCAGTGTCTGCGGGATGCACTGGGCCCAGAGGCGGGGGAAGCTCCGCCCCGCCCGGCTGGCCGGCAGATCACCTATACGGATCTGTACGACTGGGGGCTTTCCGGCACAGCAGGCAGCGCCGAGCGCAAGCGCCGTCTGCTGACCGCTTTGGGTCTGCCGCCCCGGCTGTCTAAAAAAGAGCTTGTAGAAGCACTGAACCGTTTGTATACCTACCAGCAGCTGGATGAGCTGCAAGCAAGACTGCTGGCAGAAGAATGAATAAAGCCGCCCCTGGGAAAGCAGATCCCCAGGGGCGGCTTTGCGTTTATCACATCGGCGATTTTACGGTTGAGCGTGGTGCTCCAGCCAGTCCATAGCGCCTGCTGCGAGTATGGCGCTGCCAAAGGACAAGATGTCCTCATTGAACACGATGCCGGCGTTGTGCATGGGCTTGCCGTAGAGTTCATTCTCCTGGCGGGACCCGGCACCCAGCAGCATCGTGGTGTGCAGATCGTGGCCGCAGCCGTGCATGGAGCCGGTGTTGCATTGGAAGGGCAGACCGGTCTGCTCTTGAAGGGCCAGAGCATCCATATCGGCCCGGAGCAGAATGGTCTTGCCGGGGCGGCTGCCCTGGATGGTGGCGGTCAGAGAGCTGTGGGCCAGCTCCTGCGGGCAATAGCCATACTGGATCAGTTTTTCCTTTACAAGGGCTTTGGTCCGGGGCAGCTGCTGCCCCACTTCTGCATTTTGATGAAGGATGTGCCGCATCTCCACCAGCTCAGGCTGGAGAGCAAGGGCCTGCTGATAGACCTGGTGCATAAAATAAAACTCTTTTCAGAAAAAACCGCAGCATTTTACGGTCCTGACCTTGGGGGACGATGTTTCTATTATACGCCTGTTGGCGCAGCAAGGGGTGGAAATTTTTATCGGTCTTATCGTTTGCGGCAAGCGGCACAGGACCGGCTATACCGGACGGTCGGTTTGATCCCATGCCTGGCGCAGCAGCTGCAATGCGTGGCTTTCCAGGCGGGATACATAGCACCCTGCTTATTGTAAACAACGAAATAATCGGTCGTTGACACGATGTTTTATAAGGAAAAATCTTGAAGTTCTGGGATTCTGAAGTGGATGATCAGCTGTTTGTCCTGTGTCAGCTCGATCCGGTCCACCAGGCTTACAAGCAGCTCTCGGCTGGCACAGGCGCTTTCTACAAAGCGCTGTACCAGCTCTTTTGCTTTGTCGGAACTGTTGACCGGGTTCTTTTGCAGGCTGCGAAGATCTGCTTGCCGCAGTTCCAGCTGCTGCCGCTCGGACTTTGTGCGGTTGAAGATGCGCTGAAAATCCTCTTCCGGCAGAAGTCCGTTCAGACGGTCGGTGTACATCCGGTCCAGGTTGGAAGTCAGCAGGTCGATCTTCTTTTGCAGTTCGGCCAGCTGGATCTCCACCTTGTTTTTCTGTGCATTTTTCGCCAGGGCATCCTTTGCAAGGACAAGCAGCTTGTCTTGGTCCAGATAGGACTGACAGACCTCCCGCACCTTGCTTACCACAGCCTCTGTCACGGTGTCCACCTTGATGGTGTGGCAGGTGCAGAGCCCTGCTTTGGTGAAGCGCTGGTAGGTCTTGCAGATGAAGAACAGCCGGTCCTCTCCCTTTGTGGTTTTGCGGTTGGCTACGGTCATCAGCGCACCGCACTCGTGGCAATAGACCATACCCTTTAATAGATAGTCGTAGGTGCGGCTGCGGGTGTATTTGCGGCTGTTGACCAAAAGCCGGACCTGCCGGAAGGTCTCCCGGTCTACCAGGGGCTCGTGGGTGTTTTCCACAACGACCCAGCTTTCCGGCGGCTGTTTCAGGCATTTTTTGGACTTGTAATTGATCTTCACCTGTCGTCCCTGCACCATGTTGCCAATGTAGGTCTCGTTTTGCAGCATCTCAGAGATGCGCTCGCTGCTCCAAAGACCGGCGAAGCGCCCATTCTTTAACGGGATGCCTGCATAGACCGAAGGGGGCGGGACCCCTTCCTGATTCAGTTGACTGGCGATGCTGTGGCAACTTTGTCCGCTCAAAGCCATGGCAAAGATCCGGCGCACGACCATAGCTGCAGGCTCATCCACCGCGATCTTGTTTTTTTCGGTGGGGTGCATCTTGTAGCCGTATACAGGTTTGCCGCCGATGAAAAGCCCCTTCCGCTGTTTATCCCGCTTGACCGACTTGATCTTTTTGGAGATGTCCTTGGCGTACATATCGTTCATGATCGCCCGGAAAGGAGTGATGTCGTTGGCGGTGGAGTCCACACCGGTGTCAATGCCATCCAGCAGGGAAATGTACCGTACCCGGTGCTCCGGAAAGTACCGCTCCATATAGTGCCCGGTCATGATGTAGTCACGTCCCAGACGGGAGAGGTCCTTGGTGATGACCATGTTGACCTTTTTTGCTTCGATGTCCTGGATCATCCGGTTGAAGGAGGGGCGGTCAAAGTTGGTGCCGGACCAGCCATCATCGATATACGTGTCATAGACCGATACTCTGTGCTGCTGCACAAATTCCCGCAGAAGGGATTCCTGGTTCTGGACACTCTGAGAGGGGCCGACGTTCTCGTCCTCCTTGGATAGACGAATATACAGCGCTGCGTGGTATTCCATGGGGTTGCTTATCTCTAAATACATAATGGCCTCCTTGAGATAAGCGGTTTATCGTTGTGCTTATCATAGCGCATTTCCGCTGTCCGAAGCAAGGATGCGGCGCAGGTAGAGCTGAAATGAGCGCAGGATCAGCTCTTCCAAATCGGCCCCATTTTTAGAAAAGATACATTTCACGATCAATTCTTGCTTTTTCATAGATATTGCCTCCCTAAACTGAGTATAACTATGGATATGAGCGCAAGAGGGATATTTTGCTTGTCCGAATCCGAGAAAAAACGGAAACTATGGAACCCGGGGCAGCGGTACGATGCAGCTGCCCCGGGCTTGGATAGGGGGAGAATTATCCGGAAAGGAAGAATAACTTCTAAAATTAGAACTTCATCGGCAGGGTGTCCATCCGAGACCGGCCATTATAGGCTGTATAAATGGGATAAACGTATTTTTTCCACCCTGGAAGTTTAGCTGGGTTGTCCTGGCCGATGCGATAGACCTCCATAGGGTGGATCTGATGCAAAGCCCGGATCAGCCGGTTCGGGTCAAACTCATCATGGTACAGCTCCACAAAATGCAGCATCCCATTCAGCACACAAGCCCGGAGAGAATCCGGTCGGCCCTCCCAAGCGGTTACGATATATTGCATGGCTTCGCAGTAAAGGAGTTCACCCATCTGCTTGTACAGCCGGAATGCTGTGCCTACGCATCCGATGCGGTAATTGCTGCCCCGCTGGCCATAGTCGATCACAAGTCCGATCCGCTGGTTGGCCTCCACAAAGGCTGTGGAGATGGCATCGCCGCCTACAACTTTTGCACGGAGCTTGACGCCTGCTTTCAGTGGGGCGGAAAACCCATTCTGTGCAGCAAAGAATAGAGCTTCCTGCTGCATGGTCAGTCCGGTATACACCTTGCAGAGAATGGGCAGATCCTTGCCGCCGTTGCGCAGGATGCGGCTCTCAATTGTGTGCTGCCCATCTGTTACATAAAACCGTCCCTCTCGGAAGCTGATCTTGGGTTCGTTGGCAGTATACTCGTTGAACTCCGCTGCGATCTGCTCCACCCGCTTGCGTTGTACACCCCGCTGATATAATTCGCGGGGATAGATCAGGCGGCTGCTGTGGATGACCTGCATCTGGTACGGTGGGATGACGGAAAAGGGAGAAGAAAATTGAGTGTTGTTTTTCATATGGATCGCATTTCCTCCTTGATCTGCCAGATGTATTTTTCGGCCTGCTCCAAGATCTCCGCTACCTGCTGCTGGCGCTTGGGAATGGTCAACAGACTGGGATAGAATGTGAAACTGTATTCCAGCCGCTGGATCATGGCATGGACAGCGGATTGAAGTTCAATGTACAGTGTTTCCTCCTCCGGAGTCTCGGCATTTTTGAAGGAGAAAGAGATGGGCGTATAGGGATAGACCGGCGGCTTTCCCTCTGCCACCTCCGGTGGCGCATAGGCAGCAGTGGAGCGGCGAATGGGGACCGGTTTTTGCACGCTCCCCATGGGATGCAGGGCTAGACTGATTTTTACCGCTGCGTCCACCTGCCGCATCTCCTCTGGGGAAAGATGCCCTATATAACGCAGGACCCGGCTTTTGTCGATGGTGAAGATCTGTTCTGCCTGAAAGATAGAAGGCTTTGTCAGTCCAGGGGTGTCTAACAGACAGTGGGTGGGGAGCGTCCTCTTTTTGTGAGTCCTGCTGGTCAGAGTAGCAATGATCAGGGTGGGGGAGCAAAGGTTCCCTACGTCGTTTTGCAACACGACTGCGGGGCGGTTTCCTTTCTGTTCGGAACCAGTTCCTTGTTCAAACTTTATAAAGTAAAGATCTCCCCGGAGAAATTTCCAGTCTCGTTTCAAATGTGCACCTCCCATCTTTTTGCAGGGTGGATAGAAACTTAAAGCGGGGGCTCTTTGGGCATAACGATATAGTCATTGCCGCGGCGAACCTGGCAGAGGGTGCAGGTATCCTTGCACCGGTCTGCGCGGGGAACCAAAAGAACACGGAAACCTTTGGAATGTATGTAGTTTTCCAGGCAGACGCCGCAAAGGGTGCGAATGGAACGGAGCATCTCCGGGGTCAGCTGCATTTCCTTGTAAATATCCGACTGGCGGATAGCGATTTGTTTTTTCATATAGACCTCCTAAAAAATGGATATGTAAAAAGTACAGGAGCTGTCCGGGATAAAAATACCGGACACTCCCGATCTATAAACAGCCCGGCGGGTCTGTTGTGTGCCGGGCTGTCCTTCACAAGACCGGCCTAAAAACAGCACAGTCTGCGATTTTATGATAGAGGTCTCCCATATTCGCCCTCGGCTCCCTAGGAGTGGGGAATCATCCGGCGGCGGATTTTCACCGCACCATTGGCGTTTCAGCCACCCCGCCTTCTCTGCGGCCGGGCTGCGTGTTACAGAAGTACCTTTTTTGAAGTACCGGAGGATTGAGCTATTCAGTTGTCAAGGTTCTGCAGAGAGCAGCAGTCCGTGAGGTGGGTGCCACTTGGAAAACTGCCTCTTATTTGGTAGGCATCGAGAAGGGTCAATCCATAGCATTGAAATCAAACTTTTTCAAAAAATTAGTGATTCGCTTGATTTTGATGCTGATAGTAGGCTGTGAGACCCCTAAAACTTTAGAAATTTCAGTGACGGTATAGCCTTCATAGACATATAGCGTAAGTAGTTTCAGGTCCGCATCGGATAAATTTTCGAGTGCAGATAGCAATTCTTCGTTTTCGATCTTTCCGATCCAGGAAAAACGGCTTTTGGTTTCGTGGTAGCTTTCCGTGACAGAAATGGAGTCCTGATACTTCTTGAGAAGCGGGGAATAGGACTCGGCGGTGTTATCAAAGGAAGGCATGGCGATATCCTGTGTATGATTCAAATAGGCACGTTCTCCGTTAAAAACAGACCGGTCATACTCATACATCGCCTGGATGGCTTCCTGGCTCATACCAGAAGCCTCGTAATGCTTGCGGAGAGATTTCCACTGGAGCTCAAAGTTTTTCTTTTCCGTAGCATAATAAAATCCCATTGTGACCTCCAAATTCTCGTTTTTTGTGAAAAGTTGAGAATTTGGAGCTTTACGGGTATTTAGCAGCTTGAGGAGACCATCTAATAAGTAAGGTCCGCACAGGTTGTCCTTTCCTGCGCTCACAGAAAAGGACAAAGGGGGCAAAAAAGGAAAGGCCGGTGTAAAGAAACACCGACCCTGTAAATGAACCTGTACGGTTGCAGCGAAAATACGCCCTGCATTTCAAGAAAAAGAGTGGTGCTTAATGGGAAGGACCGGCTTTTCAAAACTTGAAAGCCACACCTTTGCTCTTTTCTAGAATGGAGCGCATGGTTTTATTTACTTGTAAAGTTGCTGTGTGTGGGAGAGTTTATAGCTTGTTCTATCAAAACAAAAAGGGCTGTCTGCTACGCTTTTACACGCAGCAGACAGCCCCGATTGGCTTTTAGCCGAACCCGATTGCCCGGCTTTCCTTATTTATTTGTACACGACACTTTTTCTGACAGCATAGATTTTTAGAGTCCCGTCTTGTTGACGTTTGATCTCCACATTGTCACCGTGATCGGTGATCTCACGAATCAGCTGGATGACTACCTTGTCATCTTTGGCGATACAAGGATTTTTACTATCGACCCTACGATTGCTCATTACGGAACCTCCCTTTTCTACCTTTTATGTATCGTCGCGTCTGTGCTCAATAAAAATTGGATGATTTTATTGATGGAGTTAATACTATCATTTACTGTTTTCTTTGTAAATGCGCATTTTTTCCAAGGTTATACCGGGAAAAATCTCCATTTGGACGAAAATGGAATTTTGACTGATTTTTTGTTTTCAAATGAAAGAAAGCATGGTAAAATATATAAGGCTCAGTTTGAAAATCAGTATTATTTTGTAAAGTTGTAGTAAATTTGGGCGATGGAAGATTGCTTGTATTTCCGCAAGATGGCAGGATGGGGACAATATCACTCTGGGGATGGCAGTGTGAAGGTTAAGATGATGCGGCGCAGTTATCAAAGCCGTAACCACTGATCGTTTGAAATACAAAAAAGCAAAACCGTCCTGCGCTTCTTTTATAAAAGGAGTACAGAGCGGTTTTGCTTTTATTTACAGAGAGAAAACGCAGGGATCTATTAGCTGCGGAGCAATGCGACAGCAACGTCGTTCACGTTTGTTCCGGTGGGGCCGGTGAAAATAAGCCCATCCACAGCTTGTAATGCGTGATAGGCATCGTTGTTTTGCAGTGCATCAAAGATGCGGACCGACTGGTGCTGGAGAGCAGCGGCTGTTTGCCCATCCACATATCCTCCGGCTGCGTCTGTGGGGCCGTCGGTACCATCGCTTCCGATGGAAAAAATGCAGGCGTTCAACCCTGCAATTCCAGGAGCTGCAGCCAGAGCCAACTCCTGGTTTCGGCCGCCCAGCCCTTTGCCTGTCAAATGGACGATGGTTTCGCCGCCGGCGATGAAAGCAAGCGGCTTTTTCCCCTGCGCATGGGTATGCAGGATGCTGGCAAGGAAGCTGCCTGCTTCCCGTGCTTCACAGCAGAGCTGGTCGGTTAAAAGAACAGGCGTATACCCTAAGGTACGACACTCAGATGCAGCGGCGGCACAGAGCTCACGGACACTTCCGGTGATCTGAGTTGTGATATTCTTCAACTGTTTAGGTGTTTCTACTTGGAGAAGATGCTGTGCCTGTGCAGATAGAGATAAGTGATATTTTTCTGCGATCGCAAGTGCCTGGGTGCAGGTGGATGAGTCTGGGACAGTCGGACCGCTGGCGATCATGTCCAAAGGATCTCCGAGAATGTCGCTCAGTACGATGTTGAATACCTGTGCGGGGGAGCAGAGCTGGGCGAATCGGCCGCCCTTGACGGCGGACAGTCGCTTGCGGATCGTGTTGATCTCTACAATGTCAGCACCACTGGCAAGAAGCTGATGGGTGATCTCCTGCAATTCTTCGGCGGGGAGCAGTGGCTTTTCAAATAAAGCACTGCCGCCTCCGGACAGCAGAAAAAGCACAGTGTCTTCCGGGCAAAGGTTTTGTACCAACTCGATGGCCTTTTGCGTAGCTGAAAAACCAGAATCATCCGGTACGGGGTGTCCCGCTTCATAGCAGCTGACGCCGGGAATAAGTCCTTTTATATGGTCATATTTGGTCACGACTATCCCGCCATCCACATGACCCAAGACATTTACAGCGGCGGCAGCCATCTGCCAGGCTGCCTTGCCCGCAGCCACTAATAGGATTTTTCCAGAGCCTGGACGGAAGTTCTGTAAGGCGCGAACAACGGCTTCATCCGGCAAAACCGCATTCAGACTGGCCCGGATGATCTGATCGGCATCTTCTCGCAGTGACTGGTTCAGCATAAAACTCCTTAGCTGCCATGCAGTAGGCGATTGAAAATGAATGATTTTGTCCTTCTCAAGGTCCAGTGTAACAGAATCTCTGGCGGGCTACAAGCATCGAATGGGATTTTTTAGGTGGGTCTGAGCAAGCAAAAGAGGAGCGGGGGTAATACTTTAATGAGGCGGAAGTCGTTTGACTGGAAAAGAGGAAGATACTGTATGAGACGAAGCGGTTTTTGAAGAAAATTATAGTGGTGAGAAGATATCCTTTATGTGGAAATTTGGATGAGAGTTTTGCAGTTTGGGGATTTTGGCAAACATATCAAAAAAATACAATCTTGGATGTCACTTTTTCAACGACATCAAGCGCAACTTATCGACAAATCGTCTTGTTAAAACAAGATAAGTATGGTAAAATATATAAAAAGTTAGTAGCATTTGATTTGGATGAAGCATCTTCAAAACTCCAGAAAGAAGGGGCGTTCTGCGCTGTGGTCAAAATGAAATCTTGACGGCTTGTTATAAATAAAATGTTGTTTTATAGTGGTGTAGAGGACGGCATCAACATGATTTGATATCATGACCCTGGGTAAGGCTACTGCTCGGGGGATTTCACCTGCACAAAAACAGAAAAACTGGCATCTTTTTGATGTTCTCGCAGTCTTGACAAGGACGAGGGCTGTAAACAGAATCGCATCGGTTTGAATGTTTTTGGTGCAATAAATGGAAGCTGAAATTTGACCAAGAAGGAGGCGTCGGCCTGAAAACGGATTCATCTAAAAAGCGGTTTTGAAGTGGATTTGGAAAGTTAAGCGGGAAAAGGGACGATTAAAGGAGTATTTGCGGAATTATGTCGAAGTTTCAGCATGATGTAATGTTACGGGTCGTAAAAGTTCTGGATGTTTTAATGATTGAGCTGCCCTTTGCGGCTTGCTGGTTTTTGTACTATTCAGAACATGTATATACAAGGGGCGGCTGGAAAGATGATGCAGCTCTCCTAGTCCTGTTTTTTATTTTGTACATTATGATCGGTCGCATCTATGATGCATTTTCAATGTCCAATCAGAGAGTGTCAGAGATGGTCTATGGACAGATCCTTGGCGCTATGGCAACCGACGGGATCATGTACATTGTGATCTGCCTTATGTCCGGAAAGGCGTGCAACCTTTGGCCGGGAATTGCTGCGATTGCAGGACAGCTTATTATGGCAACGGTTTGGGCAATGCTTGCAAATAAAGGGTATTACATGGCATTCCCGCCGCAGAAAACGGCAATCGTTTATGATGTACGCCAGGGAATGGAAAAGCTCATCAGCGAGTATGGGCTGGATAAAAAGTACGATGTTCAGATCACACTTCATGCAGATGAATGTATTGCAGACCTGAGTGTCCTGGATGGGGTGGAAACGGTCTTTGTCAGCGGTGTCCATAGCCATGAGCGGAATATCATCCTGAAGTATTGTGTAGCAAAAGACATCGATATGTTTGTGATCCCCCGGGTCGGTGATGTTCTTATGAGCGGTGCACGGCCGATGCATATGTTCCACCTGCCGATGCTGCGGGTAGGGCGCTACATGGCCAATCCAGAGTACCTGTTTATTAAGCGTGCGATGGATATTGTTATTTCGCTGGCGGCATTGATCGTCTTGAGCCCGGTCTTTTTGATTACTGCCCTTGCAGTCAAGTCGGACGGCGGTCCGGCTTTCTATAAGCAGGTTCGCTTGACGAAAGATGGCAAGCGGTTTGAGATCCTGAAGTTCCGCTCTATGCGGGTGGATGCTGAAAAGGATGGCGTGGCTCGTTTGTCTACGGGTGATAAGGATGACCGCATTACAAAGGTGGGCCATATCATTCGTGCCTGCCGTTTGGATGAGCTGCCGCAGCTGCTGAATATTCTGCGTGGTGATTTGTCCATTGTTGGTCCCCGGCCGGAACGTCCGGAGATCGCGGCCCAGTACTGCGAGGAGATGCCTGAGTTTTCCCTGCGCCTTCAGGCAAAGGCTGGCTTGACCGGTTATGCGCAGGTGTACGGAAAATACAACACAACTCCGTATGATAAGCTGCAAATGGACCTGATGTACATTGCGCACCCGAGCTTGATCGAGGATCTGAAGATCATGATGGCTACTGTGAAGATCCTGTTTATGCCGGAGAGCACCGAGGGAGTTTCTGAGGGCCAAACCACTGCAATGAGTGGAGAAAACCACTAAATAACGACGCTTTTGTACATTTTGAACTGCTAAAAATTGGAAGAAATTCCAGAGTGGAATCGGGTATAAATGCAGCTCATACAGTAGCGTTAAGCTGGAAAGTTGGCAAATTGCCCTGCATAGGGGAGATGTAGCACTCGTGATAGTGCAAAATGCTGAGAGCGCGGGCGTGAGCAAGGGTAAAACGAGTGTGAATTGAGGCGTTTATGCCCTGAAAAAGCACTTTTATGGATGCGACGGTAGCTCGTGGGTTTATGTCTGATTGCACCGTGATGAGATGTGCTGATATTTACACAGTGGTTTCGAGACGGAGCAATGATAACCTCATCTGCGATTTCATCCTGGTCTTGGAGATAACAAGTCGGATGTGAGAATCTCATGGTCGCAGAGATGCTCATTCGTCTGGGGTAATCCGGCATAAACAAGGAAGCTACGATGGCGTGGATGAGTGAAGTCTGGAATAAACACATGAGCTACCGTAGCGAGTGTTGGTGTCATCAGGACTAAAGACAGGAGCTACCGTAACGAGCGTTGGTGCTGTCAGGACTAAAGACAGCGGCTACCGTAGCGTGTGATAGTGTCATCAGGACTAAAGACAACGGCTATTGTAACGAGTGTTGGTGCTATCAGGGCTAAAGATGGGAGCTACCGTAACGTAGCAACGCTTATTGTAGCGGTACAAGGCATAGCGGCAGTGTGACTTACACTGCTGAGGACGATTAGTAGAGCTTTATAAGGAATAAACGGCTCAGACTCTTGGAGAATGAGTCTGGGCTGTAATCTTTGATATGCGGAGAGAGGAACGATTGAATGCTAGTTAGTGTGATTATGCCGACTTACAACTGCGGCAAGTTCATTTTGCAATCGCTTGATTCTGTGATTGCCCAGACGGTTACAGACTGGGAGGTTCAGATTGTGGACGACTGCAGCACGGATAACACTGCCGAAGTGTTGAAGCCGTACTTGGAGAAGTATCCCAATATCCACTACTATGTTCTTCCGCAGAATGGGGGACCAGCGGTTGCCCGGACGGAGGCTATGAAGCGGGCGACTGGCAAGTATATCGCATTTCTGGATAGCGATGACTTGTGGATGCCGGATAAACTGGAAAAGCAGATCGCCTTTATGGAGCGGACTGGCGCAAAGTTTAGTGCGACCGGCTATGGCTGGATGGACGAGGAAGGAAACGACCTGCACACGGTATTCATTCCTCCGAAGAAAACTGACTACAAGAAAATGATTCGTCTTTCCAATCCAATCGGCAACCTGTCGGTGATGTACGATCAGGAGGCACTGGGAAAGTTTGAAGTGCCGCCGATTAAGAAGCGCAATGACTTTGCTCTGTGGCTGAAGATCCTGAAGAAAACGGATTACTGCTATGGCATGGAAGAAGTCTTGGGTACATATCGGATGGGCCGTGCTGGATCGGTGTCCAGTAACAAGTTGAAACAGGCAAAGTACCATTGGCAGCTATACCATGAAATCGAGGGTCACAATGTGGTTCGTAGCCTGTACGAACTTGGCTGCTGGGCGTGGGTAAAGGGCACTGGAATGGGTATTGATAAGAGGAAAGTGTAATGAATCCACTGAGATACATTAAGGCGTTGTTTGGCTTGGGGGATGTTGATGCCTTCTGGATGGCAAGAGAGGAAATTTTGAAACGCCCCGGGAAACATTGCTTAGAAAATTATCTTTGTAAGATTATCAGAAAGCATTATGGTGCGGGCATTCCTATTTTGCCTGATATCAACCGCTTTGCAACGCCACATGGCTTTTACGGGATTTTCATCTCACAGAGAGCGAAAGTCGGCGAGGGTTGTGTGATTTACCAGCAGGTTACGATTGGCTCGAATGATCTCCAAAATTTTGGGGGGGCACCAACCATTGGCAACAACTGCTTAATTGGTGCAGGTGCGAAAATTATCGGAAATGTCCATGTCGGCAATAATGTGAGAATTGGAGCAAACGCAATCGTAGTGGATGACGTTCCGGATAATTGTACAGTGGTTATGAACAAGCCGAGAGTGATCGTCAGAAATAATGAGATAACCTGAGAAGGAGGGACTCCTTTCAAATGAATAAGAAGGAAGTATATGGCGGGTTGCTATCGTGTATAACGGCAGTCGCTGGAATCGATAATGCGAAGAAGTTTGATACGCTTTTTCGTGATCATAAGAAGTTGAATCTGAAGAATCCGCAGACGCTTTCTGATAAGGTGTCTTACATCGAGCTGCATGAGCAGTCTCCCTTGGCGGCCAGTTGCACTGATAAATATGCAGTGCGAGAGTATGTTACGAATAAGGGTTTAGGAGATATCCTCGTTCCAATTTATGGAGGGGGGTACACTCGATTTGAAGATATCAACTTGACTGAGTTGCCCGACAGTTTTGCAATCAAGGCAACTCATGGCTGCAAGATGAATTACCTTGTGCCGGACAAGTCTAAGTTTGATTCAGAAAAATGTAAAAAAGAAATCCAAAGATGGATGGATACTACATACGGAACATACTCGATGGAGCCTCATTACATTGAGATTCCACACCGGTTCTACATTGAAAAGTATCTTGAAAAGGCAGATCAACTTGTGGACTACAAGTTTCATTGCCTTAATGGGGAACCGCAGTTTGTGCTGACGTGTAGCAACCGAAAGAGCAATGGCGACAAAGCAATGCAGGTGACATTAGACCTGTTTGACATGGATTGGAAGCCGATTCCTGAAATTGTTTCTTCTGGGTTGGAGCGTCCCGGCAACGGAGAATTACCGAGGCCGGAAAACCTGGATGAAATGATTCGGATAGCCAAAATTCTGTCAAAAGACTTCAAGTTTGTACGAGTGGACTTGTATGAGCTTGAGGGAAAGGTCTATTTCGGAGAACTGACATTCTCCCCGGCGCATTGTGTTTTTCCGTACCTTTCGGACAAGTTTGATTTAGAGATGGGCAAATTGCTGCAGATCTAAGTCGGACGGTTCATATTCCATCCTTGCACAAAAAAGAATGGAGTATGAAAGATGAACATAAGGTAATCTACGGAAAAATGCTTGTTACCATGAGCCATGTATTTGGCGTGGATTTTGCTAAAAAGTTTGATACTCAGCTTAGATTTCACCGGAATTTGAACCTGAAAAATCCAAAATCTCTAGCGGATAAGGTGACTTACATCGAATTACACGAGCAATCTCCACTTGCCCCAGAGTGTACAGATAAATATGCAGTTCGCCAGTATGTTGAAGATAAGGGATTCGCAGATATTTTGGTTCCGCTTTCTGGAGGACCGTGGAGCAGTGTTAATGAGATCGACTTTCAAACACTTCCAGATGCTTTTGTTTTTAAGGCGACACATGGATGTAAGATGAACTATCTCGTCCCTGATAAAACGAAGCTCGACAAGAAGAAATGTATGGCTGAAATGTCCAGATGGCTGCAAACAACCTACGGTACATATTCAATGGAGCCGCATTATTTGAAAATACCGCACCGAATTTATGCGGAGAATTATCTGGCTGATGCGGATAAGCTGATTGATTATAAGTTCCATTGTATGAACGGTATTCCGAAGTTTGTGCTTGTATGTGGTGACTGGGTTGTAACAGAAATGGGAAATGATGTTAGCCGCCATGTTTTCGATATGAACTGGAAACCACTTGTTGGACTGACAGATGAAACATCAGATAAGATTGAAAAGCCTGAGCATCTGGAGCAGATGATCGATATCGCAAAGAAACTCTCTGCGGATTTCAAATTTGTCCGAGTCGATCTGTATGATATCAATGGAAAGGTTTACTTTGAAGAGCTGACATTTTCACCGACGAATGGCGTGTTCTCACATTATACACAAGAGTTCTTGGATGAGATGGGTGCAAGACTAAAAATCTGAAAGAGGAAAAGCAATGAGAATTGGCATTATTGGCCACTTTGGTGGAAAAGAAAAATTTAATGATGGTCAAACGGTCAAGACCATTGCAATCTATGATGCGCTCAAGAGATATGGAATCAAAGATGTCGATAAAATTGATACATACTATATCAAGAAGAATCCGTTTGTTTTTATGGCACAATTCGTAAGTGGATTGTTTAGCGATGAAAAGTACATTGTCTTACTCTCGTCAAATGGACGGAAAGTACTCTTTCCAATTTTGAGCTTTATGAGCCGACATTTGAATAAGGAAGTGTATCATTACGGAATCGGCGGTAGGCTGGCCAGAGAGGTGAGCGAGAAGCCAAGCTGGAAAAAATATGTCTCATCGTTTAAGAGTAACTGGATGGAAAGTATCGAGCTTGCAGAGCAGCTTCAAAAATTAGGTGTTAGAAATGCCATCTACCTTCCGAATTTCAAGAAGTTAAATATCCTGAAAGAGGATGAACTCTGCACAGAGTATAGTGCGCCGTTTAGATTTTGCACCTTCAGCCGTGTCATGAAGGAAAAAGGCATTGAAGACGCTATCGAAGCAATTCGAGATATAAATAGTGAGCGCGGAAAGAAAATTGTCACGCTTGACATTTATGGACCTGCAGAGGAATCATATTTGAATCATCTGAAGGAAATCCTTAAAGACGATGATGCGTGTGCATATAAAGGCGTCGTCCTGGCAAACGAGAGTGTAGAAGCCTTAAAGGATTACTATGCATTGCTATTTCCAACACATTGGAAGCATGAAGGGATTCCGGGAACAATCATCGATGCTCTTTCGGCAGGAGTCCCCATTATTGCGCGTAGATGGCAGTACTGTGGTGAGATGATTGATGACAAAAAAACAGGACTGGTTTACGACTTTGAGGAACCTGACTTGTTAAGGACTCGCATAGAATACGCGATTGAACATCAAGATGAAATGGTGTCGATGAAAAAAAACTGCTTGAAAAGAGCAGCTGCATATAGCGAAGACTATGTTATGAAGCAGATAGCAAAAGAAATGGGGCTGGGACAAGGATGAATGAAAATTTTAAGGCGGATTATTATCGGATGACCGGAAAACAATGGTCTGTAAAAGCCATTGCAGATTTGCTTATAAGATACGATCTGCGGTACCTGCTTCATATTCGCTCTGGCAAACATATTCTCTATACGTTGCTTTCGCTTCGAGCAAGTAGGAAATATGGACTCGAAATACTGTCAAAAAATATTGGAGCAGGACTGTATATTGGTCATGCACATAACATAAATGTTCATCCGGCGGCGGTAATCGGGAAAAATTGCAACCTTAATAAGGGCTGTACCATTGGAAGGGAGAACCGAGGATACCGAAATGGAGTTCCATCCGTTGGAGATGATGTTTGGATAGGCAGCAATGCCATGGTTTGCGGAAAAATCAAAATAGGAAATGACGTTTTAATTGCGCCCAATGCCTATGTGAATTTTGATGTCCCGGATCATTCGGTTGTTGTTGGAAACCCCGGCAAAGTTTATCATCGGGAGAATGCGACAGAGGGATATATAGATTATCGTTTGTGATGGAGAAAACAGTATGAAGGTAATACAGGTAATACCGGCATTCAGATTAGCTGGAGCAGAGGTAATGTGTGAGAACCTTTGTGTTGCATTGAAAAATGCGGGTGTGGATGTAATTGCTGTTAGTTTATATTCGGAGAATACCGCAATTACAGATAGATTGGATAAAAAGGGAGTCCGCATAGAGTACCTTGATAAAAAACCTGGATTTGACGCCTCTGTAATCATTAAGCTTGTACACTTATTCAAAAAAGAAAAACCGGATGTCGTTCATACTCATATTTATGCGTCAAAATATGCTTTGCCGGCGGCAGCAATTGCAGGTGTTAAGAAAAAGATACATACAGTCCATAATATGGCTCAGAAGGAGCAGGGTTCTTTGGGAAAGAAAGTCAACACTTTCATGTATCGACACTGTGGCGTAGTGCCAGTTGCACTTAGTAGCGAAGTAAAAAAATCGATTGGCGAGGTTTACGGATTACAGGAAAGTATAATACCTGTTGTTTATAATGGAATTGACCTATCAAAGTGTATTAGAAAGAATGATTATGAAGCAAACGGTGTTTTCACAATTGTTCATGTTGGTCGTTTTATGAAAGTGAAAAACCATAAGACTTTGATACGGGCGTTTGCGAGATTTGCTGAAAAAAAAGAAAGCATTAGATTGCAGCTCCTTGGAGAAGGTGAACTTCTCGATGAAATGAAGGATTATGCTGAAAAACTCAAAGTTGCAGATAAAGTGGAGTTCTTAGGCCTTCAGTCAAATGTATATCCCTATCTAAACAAAGCAGATGTCTTTTGCTTGCCCTCCGAATATGAGGGAGTACCTATGACATTGATTGAGGCAATGGGGACAGGACTCCCGATTGTTGCAAGCAATGTTGGAGGAATTCCAGACATGCTGGTAAACGGGGAGAATGCGCTTCTTGTTGAACCTGACGACGTAGCTGTTGAGACGGCAATTGAAAAATTTTATAATGATATTGAATTTAGAATTCGCCTTGGAAATGCGGCGGCATTGAGATCTGAAGAATTCTCAGCAAAAGCAATGGCGAGTAGCTACATTAAAATATATAGAAGCTGAGTGGAGAATAAAGGAATGAGATTTTTATTTGTATCGGCAGGAATGCTTTTTGGCGGTGCAGAGCGTGTGACAAGTATTCTTACAGACGAGTGGGGAAAAAAAGGCCATGAAACTAAGATACTGGTGACACGGACTGAGGCAATTAGTAAGTACCCATTATCAGATAAAGTGACTCTAATTAGCTGCTATGACAATGTTAGTAAAGCTAAAATTGGGCAAATTGCAATAATCAAAAAAGTGCGCGAGATTTGCAAAGAGTGGAAACCAGATGTGGTCATTTCATTCTATAATGATTTGTGCGCACTTTCAGCATTGGCAATTACAGGGCTGCATATTCCTCTGATTTACTCAGAACGAAATGATCCGAACAAAACAAATCAGCGCAGAAGCGACCAGCTGTACCGAAAAATAGTTGAGCACCGAGCAGATACAATAGTTTTTCAAACAAAAGGCGCACAGAAATGCTATTCTAAAGGTGTTCAGGACAAAAGTGTAGTTATCCTTAATCCGGTGGATACAACGGGGTATCCGATTCATGATTTTATGCATGAAAAAAAGGAAATCGTTACAGTCGGCAGACTGGAACCTCAAAAAAACCAGAAGCTGTTGATTGATGCTTTTTCATTAATTGCTGATGAGCTTGCAGATTACAGTCTGGTGGTGTATGGAGAAGGAAGCCTTAGAGAAGAACTTGAAGCCTATATTAAAGAAAAAAGACTTCAGGATAGAGTGTTTCTTCCGGGAGCGAAAAGCAATATCCAAGACTACATCAAGGATGCTGCGCTTTTTGTATTGAGTTCGGATTATGAAGGAATTCCAAATGCGCTAATAGAAGCAATGGCAATTGGACTACCGTGTGTTTCTACGGATTGTTCGCCTGGTGGTGCGAGAGAGCTGATTCAAAATGGTACTAATGGCGTAATTGTACCTTGTGGTGATTTTAATGAGCTAGAAAAACAAATGCGTGGATTGATCATTGATAGAGAATTAGCAAAAGAAATCGGTTGTAAAGCTCTTGATATTAGAACACGCACTGGAAAGAGCATTATAGCAGATGCATGGCTTCAGGTATTAACTTGCGGTAAGGAGAAAAAATGATAGGTGCGATTTCTTTACTTGTTATCGCCATAGGCGGCTGCTTGGCTATAAGTAATCCAGCAATATTTGTTTTATATTATGGAATAACAGCTTCTTCTACAGATGCGTATGGAATTGCAAGCTTTCTGTCTACTGGATTTGGTCAGTATAGTTTCGTTATGCAACTCCTTCTTATTTTAGCTTTTCTTGTATCAATTTACAATAGCCGTTTTATGGAGAAAAAACTGTTTATAACAGTAGGAAGCTATTTTTTGATGTGCTTGTGGATGGCCATTGTCATTTTTCAAAAGTCATTCTCTACAGAAATGTTTTACATTGGGACTCTTAATGTTTGGATTGAACAGATGTCACCGATTTATTTGATCATTTTAATGTTAAATAGGAAAAGAACAGATATTAAGAGATTGTTTGAACTATATGTTGTTATTCATGTACTGCTTGCTTTCATGGTGATATACCTCCCATTAGCCGGAGTTAATATTTTCAGCGTAATAAAATCAAGCAACTATTTAAATGATAATACATCATTGTACGACGCAGGGGTAGCTGGATTTTCAAATTTTACGCAATTGTTTTCTGATAAATATGCGTTTAATCAGTTGGCATATTTTCATAATTCAAATGATACCGGCTTTTTTGGTGGAGTTGGTATCGTAGTGGGAATGTCAAACTTTGCAAATAGTAAAAATAAAAAGCACAAAGTACTTTGGGGAATTCTGATTTTCTGTGCCATTGCACTTTGGTTTAACTCTGGAATGAAGGGACCGATTGTGGGAATTGCTGCAGGCCTAGTTTTATTTTGGTATATTAACAAAAAAGATACACTCAGCTTTTTCTTTAAAATTTGGATTCTTTTGTTCTTAATTTTGATGGCTTTTTATGGTTCTGATTTAATAAATGTGATATTCGAAAATATTTTCAGTAGAACATCAACATTGGGAAATTCTATCCTAACTAGAGTTCAAAAAAGAGAAGAGGGGTATAAGTTCATACTGGAAAATCCAATTTGGGGAAGTGGAGCCTCATTCGATGGTCTGTTATCTCGTAAAATTGATCCGCATGAGCTGCCGCTTAGATTCGCGGTGCTTTTTGGAATTCCGGCAGGTTTTATGAGTCTGGTGCTATATTACCTTGTGCCGATTTCCTCGTTCGTAAATAAGGTAAAGAATAGCTTGGCAGGAAAATACCAGTGTGTACTGTTAATGATATGTATTGCTGTATCGCTAACAAATAATTACACAGATGTGGTCTTGTTCTTTTTCGCTTTATATGTTGCATGCTTTGATGAAAAAAATACTATCGGCAGCTTGAAAGGGTAGAAGGAATGGCAAGAGTTCTATATATTGGTTGGTCCGGATTACCTGAGACGGCAGCGGGAATAAGGGTATACCAAATTGCCAAGGTATTACGAGAAGCAGGCAATGAAGTCATCTTTTTATGCTTGAGTCAGCCGACAGCAGAAAAGAAAGACGAAATTGAGTATGATGGATTCCGCTATATTTTAAAGGAACAATCAAAGTCGAAAATTAAGAATGTAGAAAACATATTTTGTGGTTGTGCTGATTTCTGTGTAATTAAAGATACGATTGTTGCCGAAAAGCCGGATACCGTCATTGTCTATAATGAAAAAGAGAGGCTGACTAAAAAGATAATTGCTTTTTGCCACCCACGCGGGATTACGGTTGGCGCAGACGTAACAGAATGGTATGAGCTATCACGATCAAAAAAGTGGAACTATGTAGTTGCTAAAAACGTGGATTATCGTATCCGAAACATGGATTCCAAGTTGGATTACATCATATCCATTAGTCCTTATCTTACAGCATACTATCAGTCCCATGGCTGTAAAAATGTGATTGAGATACCGCCTATTATGAACTGTGTCAAATCTGAAATTGTGCCGACAATGCATGGAGTTCGCCATTTGGTATATGCAGGGTCGCCGGCGCAAAAGGACTTGATTCTTCCGTATCTAATCGCAATCAAGGACATAAACAATGACCAAGTAAGAGTTGTTGCGGATATCGTTGGGGTGACAAAAGAGCAGGTTAAAACGCTTTTGCAAATCGATGATCCGGAGAAAATTGGAATCATCGCGTATGGTCGTGTTCCTCATGAAGAATGCGTGAAGGTGATTGAAAAAGCAGACTTCAGCATTCTCTTTCGAGAGAATCTTCGGTATGCAAAAGCAGGTTTTTCTACGAAGCTTTCTGAGAGTCTATCACTAGGAATTCCTGTTCTATGTAATGCAGTTGGCGGTGCTGATGAAATCATTAAAGATGGTTTCAATGGTATAAAAATTGAAGGATGCGATTCTGCATCCATTATGAAAGCCATTGAACGAATTCTTTTATTGGATGAAGGTTCGATTGATGCTATGAAACAACGCGCAATAGAGACGGCAAAGCAGCGTTTTGTTGGTGAGTTGTACACTGGCGTTTTAGATAGAGCTGTCAATATGAAACCATGATTGATGCAGTGTACGGAAGGAGGAGGAAGATGATTACTGCAAAGTTGACAAAAGAAAATGCCGCAAAACTAATTGGTACGCGATGTGCTGTGAAATCAAACCCGCGCAGTTTTCTGGGCTATAAAAGGATTATTGATACAGAAGAGTATGCAGTATTTGAACACCCGGTGAAAGCGGCTTCTGTTGTGGCGGCATATGGCGATATTGTGGTAAAGCGAAGAGGGAACACGTTGTTTTACATTCCAAACGTCCGAGTCCCTTTCCTTGATTATCGCATTGAACTGTGTGATAAAAACTTTCCCGGTTTGATTCAAGGCAGTAATTTTATGCAGTGCCTTTTGCTTCCGTATATGCGTGTTGTAAAACGGGACACCTATGTTAAAGATGTTCGGCTTTGCATTTTTACAGATAAGGGTCAAATTTATCATAACAAGCCAGCAAGAAATAAAACTTGTGAGGGATCTTCAAAATCTGGAGATAGTATCAAATTTGAGGAAAGTGTTGTTTGGGATTTGCCAGGAAGAAGGCACCCAGTACCTCATAATAATGTTGAAGAGTACGAATGCTATTATCCGGGGCTACCAAACCACTGCTATTCTTATACACCCTGTGTAAATTCAGATTCAAGCTACCATGATACATATGGTAATGGGGGATTTGGAAAGAGCAAGGAAGTGTCAGTCGGCGGTGAAGTGCAACTGTGTTCGCGTTTCTACCGATACTCACAGACACTCCAGTCTAATGCCTTTCGCTTTATTGGAACAGGAACCAGAAATGACAAAATGAATCTGATTGGGACATACTGTTCCAATGTTGAAGAAGGGGTCAGAGTTTGTATTTTTGCGTCCAGTGATGGCGGAAGACAGTGGTATTGTAAATACGAGTTTAGCGACATAGGCGAGTATGAATTTCAACAGGGTCATAGCAACGCTTGGGGAACAAACTTTGGAAATAAAATACGGATAGAGGATGACGTTGATTGCACTAATAGTGATATAACTGTATGTAAGAGAACGGTGCTTTTGCCTGAAACGGTGGATGGGGCTGTAAAGACACGATTCAAATGGAATGAATCAGGTGTGGTGTCGAAATTACAAAAGGGCGATACAGTAAAAGTTATTACACAAACACCGCACGGTCTAACAACGGGAAATATTATTGCACTGTGCGGTAAGAAACTCAAACCTCATGCGATAGACTGGATGCTTGCAGATGGCGTAGATGAGAACGGAAATAGAAACGGCTTCCAATTTAAGGTTAAAGTGGTGGATGATTATTGCTTAGAACTATATGAATTGGTTTCCAGTGCAAAGCCAACCTTGCCGTGTAGACACATCCACCATATCAATACCTTAAAAGATGGGTGGATCATTGGTACGGGAGAAATCTATCCGAATGGATGGCTTTTGTATCTGCAGCAGAAAAAAGCTGATACTTACTCTATTGCCGACGCAAGTGAGGAATTGACCATCAGGAGAATTAATACAAAAAGAGACTCGGTTCAAAGAACAATGGGCGTCATTCTGAATGATTCGTCTGCGGGGGATTTGATTTATGCGTCGGATCATGACACGCTAGAGCGCAATGAAGTCAATGACAGTAGTTTTAGTGGGATATCGAGAAGCTCGATAGGTGTATTTGTTGGAAAACTTGATGCTATAGATAATAGAAACCATTTTGAATGTGTGTATGATGCAATTGAGCCGTGCTATTATTTCCAAAAGCTCGATGATATGCTGGTGTTTACTGGTCAAAGAGGTGAGCTTGCAACCTGCTTTGACCCGGATTATAAGAAGTGGCATCATGAAAACTTGGGCTGCACCGTGATGTATTATTATGGATGCTGCCACCAGTATCAAATATTCAATGATTACATACTACTCAGAAAATAAGAGAGGGACAGCCTTCGTTTATGGAAAAAAAGAAAGTGAAAATTTCAATACCAGTCGGGTTTAAATCAGTAATAGTGTATTTGTTTGCAACTGTTTTTACGCGAGGCCTGGCTATTATTACCACCCCAATCTTTACCAGAATTATGACTACAGATCAAGTGGGGGTGGTCAATTTATATAGTTCGTGGTATTCAATGATAACAGTTGTTTCAACGTTAGCTTTAACGTCGGGTGGATTTTCTATTGCGTTGCGTGAGTTTGAAAAAGAGCGCGATCAATATGTATCATCGGTACTCTCCCTGACATCCATTGTTGCAATCGGGCTGGCACTCCTTTATTTTATTGCACCTTTGTTCTGGAACAATATAACAGGACTTCCGACACACCTGATGATATTGCTTTTGATTGGATTGCTTGTTGCGCCGGCTAGAGATTTTTGGCTCTCTCGACAGAGATTTGAATATCGCTATAAGCTATCAGGTGCAATGACAGTACTTTCGGCGGTGGCGGCGTCTGGCTTAGCGGTTGCAGCTGTTTTATATGCAAATAGTATTGGATTTTCCGATATCGCAAGCGTTCGGCTCTTTGCCAATTATTCAATTATCTATGGCGTCGCTTTTGTTATTTGGCTTTCCATTTTCCTGAAAGGGCGTTGCTTTTACTCTTCAAAATATTGGAAGTTCTCACTTCAACTGAGTTTGCCACTGATTGGCTATTCGATTGCTTCTCAGATTTTGAGTGTTTCGGATCGTCTTATGATTAGCAAAATGGTTGGTAATTCAGCTGTTGGCGTCTATAGCACATTGTATACGGTGAGTTCGCTTTCACTGATGGTTTGGACGGCAATCAATGCTTCTTTTGAACCGTATTTATATCAAAATATGGAGAATCCCAAAAGCAAGATTAAAAAACTGTCGATGTCGATGCTTGGAATGTATTCGTTGGCGGCTATTTTGTTAGTGTACCTTGCACCGGAAATTGTTCGAATTCTTGCGACTGAAGAATACTACAAAGGTATATACATAATGCCTCCAATTGCCGGTGGAGTTTACTTTATTGCAGTTTCAAATCTGTATTCGGACATTCTGGTATATCTTAAGAAAACAAAGATGGTTATGGTGTCATCTGCCATTGCAGCCGCACTTAATGTGGTATTGAACTATATCATGATTAACGCATATGGTTATATGGCGGCGGCTTACACAACGCTGATTTCTTACATTGTTATGGCATTGGTTTTGTCGATATGGGCAAATCGGGAATTTAAAAAGCATATAAAAGAAGTCGATTTTGTGTACGATAACAAACTGATTCTTGCAATTTCAATTATGGCACTTATCGTTTCGCTTTTTGCAATTTCGATTTATGATTACGCGATTGTACGTTATGCAGTGGCGGCGGTTATTTTCATTGCAACGGCCGTGTACGGCATTCATTACCTGAAACAAAACAAGGATATGAAAAAGGACAGAGCCTAAAGGAAAGTTGCAACCCGGTAAATGGAAGGCTTGAGTCAATTACGATATGGAGGATAGGCAAAGTGGGTGTTATTTCAAAAATAGCCGATAGAATGGCTCGGAGAAATCCAATTGAATATGCGCGTAAACTAGGCGTCAAGGTTGGAAAAGAATGCAGATTTACTGGTAACCCTGGTTGGGGCAGTGAACCTTGGCTTATCCAAATAGGAGATCACGTTCTTCTATCGGCTGATGTTAAATTTAGCACTCACGATGCGGCAACATTTTTATTTCGAGATACAGAGGAATATAAAGACGTTTTCAAATTTGCACCTGTCGTAATACGGGATAACTGCTTTATTGGTATGCGAGCAACAATATTGCCAGGGGTTGAAATTGGTCCCAATTCTATTGTGGCGGCTGGAAGTGTGGTAACTAGATCCGTACCGCCCGGAGAAGTCTGGGGGGGGTACCGGCCCACTTCATTGAAACAACAAAAGAATACGCAGATAAGTGCAAGAAAAATAGGTTGCCGTATGACATGAAAGCGTATAAAGAAGATATGAAATCTGAAGTGTTAAGAGTAACACGTCAAGAATTCGGCTTTTTTAATGAATAATAAAGAAAAGAGAGGAAATAAAAATGTCAGCATTTGATAACGCAACCCTTATGATCACTGGTGGTACCGGTTCTTTTGGTTCTACCGTTCTGAAGCACTTTCTGGACTCCGACCTGAAGGAAATCCGCATCTTCTCCCGTGACGAGAAGAAGCAGGACGATATGCGTCATGAGCTTCAGGCCAAGCACCCTGACACTGCAAAGAAGGTGAAGTTCTACATTGGTGACGTCCGTAATCCGCAGTCTATCCGTGATGCAATGCCGGGCGTTGACTACATCTTCCATGCTGCCGCTTTGAAGCAGGTTCCGTCTTGCGAGTTCTTCCCCATGCAGGCGGTCCAGACCAACATCATCGGCACCGATAATGTGCTGCACGCTGCTATCGACGCTGGCGTCAAGCGTGTTGTCTGCCTGTCCACTGATAAGGCAGCCTATCCCATCAACGCCATGGGCATCTCCAAGGCCATGATGGAGCACGTTATCTACGCCAACGCCCGTGTAGCTGCTGAGCGTGGCGGCACCACCATCTGCTGCACTCGTTACGGCAACGTTATGTGCAGCCGTGGTTCTGTTATCCCTCTGTTCATCGATCAGATCAAGGCTGGCAACCCCATCACCATCACCGATCCCAACATGACCCGTTTCCTGATGAATCTGGACGAAGCTGTGGATCTGGTTATGTTCGCCTTCCAGCACGCCAATCCCGGCGACCTGTTCATCCAGAAGGCAGATGCCTCCACCATCGGTGATCTTGCCAAGGCTGTTCAGCAGCTGTTCGGCGATACCGGTACGAACATTATCGGTACCCGCCATGGAGAGAAGCTGTTCGAGACCTTGATGACCCAGGAGGAGCGTTTGCGCAGTGAGGATATGGGCCATTACTTCCGTGTTGCCGCCGATAACCGCGATCTGAACTATGATAAGTTTGTGGTCAAGGGTGAGGTGCAGACTATGGCAGATGAGTCCTATACCAGCCACAACACCACCCGCCTGGATGTGGAAGGCACTGTCAAGAAGATTATGACTACCGAGTATGTCCAGAACGAGCTGAAGGGCATTCCCAATGTCTAAGGAAAAGCTCCTGCTGGTGGGCACTGGTGGCTTTGGCCGTATGGTTGCGGAACAGGCAATGATCCAGTATGACTGTGCTTTTGTGGATGATGGACAAGACGTGGGCACTGAGATCTGTGGCATTCCGGTGGTTGGCGGCCTTGCCGATTTACCGGAGCTGAGGAAAGAGTACAGCTTGCTGGTGGTGGGCATGGGCAACAACCAGTTCCGGGCGCAGGTGTATGAGAAAGCAAAATCACTTGGCTATGCGTTCCCAAACATCATTGCTCCCAGTGCCTACGTCAGTCCGTTTGCTGAAGTCGGGTGTGGCTGTGTGGTGCTGCAAAACGCTTGTATCCAGAATGGAGCCTCTGTCGGAAGCGGTGTTTTGCTGAATGCCGGAACGGAAGTCCACTGTGATGCAACGGTAGGGGACTACGCCTTGGTCTATACCAACAGCGTGATTCGCACAGGTGCAACTGTGGGGAACTTTGCCCGCATCGGCAGCAACTGCACCATTTGCAATAATGCAACAGTGCTGGATGGCGCAGATATTCCGGACTGCACCGCAGTACATTAAGAGGTGAGAGAATGAACGTTTTAGTCACAGGTGCCAAGGGCATGGTGGGAACCGCCCTGTGCAACAACCTGAAAAATATCCGGGATGGGAAAAACAAGACCCGCCCGGCACTGGACATTAAAGAAATCTATGAGTACGATTTGGACTCCACCCCGGAGGAGCTGGACGAGTACTGCCGCAAGGCGGACTTCGTGTTCAATCTGGCAGGGGTGAATCGCCCGGAGAACCCGGAAGATTTCATGAAGGGCAACTTCGGTTTTGCGTCTGACTTGCTGAACTGCCTGAAAAAGCATAACAACAAGGCAACCATCATGCTGTCCTCCTCCATTCAGGCGACGCTGGCTGGTCGTTTCGGCAACAGCGAGTACGGCAGGAGCAAGGAGGCAGGCGAGGAGCTGTTCTTCCAGTATGCTCAAGAGACCGGCGCAAAGGTGGCAGTTTACCGCTTTGTAAACCTGATGGGACACAGCCGTCCTAAGTATAATAGTGCTGTTTCTACCTTCTGCTGGGCGATTGCGAACGATGAGCCTTTCACGGTCAATGATCGCAACACGGAGCTGGAACTACTCTATATTGATGATCTGGTAGAAGGCTTGTTTGATCTGCTGGAAGGAAAAGAGCAGCACTGTGAGTTTGACGGTGTGGAAACAGTACTGGATGCAAATGGCCGCTACTGCTGTGTCCCTGTGACACACAAGGTAACACTGGGCGAGATCGTAGATCTGCTGCAGGAGTTCAAAGCGCAGCCGAGTACGCTTATGATGCCCAAGATGCCAGACGGTTCCTTTGCTAAGAAGTTGTATTCCCTGTACTTGACCTATCTGCCGACGGAGAAGTTCAAGTATGCCCTGAAGATGAACGTGGACAACCGTGGCTCTTTCACCGAGTTGGTGCACACCGCCGATTGCGGTCAGGTGAGCATCAATATCAGTAAGCCCGGCATCACGAAGGGGCAGCACTGGCACAACTCCAAGTGGGAGCTGTTCATCGTAGTTGCTGGTCACGGTTTGATCCAGGAGCGGAACATCAACACCGGAGAAACGGTGGAGTTTGAGGTTTCCGGGGACAAGATCGAGGCTGTTCACATGATCCCCGACTGGACCCACAACATTATTAATCTGTCGGAGACGGAAAATCTGGTGACGGTGATGACCTGCAACGAGATCTTTGACCCCAATCACCCGGATACCTTCTTCGAGCCGGTGTAAGCGAAGATACTGGTTGATGTTAGGAGAATTATATGGAACACAATTTTACATGGAAAAACGACGGGCGCACCAAGGTCATGATTGGCTGCGGCACCCGTCCGGAGATTATTCGGCTGGCTGCCGTTATCAAACGCTGCCGGGAATATTTTGACTGCTGCGTGGTCTACTACAACCAGAACTGGGACAGAAACCTCTCTACTGTGTTCTGGGAGGATTTTGAGCTAAAAAATACCTTTGGGGAATACGGCCCGGATATTCTGGTTCCTGTGGTGGGCGAGAATCTGGGTGTGACCTGCGGCAACATTCTGGGGCGCAGCTATGAGCTTCTGTCCGAGTTGCAGCCGGAGGGCTATCTGGTACTGGGTGATACCAACTCCTGCCTGTCTGCTATCAGTGCAAAGCGGCTGCATATTCCTCTGTTCCATATGGAGGCCGGCAACCGCTGCAAGGACGAGTGCCTGCCGGAAGAAACCAACCGCCGCATCGTGGATGTGATCTCCGATGTGAACCTGTGCTACTCCGAGTTTGCCCGTAAGTATCTGGCGGACACCGGGTTGCCCAAGGAGCGGACCTATCAGACCGGTTCCCCCATGGCAGAGGTGCTGCACATGAATCTGGACAAGATCCAGAACAGCGATGTGCTGGAGCGTTTGGGACTGGAGAAGGATAAGTATATTCTGCTGTCCGCCCACCGGGAGGAGAACATCGACTCCGAAAAGAATTTCCTAAGCCTGTTCAATGCTATTAACGCACTGGCAGAGAAGTACGATATGCCCATTCTGTATTCCTGTCATCCTCGCAGCAAGAACCGTCTGGAAAAGAGCGGCTTCAAACTTGACCCTCGTGTCCGGGTCAATGAGCCGCTGGGCTTCAACGACTATAACAAGCTGCAAATGAACGCTCTTGCAATCGTTTCCGACTCCGGTACCCTGCCCGAAGAAAGCAGTTTCTATCTGTCCATCGGCCATCCTATCGCTGCTGTGTGCATCCGCACTTCTACTGAGCGTCCGGAAGCCCTGGAAGCAGGGAACTTCATCCTGGCTGGCATCACCACTCGGGAGTTGCTTAACGCCACCGATATGGCAATTGAGATGAAGCAGAAGGGGGTCCTGGGTAAGCCCTGCCCCGACTATGTGGATGAGACTGTGTCCATGAAGGTGGTTCGCATAATTCAGGGTTATGTAAACGTAGTTAATAAAATGGTGTGGAGAAAAGGGTAAGTGTGAAAAAGATGAGTAAAACAGTATTCATCACCGGTTCATCCGGTTTTATCGGCTCTAACCTTGCCAAGCGTATTCTGACCACTGAGCCGGATACCAAGGTTATCGGCCTGGACAACATGAACAATTATTATGATGTTCGCATCAAAGAAGCTCGCCTTGAGGAGCTTCAGAAATTTGAAAACTATACCTTTATAAAAGGAAATCTTGCAGACAAGGCACTTATCAACAGCATTTTTGAGCAATATCACCCGGATATTGTGGTCAATCTGGGTGCTCAGGCAGGTGTGCGTTACTCCATCACCAACCCGGATGCCTACATTGAGAGCAACATGATTGGCTTCTACAACATTCTGGAAGCCTGCCGTCATTATCCGGTGGAGCATCTGGTGTACGCATCCTCCAGCTCCGTCTATGGCAGTAACAAGAAGGTGCCCTACTCCACCGATGACAAGGTGGACAACCCGGTATCCCTGTATGCAGCTACCAAGAAGTCTAACGAGCTGATGGCACACGCCTACTCTAAGCTCTACAATATTCCTTCCACCGGTCTGCGGTTCTTCACAGTCTATGGTCCTGCTGGTCGTCCGGATATGGCATACTTTGGATTCACAAATAAGCTGGTAAACGGCGAAACGATTAAGATTTTCAACTACGGCAACTGCAAGCGGGACTTTACCTATATAGATGACATCGTAGAAGGTGTTATCCGCGTTATGGCGAAGGCACCAGAAAAGAAGAATGGTGAGGATGGCTTGCCTATTCCTCCCTATGCAGTTTACAACATCGGTAACTCTAATCCGGAAAATCTTCTAGATTTTGTGCAGATTCTGTCTGAGGAACTGGTTCGTGCTGGTGTTCTGCCAGCGGACTATGATTTTGAGGCACACAAAGAGCTGGTGCCCATGCAGCCCGGTGATGTGCCTGTGACATTTGCTGACACCGAGCCGCTGGAGCGTGATTTCGGTTTTAAGCCCCACACTCCGCTGCGGGAGGGCCTGCGGAAGTTTGCCCAGTGGTATAAAGAGTTTTATATGGGAGCGTAAATGATGAAGAATACGATTTTGCTATTGGATAAAGAAAGATATCTCGGGGGGGGGTACCGAAATTTCAGGTTTGGTATCGAAGATCGCAGGGTGTTCGAAATCCCTTAATAAAAAAGCTATGCAGGAAAATATTTAATTGGTATCGATCCAAACGATATATTGAACTTGATGCTGAAACTCAGATAGGTGCGGGCTTATATTTTGGACATGCGTATTGCATAACAATCAACCCGAAAGCCATTCTGGGTAGGAATATAAATATACATAAAGGCGTTACAATTGGTCAGGAAAACCGTGGAAAGCGCATGGGTACACCTGTAATTGGAGATAAGGTTTGGATTGGCGTAAATGCTACGATTGTTGGTGCAATCAAAATCGGAAACGATGTTTTAATTGCACCGAACGCTTACGTGAATTGCGATGTTCCAGATCATTCAATCGTTTTTGGAAATCCCTGCATTATTAAGCATAGAGATAATGCAACGGAAGGGTATATCAATAGGACTATCTGATTTAAATCGGGAGGATAGAGCATTATGAAAATTGCAGTTGCTGGTACCGGCTATGTCGGTTTGTCCATTGCTACGCTGCTATCGCAGCATCATGAGGTCATGGCAGTGGATATTATCCCGGGAAAAGTTGACCTTATCAATCACAAGAAGTCTCCGATTCAGGACGAGTACATTGAAAAGTATCTGGCAGAAAAGAACTTAAATCTGACCGCCACACTTGATGCTGAAACTGCCTACAAAGATGCGGATTTTGTTGTCATTGCAGCACCTACCAACTATGACAGTAAGAAAAACTTCTTTGATACTTCTGCAGTAGAAGCTGTCATCAAGCTGGTGATCCAGTATAATCCTGATGCCATCATGGTCATCAAGTCCACGATTCCGGTCGGATTCACGGCATCTGTGCGTGAAAAGTACCACTGTGACAACATCATCTTCAGCCCGGAGTTCCTGCGGGAATCGAAGGCTTTGTACGACAACCTGTACCCGAGCCGTATCATTGTGGGTACTGATGTGGATAACGCACGTCTAGTGAAGGCAGCCAATACCTTTGCGGGGCTGCTGCAGGAAGGCGCCATCAAGGAAAACATCGACACACTGATTATGGGTTTCACCGAGGCTGAGGCCGTTAAACTGTTTGCAAACACTTATTTAGCTCTGCGCGTTTCCTATTTCAACGAGCTGGATACCTATGCCGAGATGAAGGGCCTAAACACCCAGCAGATCATTAAAGGCGTGTGCCTTGACCCGCGCATTGGTGATCAGTATAACAATCCCAGCTTTGGATATGGTGGCTATTGCTTGCCCAAGGACACCAAGCAGCTTCTTGCCAACTATGCTGATGTTCCGGAGAATTTGATCGAGGCCATTGTGGAATCCAACCGTACCCGTAAAGACTACATTGCTGACCGTGTGCTGGAGATCGCTGGCGCATATGAAGCAAACGAGGCTTATGATCCTAGCAAGGAACACAATGTTGTTGTTGGCGTATACCGTTTGACGATGAAGTCCAACTCCGACAACTTCCGCCAGTCCTCCATTCAGGGTGTCATGAAGCGTATCAAGGCAAAGGGTGCGACGGTCATTATCTATGAGCCGACATTAGAAAATGGCTCTACCTTCTTCGGAAGCGAAGTTGTGAATGACCTTGAGGAGTTCAAGAAGCGTAGCCAAGCCGTCATCGCAAACCGCTATGATAGCTGCCTAGATGATGTGCAGGAAAAGGTCTACACAAGAGATTTGTTCCGTAGAGACTAATATTTACAGCAGTCATGTGTTCAGTCACATGGCTGTGCTGCTCAAGTGTGCTACCTCTCCGTGGTGAGCAGCAGGCAACAGATGAAAATCTGGCTAAAAGCATAGATATTTCTGTTATAAAAGTAATAGAGGCAATGAAGGCGAAAGAGCAGCTGCTGACGATCTATCCGCAGGTGCTGGAAAATATCCGTGCCACCGATAAGTCTTTCGTCCAGAACGACCCGGATGTACAGAAGGCCATCCAGTCGGTGGCAGAAGCGCTGGGCAGCACCGGCCACATTCTGGTGTGGGTCATGGTAGAAACCTTGGCTACAGTGCCTGTCAGAAGTACGTCAGCCAGGTGGTGGAGACTACCAAGAGCAAGGGGTGTGGAGTTTAATCAGCGTGCTAAATTCTATTTTAACCAGTATCAGCGTGAATCTAACCATATGTGAATCCGTACTTTTGGTTTCTTTTGCGGTTATTGTGTGGTTTGGCCGTAAGGATAAGCCATATCTGCTGGTTTTCTATGGTGTTTTTCTGATTTTATATATTACACTGCTGCGCCGTGAGCCAGGATATAACGAGAATATTCGACTTTATTTGAAACTATGGCCGGATGCAGATGTATGGGCTGGAAATCTTTTGAATGTGGTTTTGTATATTCCTTTTGGATGGGCCGTCCAAAGATGGAAACAAAGCCGAAAAATAAGCATTGGTAGTGCATTCCTTCTTTCTGCATGTTGCGAGCTTTTGCAGTATGTTACAGGAAGAAGAATGACAGACGTGAACGATATATTGTTCAATACGATAGGCTCTGTTGTGGGAGTATATTTGGCTAAAACGATAAGCTAGAAGTGGCATAGAGCAGTGATTATGTGTGCTGATAATCTGATTTTATTTCATTGATAAAATATTGTACCAGCAAAATCGCTGACAGATGTCGATAGCACCAATAAAAAAATAATAATAACAAATAGGGAAATCTGGAATAGGTCATGATATGATCCTGCTGGGGAAAGCCTATGGCAGCGTGCTACGGTATGTGATACAAAGTCCTGGATTGAGCCAGAGAGCAGCAATACACGCAACTATTTTCCCTTCTTTTAGTTCAGTGGGATTTTTCCTACCCTTCAAAAAAGCCGCTCCGGTTTGAGCTGACCGGAGCGGCTTTTTAGGCAGAGTAAGGAGGGAAAAGTATTGCTGGGATAAGAGTTTGATCTCAGATACCTGCTGCGGCATTCTGGCCAGCCAACCGGCCGAAAGTAGCGCTGCGGCCTGCGGCTGCGCCAGCCATCAGGCTAGGATAGCTGCCGGAAAAGTAGTTGCCGCTCATGTCGCCGATGACGTACAGGCCGGGGATCGCCTTGAAATCCTGGTCAATGGCGTGCATATTGTCGTCGATCTGGATGCCGTCCATGGTGCAGATCAGGTAGCCGCCCGCCTGACGGACGCCGTAGAAGGGTGCCTCGCTCAGGGTGGAGAGGCGGTAGCTCTCCTTACCGTAATCCTCATCCTCGCCCTTGGCGGCCAGCTCATTGTAATGGTTCACCGTAGCGGTAAAGGTCTCCTTCGGCAGACCCAGTTTGTCGGCCAGCTCCTCGATGGTGTTGGCCTCCACGATGTAGCCCTGATCCTGCAGGTCGGCGTTCATTGCCTGCACATAGTCCATGGGGAACACCGGGTTGGTGCCGTTGACATGGGGGTACAGACGGCTGCAGCCGTGGGTGGCAAACTTCTTACAGTCCTCGACATACTTGCTGTCCCAGATGGTGCAGTAGGTGTGGTAGGGCTGGTTTGCAGCAGCGTGCAGTACCAGATCGTAGGGCATATACTCGTTCATGAAACGCTCACCGCTCAGGTTCACCTTCAGGAACGGCTGGCTGCCCATCCAGAAGAGGGCACCATCGCTGGCCTTGCCGTACTCGCCCACCTGATCGGGCTTGATGGCGCCACGGTCAAAGATCATGGAGGTGTGGGTGGTGTCCATGATGGCACCTGCCCACAGGCAGGCTTTGATGCCGTCGCCCTTTGCGCCGGGTTTGGAGTAGTTTACACAGGTCTGCTCGACGCTCTGGGGCTGCAGGGCGTTCATCATGGTCTCGTTTCCGCTGTAGCCGCCGCAGGCCAGAATGACGCCCTTGGAAGCGTTGTAGCGCACATACTCATCGCTGACGTTCTTGGCGATGAGGCCGGTGACACGGTCGCCATCCTTTTCCAGCTTGACCATGGTGATCTCGTACTGCACTTCAAGGCCGTCTGCCTCGGCGTGCTTCAGCACGGCATCCATGGTCAGCTGCTCGCTGTATTCTTCACCATACTGGGTGCTGTGGCCGACATCCAGTACCTCGTAATTGTCACCCTCGTGCTTTTCGTCGATCTCGTGGCGGAAGTCGATGCCGCTTTCGGCCAGAACATCCGTGAACCAGTCCATCGTCTCGCCGCTCTTGTCGGCCCAGACCTGTGCCAGACTGCGGCGGGTGTAGCCCTGACTCCAGTTGCACAGGTAGCGCACGGCGTCCTTCTTGCTGACGTCGTCGCCGTCCTCCTTCTGCTGCTTGGAGCCGCAGGCTGCCAGCGTATCCCGGATGCCGCTGGCCATATCGTGACCAAACTTCTCGATGAGGATGGTCTTGGCACCAGCCTCGGCGGCAGCGGCGGCAGCAAAGGTACCGGAAGAACCGGCACCCACCACCAGAACCTCGCAGTCCACGGTCTGCTTGATATCGCTCTCGGCGATCTCCGGTGCCTCACCCAGCCAGTCGGCGGTAGAGGAGGTCTCCTCGGTGGACTGCTGTGCAGGGTTGATGGCACCGCCGCTGGCCTGCTGGATGCAGTCTGCCACAGCGTTCTGCACGGCCTTGCTGGTGACGGTTGCACCGGTCACGCCGTCGATCTGGCTGGTCTGGGCGTTCATGATTTGCTCAATGAGCTTGTCCTTGGCTGCAACGCCGATGCTCTCGGTCTCGCCGGAGAGGTCCAGCTCCACCTTGGTGATGGTGTTGGCATCAAAGGTGACAGTGGCGGTGATCTCGCTCATGCCCTTGGCAGTAGCGGTGTAGGTGCCGGGGGTGTAGATACCAGATGCGCTGGAAGTGCCGGAGGCGCTACTGGCTGCATTGCAGGCAGTCAGACCAGCAGCGGTCACACTGCCCATAGCAGCAGCGGCAGCGATCTTCAAAAAACTTTTGCGAGAGATTTTTTCCATAATGATTCCTTCCTTTTTGGCTTGAATTTTTGTAGCAAGCGTTAGTAATCTTTCTTGTTAAAAGTATCACATTTACAGCCAAAGAAAAAGAAGTTATAATATCCTTATAAGTATCAAGTAAAACTTGCGTTTTGCAAAAAGGAGCACATCATGACCATCCAGCAGCTGCGCTATTTTCTGGCGCTGTGCGAAGATTTGAATTACACCCACACCGCCGGGCGGATGTATCTGTCCCGGCAGGCTTTACGGCAGAGTATTGCAGCGCTGGAAGATGAACTCTGCGGTAAGCTGTTTGTCAACAACCGCAATCATCTGGCCCTTACCGAAAAGGGTGAGCGGTTCCGGGTACAGGCTGCGCCGGTGGTGCAGCAGTTCGATGCCCTGTGCCAGCAGGCTTATCAGGACATCCAGTCTGCACCGCTGCGGCTGGGAATCAGTGTTGCATTGGTTCCGGACTATCTGCCCAATCTGGGGGAGGTGCTGGAAGCATTCCGGCAGCAGTACCCCGGCATCCCCTTGGAGCTTGCTTCCCTGTCCAACGATGAAGTGCCGGTGCAGCTGCAACGGGGCGCACTGGATGCCGGGCTGGTGATGGACCTAGGCGGCTGTGCTACCGGGCTTGCACGCACCGCCCTTTCCCAGCATACCGCCGCCGTCATGGTCTGCCGCAGCAGCCCTTTCTGGGATCGGATGCATATTACACCGGCAGAGCTGGACGGGCAGACCCTGCTGGTTCCCGGCTTTGCCCCGGATGCCCTCGCACCGCTGTGGAAGGCACTGCGGGAGAGCAGTGCACACCCACAGTTGGAGCTGGTCGAGCAATTTTATCAGGTACTCTACCGCACGCAGGAGCAGAATTGTGTATCTCTGAACCGTTTTGAGGAAGCCTCCCACAATCAGATGTCCAATGTCAGGGATGTGGTATTAGACGGTCTGCCGCCTATCTGTGCCGGATTTCTCCGCCCCCAAAAACAACACAACGCCTGTGCGGAGCTATTGTGCCGCTTTTTGCAGGAGCGGTTGAAGTTTTAAAAAAGAGTGACAGCATTTCATAAAATGCGGTGAACGGCTTTCTGCTTTATTGGGTATTCTATTTATAAGATCATTGGGATTCCGAGAGTTTCATCAAGAGAAAATTATCCCTTGGCTCGTTGGGATTCCACGATTTTCTTCCTGATAGCACTCATGTTTGACTAGAACTGAAAGCAGTTGAATACGGCCTGAAAGGTCGCATTGTTGTGGCAAGCAATGTCTTTGTATATACAAAGACTGTTTTGCACTGCAAAATGCTTGTTGGGACTTCTCCCAAACCCTGATGTACCGCTGCTGTAAGCAGCGGGCGGCGCACCCTGGTAGCTGCGCGGCGGGATGCGGTCGGACAATTCTCCACCGGGTTCCATGTGGTGGTGCTGATATACCTTTCTGTGCGGGTAACAGCTGCCCGTTTTTCGCAATGTGACAAAGAAAAAATCCGCCGAGGCCCCTCTCCAAAAGAGAGGATCCTCGGCGGTTCTCTTTTACCTGCTTGGAGCTGCTTTTGGCCTGTTTTTTTCCTCCGCAAAGAACAGCTCCACATTCTTCTGCGCCCGCAGCAACGGCTGCATCTCCTCCCGTGCCTTGCGGTAGTCCGGGTAAGCGGCTTTCTTCTTGGTCAGTAGCTCTGCAAACTCCGCATCCAACTCCTTGATCTTCGGCAATTTTTGCAGCCCGGCTTCGTCAAAGGCAGCTTTCGCCGCCTTGTGCAGAGTGATCTCCTCCCCATGGGCGTCCAAAAACTTTTTGCTGTACCCGGCTTTCCGATAGGCGGCGTACACTTCACGGGTCTTGGCATAGTTAATGATATGGTTTTTTAGCACGGCGATTTCCGTCAATCTTGCTTCTGCCGCCTTGATGGAATCGCCCATAGCATGATAGCGTTCCGTTGCTGCCGCTGCACGTTCTCGCAGTTCCTCGGCACTGCCGATTTTCTGCTCCTGTAAAAACAGCAGCGTTTTGGACATCTCTTTCAGGTTGAACTTCGTTGTCCACTTTTTGTAGCCCTCGCCTTTGCCTTCTGCCATTTTTTCCTGAATGTCCACTAATAGGTGGAAAGGCTGCTCTTTCGGCGGCTGCTTCTGGTAGGGCTGGTGCTTTGCCTTGCCTGCCAGCACAGCCTGGATCTTCTCCTCGCTGTACCCCTCGCCCAGCGTTTTGAAACGGATGAACCGCTTCTGCCGGGGGCCTTTGACAGAAGTGTACTTGCCCCGTTTGATCTCATAGCCCTGCTGCTCCAATGCCGAAAGAAAGGCTTCAAAATCTGCGGGCTTCTCGTTCATCAGGATGGTGTCAATGACCCCGCACAGCCGCTCCCGGTTGCTCTCTTTTGGCGGGTAGGGGATGCGCTTCTGCCGGTCCCGGTAGGGTTTGATCTCGATCACCGAGAGTTGATGTTCCAAACAGATCCGATCGCTGAGACGCTGCACAGCAAAGGAGGAAAGCCAGAAGTTTTTGAACTTTCGGGTTCCATCCAAGGCAGTGGAGTTATAAAGGATATGATTATGGATGTGTGCCCGGTCGGTATGGGTGGCAACGATAAATGCGTATTTGCCTTTCAAAAAACGCTCTGCAAACTCATATCCAATACGATTGGCCTCTTCTGGGGTGACTTCGCCGGGCTTAAAGGACTGCCGTACCTGATAGGCGATCACATCGCTTTTTTGGATGCGTCCAGTAGACCGTTCATACAGACGTTTTGTCAGCATGAATTCTTCATCCACAGTCAAAGGGCTGCACGCATAGCTGCTGACCAGTTCGCCCTGGGCGGTCTTGTCCGGATTTTGGGCGTAGTCGGTGCGGTCTTTCAGGCAGGCTGCCACCGACTTGCCCTTGTTTTTGTGCAGAGGGATCAACCGTGTTGCTGCCACGTCTGCTGCCTCCTTTGTAAATAGGAAAGGCCCTATACCAGTAAAACAGAAAAAGCTGTGTACAGCGCTGAAATGCTGCACACAGCTTTTTTGGTATGATTTTTGGTCGGGGGCTTTCATCCTCAACGGATCTGTACGGCTCGCAGGTGTTCGGGCAGAGAGCCGATCACCAGCTTGCGGGCCTTATCATCGTGGAAAAAGTAGATGCGAAGCAGATTTTCTGGGTCGTTGCCTACCTTGAGATGCCAGTTCAAGGGATACTCGCGGGCTTTTTCGGTGCCGGTCATCCGGTATTTGACCTTATATTCACCAGGGGTGAATTCGACTGTCATATCGCCCAGCCTGCTCACATCAAAGGGGCGCTGGTACTTGGCCGAGCAGCGACGATTCATTTCATCCACCGGCAGCTGCTTGAACCGCTGCTCCCAGTAGTCGGTCGCCAAAAAGTCCAGCGCATCGCACAACAAGCCCAGATCTACGCCCCAGGCAGTCTTTTTGGCCAGCAGGGTCTCGGTGCGCTTGTGCATGACCAGCCGGTCAGCAAACTGCTGCTGGGCCCATTCCACCACCTCAGTGTGCTTCTGGGGTTGAGTCAGCTTGCGTCTCAGATAGGCCACCTCACCATCTTGCGCTTGGATCTGGAACCTGCAGTTCTGGCGTTCCAGTTCCATAGCCTGGGCAAGACTGTTCTTTTCCTTTTCCAGCTGCTTTTCGTATTCCCGCAGCCGGTCAATCTGGGTGCGCAGCCCGGCAAGTTCTTCATCTTTTTTGGCGAGTTCTGCCTTGTAGGCAGTATCAAGCTGAGTGAATTTCTGTCTCCACTGGTCAGAGGCTGCCTGGGAGGTCTTTGCCATCTCAGAAGTCTTGAGGAGCAATTCTTCCCGTGCAGCAGAGAGAAACTGGACCGAGCCGAAGTTCCAGGTCTTTCCCCGGGGGTAGTCGTACACGGCGTAGCTCAATAGGCCAATGGTTTTCTCACGCTCTCGGGAGGCGGGATGGTAGGGGAATACTTGCGCTCCGCCCCCAAAACAGGCAGGCTCCAACAATACTGCATCGCCGGGTCTGAGTTTGCAGTGGAGCTCTGCTGCAAGGTCTTGTATAAGCGCAGCATCCAGCAGATAGACCCGGCAGCAACCCTTCCGCTTTTCAGCAAAGGCACCGGCGTCGTAGGGAAGGGTGGATGTGGGCGGGGATTTTTCCTGGGAGACGGCGGCGCAGAACAGAGATTCCTGGGTCCGGCCAGGACGAGCCAACTCCGGGAAGGATACGGACGGCAGCCGCAGGTCCAGCACAGTTTGAGGATTTCTGTTTTCAGGTTCGGATAGATGATATGTAAAAATCACAGTGGGCAGCTGATTTTCTGGGGCGGTGGTAAGGGTCAGCATCTTCCGGAGCTCTGCCGTGTTTCTGAGAGAGGAGGTTCCGCCGTTCAGCGGAAGAATGTGGGTCAACCCAAAGACAGGGCTTTCCATCAGACGCCGCACTACCGCCAGACGATAGACCTCTGCCTGAGCACCGCTGCCCACTGGGTCGGAGATCACGGTTTGGAAACCACATTCCAGGGTCTTACCCTGGATACAGAAGCCGATGTTGGTCTCAATGACCCGCCCCGGCACAGCCTGGCGCTGTTGAGCGGGGTTGCCGGGTTCTGAGCCTAGATCCGGTTCGGTAATTTGCAGGCTCCACACCCCCTGACTGGGCAGGGATACGATGTCCACAACGTATCCCCGATGGATGTGCAGGGAGGGCAGACAGGAATCGTCTGCTTCCTTATATCGTTCGGGTTCCGGCTGAACCAGCTCTTGGGGGATATCCTCTCCAATGCGCTGACGCAGCCACTCCATAACGGTAAGCGCCGCAAAACGAAGCCCCTCTGCAGGGGGTGGTTTGTTTATTGGACATGGTGGCGTGAAGCTGGTAGGTGGGGTAGAGGGTGTTTTGTAAAAGACGAACAACACGAGTCTGGGTGGACATGGTATGGGCCTCCTGCATGATGTTACTTCTATTATAACGCATTTTGTGCGTCTTGTCATGGAAAAACGAGGCTTTTCCACCCTGGCACATGGACATGTTTCGCTATTTTGCTGCTTTTGAAAACAGACTTGTTAAACCTAGGGGTGCAGCTGCCCTCCCCGGCAATTATGTACCCTACAGCCGAAGCTGCAGGGAAATGCTCATAGCTCCGTCAGCCGGGAGAGGATCTGCCGGGCGAGGTCGGTCAGTTCTTCCAGCTGGCAGCGCAAGGCTTCTACGTCTTGGGGATAGAGATAGCCAGTTAGGTGGGCTTCGTGGGTGTATTGGTTCAGGTTATTGCTGCACATCTGTAAAAGATAAGCCATCCTGTGCAGCTCTTTCAGGTCCAAATGCAGGCAGTAGCCATCCAGTGCCATCTTGCGGATATAAGCACTCAAACTGTGGATCCCCATAGTCAGCATCTTTTTATAGATGCGATTCTTTTCTGTTTTGCTTAGTCGAAGAATGATCGTTTCATCTCGATTTTCTTTCACCGGACATCTCCTTCCCTATTTTGAGAAGTTTTGAACGGCTTTACAGGCGCTGCCTTATCCATTCTTTCCAAGGCAGACCGAACGGAAGGGCGGGGGAGGGCTTCCGCCTGTTCCGGCTCGGGGCGGTGATCCTCAATATCCAGCTGCGCGTTCAGCTCTGCAAGGCGGACAGATTTTTGCGCCAGCTCTTCCTCCTGCGGAAAGGGCTTTTCGACCTCTGCTTGCGCTGCCTGCTGCTGCTCTTTCAGGTTGTCCAGCTCGTTCTCGGCGTGGGCGATGCGGTCTGCAAAGGCGTTCAGGGCATTGTCCAGCCGGGTGATGCTGCCGTGGGGATCGGTGCCCAGCGATACCGGGTAGGGCAGTCGGCCTTTCAGTACTGCCTGGTACTCGCTGCGGAAGGGCTCGAACCGCAGGGAGAGCGCAAATCCCCGGTAGCTGCCCACCAACTGTTCCTCTGTGTTCGACAGTTCCGTGCAAGCCAGAAGCAGCCGTTCACCAGCCGACTTTTTCTCGTCGTAGGTCATGCCCTTGAGGGTCATGCCGCAGAATGTCTCTTGGCCCTGCGGATGTGCCGCAGCAATCTCAGCATCCGATTTCAAGGCAGTGATCGTTGCAGTCTGCGCCTGGATCTCTGCCGGGAATTTGGTCAGCAGCTTGTCTTGCAGCCGGAATTTCTGGCTCTGGTGGTCGGCTTTCAGCACCCGGAGTTTTGCCACCTGCACGTCCAGGTCCATCTTTTCTTTGATGAGCGGATTGCCAGCACACAGCGCCTTGATCTCCGCATAGGAGAGAGCCTGCTCGTCCACATCCTCACAGGAGCGCACCGGGCTTTTGCTGGTCATGATTTGAGAGATAAACCTTTGCTTGTTCTCCAAGGTCTGCCAGAGGTAGGCGTCAAATGTCCCTTCAGTGACGTAATTATAAACGTAAACTTGTTTGTTTTGATTGCCCTGCCGGATGATGCGTCCATTGCGCTGGGTCATGTCGCTGGGCTTCCATCCCACATCCAAGTGATGCACCGCCACCAGCCGATCCTGCACGTTGGTTCCCGCACCCATCTTCTGGGTGCTGCCCAGCAGGATGCGTACATCCCCGGAGCGCACCTTGGAAAAAAGCGCCGCCTTTTTCGCCTCGGTGTCAGCGTTGTGGATGAACTCAATTTCGTTTTCCGGCACCCCGGCGGCCAGCAGCTTTGCCTTGATGTCCTCGTACACGTTGAAGCTGCCGTCGTTTTTTGGGGTGGAGAGGTCACAGAACAAAAGCTGGGTCAGCTTCTGGTCTTTGCCCTCCTCCCAGATCTGCAACACGTTCCGCACACAGGCGTTCAGCTTGCTGCTCGGGTCGTCCGGCAGCAGGGGATTCATCAGGCGCACATCCAGCCCGATCTTCCGGCCGTCGTTTGTGATGCACAACATATTGTCCTCGGATGCATCCACGATGCCGGAATGCACCCTGGCGGCACGCTCGCTCAGGTTCTGCACCATCTCTTTTTGGAGTTCGGAGGGCTTTGCCACCACCGTCTCGAACGTTGCCTCCGGCACCGGAAGATGGAGCTGGTCGCTCGTTTTGATGTCGGCTACCTCCTTGAACATATTCATGAGTTCCGGTAGATTGAAAAATTTGGCGAAGCGAGTCCTTGCCCGGTAGCCGGTGCCCTCGGGCGCAAGCTCGATGGCGGTGGTGGTCTCGCCAAAGGTGGAAGCCCAGCAGTCAAAGTGGGTCAGCTGCTTTTGCTGCAAGGTGCTGTACTGGAGGTAGCGCATGACCGTGTATAACTCGGTCATGGAATTGCTGACGGGGGTGCCGGTGGCAAACACCACGCCGCGCCCGCCGGTCAGCTCATCCATATACCGGCACTTGCCGAACATATCGCTGGATTTCTGCGCCTCACTGGTGGAAAGCCCCGCCACGTTCCTCATCTTTGTGTACAAAAAGAGGTTCTTAAAATTGTGGCTTTCGTCCACAAACAGCCGGTCTATCCCCAGCTGCTCAAAGGTGATCACATCGTCCTTGCGGTCGGCGGCCCGGAGCTTTTCCAGCTTGGCCTCCAGGTTTTTGCGGGTTTTTTCCATCTGTTTTACGGTAAAGCGCTCCCCGTTGGAGTATTTCAGCTCTGCAATGGCGTTCTGGATCTCCTGGACCTGCTCCTGGATCATGCGCTCCTGCCGCTCAAAGGAAAGAGGGATGCGCTCAAACTGGCTGTGACCGATAATGACGGCATCGTAGTCGCCGGTGGCGATGCGGGCACAGAATTTTTTGCGGTTGGCAGTCTCAAAGTCCTTGCGCCGTGCCACCAAAAGTTTTGCATTGGGGTAGAGGTTCAGGAACTCCGAAGCCCACTGCTCTGTCAAATGGTTGGGCACCACGAACAGACTTTTCTGGCACAGCCCCAGCCGTTTTGCTTCCATTGCGGAGGCCGCCATTTCGTAGGTCTTGCCCGCACCAACTTCGTGTGCAAGCAGCGTATTACCGCCATAAAGCACATGAGCGATGGCGTTGCGCTGGTGCTCCCGGAGGGTGATCTCCGGGTTCATGCCCACAAAGTGGAGGTGTTCGCCGTTGTACTCTCGGGGCCGGGTGGAATTGAACAGCTCGTTGTACTGCTTTACCAGGGCGTTGCGGCGCTGAGGGTCCTGCCAGACCCAGTTTGCAAAGGCATCCTTGATGGCCTGCTGTTTCTGCTGGGCTAAGGTGGTCTCTCGCTTGTTCAGCACCCGTTTTGGTTTGCCATCGGCATCCTCGATGGTGTCGTAGATGCGGATGTCCTTCAGGTTGAGGGTCTCTTCCAGGATCTTGTAGGCGTTGGCCCGGCCGGTGCCGTAGGTCTCGCAGGAGGTGATATCTCCCTTGCCCAAGGCGGTCTTGCCCTCGATGCGCCATTCCGCTGTGTGAGGGGAGAACTTGACGGCGATGGAGCGGCGCATATAGTAGGGCACCCGAAAGGTTTCCTCCATGAACTTCTGGACGATGTCGGGGGAAAGCCAGGTGGCCCCCAGCCGCACATCAATTTCTGAGGCTTCCAGTTCTCTGGGCTGCGCCTTGGTCAGCGCATCCACATTGACCACAAACTCCGGGTTCGTTTCGGCGGCGAACTGCGCCATTCGCAGCTTTTCCCGGACATCGCCGGACAGGTACTCGTCTGCCATCTGCCAGCCGGCTTCCGGGTCAGTGGGGTCGGCAGCAGGGTCCTTGAAGATCACGCCGGAAAGGTCCGTGGTAATATGCCCGTATTCACCTGGGGTCCCCAGCAGCTGCGCCATATAGGGCAGGTCCACCTTGCCATGTTCCCCGATGGACACCGCCAGTGCTTCGCTGGGGGTATCCACACTGGTGACGGTGCGCTCCGGGCGAATCGTCCGTTTGGTGAACATCGCCGCCTTGCTCTTGAGCTGTCCCTGCTCGTCCAGATTTTCCAGCGAACACAGCAGATAGTAGGAGGAATCCTGCTCAAACAGCCGCCCATTTCTGCGGTCATTCAACAGACCGTACTTTGCGGCAAAGGTGTCGTAGGCAGCGTTCAGTTTTGCCTGCGTTGCCTGGATGTCCTCATCCGAAAAGTCGTTCAGCTGCTGGTCGATCAGCTCGTGGACGATCTGCCGCAGCTCCACCATGCCCTTGACCCGCGCTTGGGCGGTGTCGGACAGCGCTACCTGGGTCATCACGGAATTTTCCCGGTAGTACACCTCGCCATCCACTACCGTGTAGGAGAAGTTCTTCACCCCAGGATCAGCGGGGAGAGTCTTGTGTTCTGCTTCTGCATCCGCAATATCCGGTGTTTCTATTTCGACTTCCGTGTACTGCCCCTCGATATGCTGCACCGCTTGTGCAAGTTGGTCTGCCAGCACTGCCCCCTCGATAGGCACGACCGTCAGTTCCTCTCGTCCGTACTGGGTATTTTCAGCGGTCAGATTTCCCAGCACCATCTCCGGGTGATCCACAAAATACTGGTTGACGGAAAAGCCATCTTCTGTCCGGCCAAGCTGCACCCATGCAGGTTCGATATCGGGCGGACGGTCCCGCTTCTGCAAAAAGATAATATCGCTGACAACATCCGTGCCAGCATTGGCACGGAAAGCGTTGTTGGGTAAACGGATAGCACCCAACAGATCGGCACGCTCTGCCATGTGCTTGCGGGCGGTGCTGTCCTTGCTGTCCAGGGTGTAGTGGCTGGTGACAAAGGCCACGATGCCGCCCGGCCGCACCTGGCCGATGGCTTTTGCAAAGAAATAGTTGTGGATGGAAAATCCCAGCTTGTTGTACGCCTTGTCGTTGACCTTGTAGTTTCCAAAGGGCACATTGCCCACGGCCAGATCGTAAAAATCCCTGCGGTCGGTGGTCTCAAAGCCAGCAACCGTAATGTCGGCCTGCGGGTACAGTTTTTGTGCGATGCGCCCGGTGATACTGTCCAGCTCCACACCATACAGGCGGCTGGACCGCATCCCCTCCGGCAGCATCCCGAAGAAGTTGCCCACTCCCATGGACGGTTCCAGAATGTTGCCAGACTTAAAGCCCATGCGCTCCACGGCATTATAGATAGAGCGAATGACGATGGGGCTGGTGTAATGGGCATTCAGGGTGCTGGCACGGGCAGCGGCATATTCATCCTCTGAAAGCAGTCCTTTCAGCTCGGCGTACTCCGTGGCCCAGCTGTCCTTGTCCGGGTCAAAGACATCCGGCAGACCGCCCCAGCCGACATATTGTGACAGCACCTGCTGTTCTTCGGCAGTGGCGGCACGGTGTTCCTGTTCCAGCCGGATCAGGGTGCGGATGGCCTCCACGTTCCGGGCGTATTTCTGCTTGGGGCCGCCCTCACCCAGATGGTCGTCTGTGATACGGAAGTTCCCGGCAGGTTCAGGGAGACTCTCCGTGTTCAGGGCTTCATCCAAGGCAGCGGCATCCGGGAAGGTCTGTACCTTTCCGTCGATCACAACAGAGACGGGCAGCTCGTCCAGTTCTTCATCCGACAGCTCCGGCTCGTCCTGCTCCTCCTGCCGCAGTGCATCCTCGAACTGCTGTTTGTTGATGACCTCATTGTCCCAAGAATGACCGTGCGCACTGGTGTCGATGCGCACATCGGTTTCGCCAACATAGCCGATAGTGCCCTCGATCGTTCTGGTAGACAGGTCTACTACAACTTCGTCCCCAACCTTATAGATGGTTGCTTCCTGCGCTGCTGTACGCTGTTCTCTTTCCTCATCGGTCAGGTATCGCCCGGACTGGATCATCAGGTCGATATACTGTTCGATCGCAGCCCATTTCAGCTTGAACGGCTCCCGGACGCTATGCAGAGAAAATTCCATCCCGGAACTGTTGTGGGTGATAAAACCGCTCCGGCCATCCAGATAGGAGTGGCTGTGCCCACCGATGCCGTATTCCTTTGCCAGAGCTTTGGCACGAAGGTTTCTATCCGGCTGGGTCTGGAACAACTCCATAATGCGCTGCTTTCCCTGCGCAAAGCCAGAGCCGGAGGTGCGCAGTTCGTGCTCGATCTCAGCCTGTGGCAAAACAAAAGCGGAGAGCGTTTTTTCGCTCTCCGCTTGGTCTATATTCTCGATCTGCTGGGCTTCGGTGGGGATGTTCGTATCCAGAAAACTTAGCTGTGGATCAGTTCCGTCAGGATCATTTCTTCCACCTGTGCTTTCAGACTGTTCATGTGCTGTACCCAGCCCATCTGCTGGCTCTCCTTGTCCGGGGCGGGGTTCTGTTTCAACAGGGAGTTTATCAGCTGCTGCATCCGGCTCTGGGCTGTCTGCTCCAACTCCAACAGATGCGGGTACAGGCTCCCGTTCAGCAGCATCGTGTGGTACAGTACCGGGCGATGCTCCATCAGATAGGCCCGGCGCATCCGTCCGTATCGGCCCAACGGTTTCGGCGGCTGGTGCAGGGTCAGGTTCGGGAGCTGATAGTCCCCGATGGTCGAGTAGCTTGTGCTCCTGCTGTTCATAGTGGTTCCTTTCAAGATTCTGACGGCGGGTGTGGGTCTTGACGGTGCGCTCGATCTGCCGCAGCACCTCCCGGCTCATGTCGCTGACCGCCGCACCCAGCGCAAAGACGGCATCCGGGGTGGAGAAGTCGCAGACAGCGTGGAAATCCGCCTGGTCAAACCAGCCTGCGGGCTGGCAGCCGCAGCGTTCCAGCAGCGTATAGGTGACGCTGATGGCGGCGGCGGACTTGAACTGCATCTCCACCCCGGTTTCATCATACTCCATCAGGAGCGAACCGTCCAGGATGGCACGGATGTCCTGCCCGTTGTTGTCCCAGTAGCTGTCCACCAACCGGCCGGAAAGGCTGGCCAGCAGCTGGGGGAAGGCGCTTTCGGGCAGGTCATACTGCCGGGCAAGCATCTCGGTCACAGCGGGGAGCAGCGGCTCGGTCACCTGCCACAGCTCCGGCTCCCGGGAGTTGCGCCGCACCCCGGTGTCCGATACATCAAAGACGTAGCGCAGCCGGGGGAAACCGCTGCTGTCGTCCAGCAGGGCAATGCCCTTGGCCCCCCGGCGCACATAGCGGTTCATCCGGTCGTTCCAGATGTCGTAGGCGGCGCAGGCGGTAGCATCCGGCCGCTGGGCGTAGATCATCAGCTGGTCCGCAAAGGGGTACTTGTACAGCCGGGATGCGGTGGTCAAAAACTCAGTCCAGGCTTCCCAGTGCCGGGTCAGTCCGCTGGCCGTGCGCTGGGCCAGGGCGTAATATTCTTCGGTTTTGCTTGGCAAGGGCGGGCCTCCTTAGATAAAGTCCGGGTACAGTTCCAGTGCCTCAAACTCCGCATCGGTCATCCCGGCCAGCTTGTCCAGGGTGCTGTCGGTCAAGTCCCGCAGCTCCATCTCCGACAGAGTAAGGTAGGTGCGCATCTCGGTCAGGCTCTCCATCAGCCGCTCCCGGCTGCCGGTGTTGTAGAGGGCCATCAGTTTCAGTTCTTCGTATTCAAAGTTCAGGCTCATTTTTTGTTTTCCTCCCTTGTGTGGGTGTGGGTTTTGCTGTCGTATTTGCCAGCCCCGCCAACTTTTCCAGTGTCGAAGGGGCTTGGTCCAGCCCCAGTTCTTCGGCATCGGCGGCTCTGTCCATGACGAGATCATAATCCTGTAACAGCCGCCGCCCCTTTTCCATGTGGTGTGCTTCCAGGATCTGTTCACGGGCTTCCTGAATGGTCAGCTCCGGCGCATCCAGCTGACCGCCGTCTATTGCAGAAAAATCACTGTGGTAGAGGGTGTAGTCCCAGCCATCCTCACAGGACTGGAGGGCGATATACCCTTTGCCGCCCAGCGCCCAGGCTCCCTGCTCGTCCTGTGTCTGGATCTCTGGGTAATAGTCGGCACCGCTGCGCTCCATGACCTCTGCAAACTGACAGATGTGATACACATTGCCCAGGCCGCCCAGATCAAAGTGGTATTCGTCCAGGTGCGCCACCCGTGCCGTATAGCTGCGGCCATCCGGGTGATCTACCTGGATCACGCCGCCATCCGGGATGCGGTGGAGGTCGTCGTAGTGGCTGTTGATAAGCCGAACATCGGGCGGAATGGTTTCCGGTTCCCAGATGCGCCGTCTGCGGACGCCGGAAGCCGGAATATTCTCAAGCACAGCTAGGCTTTCTTCCTGGATGACCTTGCGGGGATCATCGGACAGTGCAAAGAGATACCAGTTCCGGGCAGCGGGGATCGCATTTCGTCCATCCGGCGGCAGGTTCTTTTTGGAGATCTGACCGTTTTCCAGCGGTTCTCCTGTCACCTTGTTGTAGGTGGCAAAGCCGACCCCTGCGCCGTTTTCTTGCAGATGCAGATACGTTTCACCGTTCAGCAGGTAGACCGCTTCATTTTTTTGCTCCATCAGCAGCCCTCCTCAAATTCCAGAGTAAACTTGCTGCGGCCATCGCACTTGGTAGACAGCAGCACCGTGGCATTGCAGGTCTTGCCCTTGGCACTGCGGCAGTCTTTCAGCCGCACCCGGCCATTCCGCAGCAGCTTGTCCGCCGCATGAGAATCCAGCCGCTTGCCCAGACGTTTGAAGAATGTGTTGTCCTTCCACAGCACAAAACGACACTCGTGGTTCTCACAGAACCAGCCCTTTTCCCGCTCGACCACATTCGCACCACAGTTTGGGCAGACACCCATCACTTTGTTTTTCATAAGCGCACTCGCTCCTTTCACGGCCTCGGTGGAGTTTACCAGCGAGGAAATCATATCTTTGACTTCGGTCATAAATTCTTCCGACTCCATCAAACTGCAAGCGGCTGACCGGATAGGCATGAAAAAAGCCGGGAAGCGTTGATGCCAACCATCCAAAGCTCTTTCAGGATGCCGAACTGCTTCTTGGTGGATGGAGACACAAGATCCTGCCACTTCTGCGGCAGGATGGGCAGGTCGGCAATGCTCCACTTGACGAACTTTTCGTCGTAATGCCCGATGCGCCAGCTGACAAGATAGCCGTTGCTTTCCAGATGACTGTCTTTTCGATTGCTCGCACCAAGGACTTTTCTGTTATAACAAGTTGATAGGACAATGAGCATCCCTCCTAAAGTTCAAAATCTATGTAATCGCAACAAATGCCAGTTGACTTTTGGAAAGGTTGAACATATACTATATACAGTGATCGTGCTGTGGATACTTGCGAGGCCCACAGCCTAGAAGGAGGTTCCTAGCAATAGGAGCCTCCTTTCTTTATGGAGTGCTTTATGAGGACGGAAAAATGCCGAAGCCGTTTTTGACGTATGAACAGCAGCTTATCAAGCTGCGAGATGAAAAACACATTGTAATTGCAGACGAAGCTGAAACTCTTTGCAAACTGCAACAGGTTGGCTATTATTCGCTTGTCAGTGGGTACAAGCATCTTTTTCGCCTTCCTGTTGACAACTTTCTGAAATCCACCACGCATATTTCAGAAGAAGAACTGCTCCATGCAATGGGTTTCCCTGTAAATTGGAAGAAAATCAGCCTTTATCGAATTTAACTATGTACGGCGGCAAACGCCGCCTGGAAGGTCAGAAGTCCTCCCGGTCCTCCGTCTCCTCCAAAGGGATCTCAAAATCGCCCTTGTCCTCGGTGTAATCCGCATCGGGGTCAAGGGCTTCTTTTTCGGCCTGCTGCCGGGCTTTCTGTTGGGTGTAGAGGTAAAAGCCGCTGCCGCAGGCCAGGCCGATCACAGCCAGAATGCCCAGAAAGGCAGCGGCGAACGTCGGGAGCGGGTTCTCCTTCGGTTTGTCCGCTTTGGCGGCTTCCTCAGCGGCCTTGCGGGCTTCTTCCTCGGCTTTCAGCCGGTCCCGCTCGGCCTGGGCGGCAGCTTCTTTTTCGGCGTTGTAGGCGCTGGCCTGTTCTTCCTCCATCAGGGCCAGCAGGTCGGCTTCATCCACCAGGTTCATGAAATGCACGGTCTGCGCCCCTTTGCTGTTCCGGTCGATCACCAGGTAAAAGGTTGCCCCCGACTTGCTGACAAGGGTGATGAACTGCTGGCCGCTGCCGTCCGAATAGCGGGTGTGGTAGTCGTCCACCAGGGCCAGGTTGCCCTCCGGGGTCAGAGGGCCGGTTTCTTCCTCCAAAACCATCACCGGGAGTTCGGTTTCCTCGGGCTGGGGGATACTCTCGCCCCCATAAGCAAAGGCGGGGAACGCCATGCCGATGCACAGCACGGCCGACAGGATCTGTGCGCAAACTTTCTTACCCTTCATCCAGGCCCTCCTTTTCAAACGTCGCCCCGACTGCTTCCAACAGGGCAGGGTTCGGCGGCAAATCGGCGGCCTGCCGCAGCAGGGCGGCCAGCTGCTCCGGGGTGAGGTTGGCGCTGCGCACCATCTCGCTGACCTCCACCTTTTCGGCCTCTGCGATGCGGCGTTCCAGCAGCTCGATGCGGTTGTTCAGCTGGATGCGCCGGTCCTTTGCTTTGGCCAGGTCGGCCCGCAGCTTCTCGAGTTTTTCGCTCATGAGATCCCTCCGTTTCATTTAGAAAGCCGTCCAAACCCGGCCAGATGCTTCTGCCAGTAGGACGAGTGGATGTTTGCGTACTTGATGGGGTCTCCGGCGCTGACCATCATGCCATTGCCGAGGTAGATCCCTACATGGCTTTTCCCGGGGGTATCGTAGGTCCCTTCAAAGAAAACCAGATCACCGGGCTTTGCTTCCGCTTCGCGGATAGGCTGGCTTTTCTGCCATAGCCCTTCGGCGGTGGTGCGTCCCACGTTGTAGCCATTCTGGTTGTAGACCCAGCAGACATACCCGGAACAATCGAACCCGGTCTTCGGTGTGGAGCCGCCCCAGACATAGGGGGTGCCCACATACTTTTGTGCTTCCTTGTAGATGGCGGCAAATTCGCTGTCGGTCAGGGCTTCTGCCGGAACCTGGTAGTCGATGCCCGCTTCCCCAGAGCCGTCCGAACCACCCGGCGGCAACCCGCCATTGAACAGGTAGGGCCTGCCGCCCAAGGTGTCCTGAAAGATCTGGTAGCGCTTCCATTGGTCCTCGTTCAGCTCGCCCCGGATGACCGTTTCCAGCCCCTTGTTTTCCAGCTTTGTGTGGAAGATGCGGTACTCGTAGGGGATCTGCACCGGGTAGGGGATCAGAGTGATGGGGTCCACCATCCAGATGGTCTTGTACCGGATCTGCACCTCCACCCATGTGGTCCGCTTGTACTGCTTTTTGAAAATCTCCTGCAGCTTTGCCTGTACTTCCGACCGGGTATAATCATCATACAGGGTGGTCAAAAAAGAGGTCAGCTGCCAGGGGTCATGCTGGATGGGGTCCAGATGGTACTGGTATTCGTGGTATCCGGGGTTGTCCAGGGGCGTGCGGGCGATCTTCTGCTGCAATTTCCGTTCCAGCTCTTTGTAGTCCTGCTCTGCGCCCCGGATGTCCTCGTCCTCAGCGGTGTAGAACACCTGCCCGGATACCTGGGTCCCGCCGGAAAAAAGCACCCCGCAGGAGGAAAAGCCGGATAACAGCAAAAGCAGCAATACCGCCAGCACCCCCAGAGCTATAAACAGGTGGGCGTTGTTCTTCGCAAAAACAATGGAATTCTGCGCAGCACTGCCCGCCAGGGCTTTGACCTTCTCCGCCACTCCGGCGGACTGCACGGCCCTGGCAGAATAGGCGGCGCTGTCCGTCTGTTTCCCGGCTTGGGCGGCGGCTCGTGCCCGGTGCTGGTTCAGCCTGCGCTGTTTTGTCCGGGAGAGGGGATGAGAGCCGGTGTCGTGCTGCGGTGGTTCTGACCCTGCGTTCCTTTCCGGACGTTGCACGGGCTTTTGCAGTTTCTTCTGCTTTTTCAGCTTTTGCGCATAGCGGCTTTTGCCAAGAGCGGGGAGACGCTCGGCCGTTTTGCTCCCTTCGTTCAGCGCCTGTACCCCGACATTGTCCTCCTCGTACCGGTCCGCTTCTTGATGGACGGCAGCCTGGGCCAGGGCGGCGGCGTACATCTCCCGCTTCTGCGCCTTGCTCAGATGCTGCGATTCCTCCACGGTCAGGTCGGCTTTGCCAAACCGCAGATGCTGCGCTTTTTCGGCGGCTTTGTCTGCGTCCAGTTTCAGCTTTTTCTTTTTGGGGACTGCCTGTTCTGCCATGGACTTTTTCGGCGGGGAACGGGTCTTGCTGCGGGGCGTTTCCTCTTTGAATTTCAGCTTCGGGTCACTCATTTCTGCCCGCCTTCCGATACTTCACCCAGTTTCGTGGTCATGATGCGATAGAGTTCCAGCTCCTGGGGGAAGCGGTCCACAAAGGGCAGGATCACATTCCCGAAAAACAAAAGCCCCTCGCCCTCGCCGGAGTGGGTGACGTAGGAGAGCTGGTGGGGTGAGATGTTCAGCTGCTTTGCAAGGATCTGCCGGTCTCCGGCGGCTTGGTTCAGCATATACACAAAGTCGGAGTTCTCAAAAATGTTCTCCACCTCCCGGGAGGAAAGCAGGTCTTTCACGTTCTGGGTCAACCCGGTGGGGATACCGCCCCACTTGCGGAACCGCTTCCAGATCTCCACCGAGTAAGCGGCGGTCTGCTCCTCTTTCAGGAGCAGGTGGAATTCGTCCACATAATACCGGGTGGAACGGCCTGCACTGCGGTTGGCCGTTACCCGCCCCCAGACCTGGTCCTGCACCACTAGCATCCCGATCTTTTTCATCTGCTTGCCCAGCTCCTTGATGTCGTAGCAGACGATGCGGTTGTTCACATCCACGTTGGTGCGGTGGTTGAACAGGTTCAGACTGCCTTTCACATAGATCTCCAGAGCGGTGGCAACGTGATGGGCCTCTTTTTCCTCCTGCTGGAGCAGGGCCTCGTATAAGTCCTCCAGCAGGGGCATATTTTCCGGGCGGGGGTCTGCAAAATAGCGGCGGTAGATCAGATGCACACAGCGGTCGATGACCGTCTTTTCTACGGGCAGCAAGCCCTCCTTGCCGCCCACCACCAGCTCACACAGAGAGAGGATGAAGTCGGCTTTCAGAGCCAGGGGGTTCTCTTCCTCGCTGTAATTGCTGTTGATGTCCATCGGGTTTATGAACTGGGTGCTGTTGGGGCTGATCTTGATGACCTGGCCTTTCAGCCGCTGCACCAGCGGCGCATACTCGGCCTCCGGGTCGCAGATGATGATATCATCCTCCGTTACAAGAAAGGCGTTGGTGATCTCCCGTTTTGCACTGAAAGATTTGCCGGAACCAGGGGTGCCGAGGATCAGCCCGTTGGGGTTTTTCAGTTTCTTCCGGTCCACCATGATCAGGTTTTGGGAGAGGGAATTCAGACCATAGTACAGGCTTTCTTTTCCGGACTGGTACAGCTCCTGGGTGGTAAAGGGGATAAAGATCGCCGTGCTGCTGGTGGTCAGACCGCGCTGGATCTCGATCTGGTTGTCTGCCAGCGGCAGGCTGGACATCAGACCCTGTTCCTGCTGGTAGTCCAGCCGGCAGAGGCTGCAGTTGTGCTTCTGGGCAATGGAGCTGGCCTGGAACACATTGTTCTCCAGCTCCTGCTCGGTGCGTCCGGTGTTCAGTACCAGAAAGGTGACCAGGAACATCCGCTCGTTCTGGCTCTGCAACTCCTTCAGAAGGGCCTTTGCGTCCCGGCCATAGGTGGCAAGGTCTGAGGGGAGGATGTCCATGTCGTATCCGGCCCGGATGGCCTTTTTCTGTTCCTCGATCTTGCTGCGGTCCAGTTCCGTGATCGTGCGCTTGACCGTCTTGATGGCACGGTTCTGATCTACGCTCTGGATGTGCATGGTGACGATCTGGCTGGAATCCATGTCCAGAAGATCCTTCAGCAGCTGGTCGCTCAGGTCGGATGCTGTGATGGACAAAAAGCTGACCGCACCAAAGATGCCCCCCATCTGAAAGGTGCGGCTGGTCTTGAAGGCAAAGGCCGTGGGCGCAATAGCATCCTTTACGGTCAGGCCGCTGGGGGCAAGGTCTTTCCAGTCAAAGCAGAACCGGCTGGGGCCGTCCATGTGGAACATATCGTGCATCAGCTTGAGCCGCTGTGCCCCATTCAGGGGCTGAGCCAGCACACCCAGCCGGTGGAAGTTGTTGAGCAGGTCGTTCTGGATATGCTCCAGCCGGGGCTTTACCTGGCGCATACTGTCCCCGTGGATGCCAAAGGTGAGGAATTTGGTCTTGGTCAAACCATTGTTGCCCTTGGCCAGCTGCTGGCGCAGCATCTGGCTGTACTCGGCCCGCACATCGTCAAAGCCGTCCCGCTGAAAGGGGATGCAGATGCTCCGCTCAAAGCTTTCGGTGTCGGTGGACAGATCCATGAAGGACAGCTCAAAGCGGATGCTGCTGTCAAAGAAATTCAAAAAGCTGCACCATTCCTCAAAGATAGCGGTCTTGTCCTCCTGCTGGGCCAGCTGATAGTTGATGTCCTGAAACTGGATGGTGCGGGTGTAGTACCCGGAGCGGACCCGGCAGGTGCCGTCCTCAAACATCCGCTGGAACGGGATGGACTGCTGCGCCGTGCGGGGGACAGCCGGTTTTACCTTTTTCCTGCGTGTCGGCGCAGACGGCGGTTCGATGTTCTTATCGCTCTTTTTCCAAAACGGGATCAAGGGTCACGCCTCCTTTCATGAGCAGCGCATAGGTGTTATTGGTCCGGTAGGGCCGGATCTTCGGGCGAAAAAACTGCGCCCGGAAATAGTGGGCCAGCAGTTTTTCCAGCGGCTGGCCGTTTTGCTCGTATAAGGCCAGGAAGAACAGCGGCAGCATCACCGCCATCATGCCCAGAGTGGCGGCGGTGTTGCCGCCGGAATCCCGGAGAACAAAAAACAGCGGCACTCCAATGAGAGCCGCTGTGCCAAAGCAGACAAGCTGCCGTTTGGTCAGGTTGAAGAATACTTTGGACTTGACCCGGGTCAGGTCCCGGGGGACCGAGATATAGGCGGCCAAAGGATCGCCCTCCTTTCAATGTGCGTTCAGGATGCTGCGGGCTACGGCGCTGGTCTTGAACAGGGTAAAGCACAGCAGCACCGTGTACCCCACGATGCTCCAGATGGAGCCGATGGCATCCCCGGAGATCGCTACGTTCTGGATCAGCACCGCATAGATGGCTACACAGATCAGGATCAGAAACCCCTGAAGCCCCAGGGCCAGCAGGCTGCGCAGGTAGTTCTGGCCGATCTGGCTCTGCTCCCGGCTGCCAAAGGTGGACATGGGCACCGGCGCCAGGCTGACGGCCATATAGATCTCCACCATTCTGCCGTATACGATGACGAAGATCACGATGGACAGGATGCGCATGGTGATACCGATGAAGAAGCTCTGCAAAAACAGGCCGAACAGCGGTCCGACCTCCATGTTCATCATACTGGCTTCCAGCATCGAGAGACCCACGTCGTTTACATGGGTGTTGCCTGCAATGATGCCGCTGGACTCTGCAACAATGTGCTGTGCCAGGTCGAACACGGCCATTACGATGTCAAAGGTGTTGCTGACCAGCCAGACCGATGCCGCGGTCTTGAAGATCCAGCGCATAATCAGGGCAGGCTCAAACTGCGCCAGATTGTTGTGCTCGGTGATCATCTGCACCAGTTCATAGCAGGCCACCAGGGTCAAAAACACACCGGCAATGGGCAGGATGACGTTGTTGGACAGCGCTTCGATCATCGCAAAGACCCGAGGCTCAAAACTGGAGGGCCGGGTCCCGACCTGCTGGGCGATGTCCCCGACCTGCTGATTGACGGCGTCAAACAGGCCGGAGAGGTTGTTCATGATCCCAGCGGTCAGGATGCCCTTGATCCAGTCTGCGATCGCTTTGAGTACGGTTTCCAAAGGGTGACACCTCCCCTCAGAAGAAATGGTTGAGCAGGGTTTTCAGCAGGTTGAGTACAAAAATGATGTGGGTGAGAAGTTCCATGGTTTGACCTTCCTTTCTTTGAAGAGGGGGAGCAAAATAAACGCCCCCCATGACAAGAGCAGCGCTTTGCTAAGGGGAGCGGTATGGAATGAAGGACCTCATTTTCATCTATCATTTTTTGCAATTTTAATTGATGAATGATAGATGAAATGATATGATTAAAGAAAGAATACAGGGAGGATGAATCTATGCGAAACAAGAAACCGCCATTTGAGATTACAGAAGCTGCGCTGTCCGATGTTATGGCAATTGGCGAACTGGTAGGAAAAATCAGCTCTACACCGCAGCTTTCTTCCACCCCTATCCTTCGCCGACAAAATCGAATCCTTTCTGCGGAAAAATTCCTATATTCAAAATTCAGATGTCCAACAGCTATTGGATGTTTCCCCCGCAACCGCAAGCCGGCTTCTTGCCGCATTGACGAAAGAGGGAAAACTGATGCAAATCCGAAATGGACGCTATAGGACTTATAAACTGCCTGATTATCATAAGTCAAGAAATTAGCGCAACATTCAAACGGCATATTTGCGATATGCAATGCAACGCTGCTGCTATTGCGTTAAAAAGTTGAATTGATATAAATATGTAAGGGCGGCAATCGCCGCCCATAGTCTTTAGCCGAACAGGCCGCTCAGCAGGGGGATCAGGGTGACGCCCACCAGTGCAACGCCGCCGCCAGCCATGAACTGCTTCATACCCTGGCTTTTGGAGCCGGGGTTGTCGTTGCCATAGCCTTCCAGAAGATTGATGGCACCCCAAACACCCAGGCCCGCACCCAGGGCCACAACCAGGGTCTGAAGAACTTCGATTGCAGAGTTGAAGAATTCCATAGTCGTTTCCTCCTAAATTAAAAAGAACTTGTGACCGGTCGGTACACACCTGAAATCTTGTTGTCGTGTGCTGCATAGCCGCAGCGGGGTTGATCTGCTGGTGTGCCTGGGGTCTGGGGAATAAAAAAATCCTCCCAAGGGTGGGAGGATCAGCAGCAGAACTTCACTTCCACTTGGGTGGAATGGATCTCTGCCTATGATACTCTCTTAATAAAATTGAGGATGCAGAGTTATGAAAAATTTGATTCAAAAATCATGGACGAAATGCATTTTTGGGGCTGTTATACTGATTGGTTTCATGGCCGCATTTTTTTCTTATAGTCGGGTGAACATTTCTCCTGAAATCGCACAAAGCAATTCTGCTACCGTGCTGATTACAACCTTTCGTGGCATGTCGCAGACTCAAACTTTATCTTTTAACTTTAAGCTGGACGATCCATCCTATATCGAACTTTCGGGGGCATTGTTGTCTTCAAAATATCGTAAATGCTTGGATCAAAATTTGAAATCTCACGATCTTTCCAATCAAAGTGAGAGGACTTGCATTGATATCCGATTCTATTCAGAGGAAGATGTCCAAGTTTTTATGGAAATTTGGTCAGATGGCGTAATGCTGATTGATGAAGAATATGTTGATATTTGGTTCTCGGGGATAAGCACGAAAGACTTTTACCACCAAGTTCTTGATTTACTGAGTTCCTAAGCCCGCTTTGTGTCGATCAGCAAAAAATGCTGACCGAATATGTATGCTCCCCCTTGGTTGGGGGAGCATTTTTATTCTTCAGCCGCCTCTACTACATCGTAGATGTCCGAAGATTTGAGTTTCAGGCGGTGATCGAGAAACTTCTCGATGTTAAACGTATTCTTCTTATCATAGTCGCCGGTCAGTTTATAGTTCGGGTGCTGGGTCAGGTCGTACTTGTCGCTCAAAAACGGCCGCACCCCCCGCAGCTGTAAGATGCATTTGCCGCCGTCCAGCACCGCCAGCTCGTCCCGGCTCATGAGTTCCCTGCCGTAAAGTCAAGTGATGAATTCGCAAAAGAAAAGACCCTTCCCGTCAAAAAAACGAGAAGGGTCACTATAATCAATGTTATATCGTGCGAATTTTCAATTTTAGATTAGGCGGAAATTTCTCCAACAAAATTGTAAATGATTTTGACTTCCTGAATTTTCTGCCCATCGACCTTCTGAACCTCGCCAATCATGATTTTCTTGATAAGACGGTTCAGTACAACTTCGTCCAGCTCCTTGATGGCGGCATACTTGCGGATTTCCTCGATAAAGGCATGAACATCGCTTTCCTGTTCATCCGACTGGTGCAGAAGAAGATTCAATTCGCTTAAACGCGCCTTGTTGCTGTTCTGCTCCTGTTCCATAGCATCCGTCAGTTTCAGAAAACGCTGTTCCGAGATGATGCCTTTGCTCTTATCCGTGTAAAGATTCAGAAACACATCATCAATTTCCTGATTCCGTTCTTCCAAACGGCGAATCTCTGTCCGAACCGCAGAAGTATCCGTGCGGTATTGGTTCTCCATGCGGCGGCTCAACCGCTGATAAAAAGCATCCGAATCTTTCATGGCCTGTGCAGCCAACTCTTGAATATCATTCAGAACCAGCTCATGCAGGTCACGGGCTTCGATTTTGTGGCTGGAACATACTTTGCAGCCGATTCGGTTATAGGTCTGACAGGTAAAAAATGCTTTGTCGATGGGTTCACGCTTCTTCTTGGTAGTTCGGTTGACATCCTTTCTGCCGACTTTTTCATACCGTGCCTGCATGGATTTCCCACAGGTGGCGCAGTAAATGATGCCGTGGAAGATGTTGTAGTATGGGCAGTCATTGCCCGTCATAATGGTCGGGCGGCGGTCGATCAGTTCTTGTACCTTCGCCCATTCTTCCGGGGTCACAATTGCTTCATGGCAATTTTCGATAATTTCCCATTCCTCACGGGGGATGAACTTGAACGAACCGGAACGGATGCCCGTTTGGTGTGTCCGGCACACAAGGTGTGCGCCCTTGTAAAACGGGTTGCGGAGGATGTGGCCGATTCTTGCTGTACCCCATGTGTAGTAGTTGGCATCCAGTGCTGTATTTGCTTTCACACGGGTAATGGGGATTTTCTCTTCCAGCAGCTTCTTGGCAATTCTCATATTGCCCATCCCGTCAAGGGCGTAGTCGTAAATTTTGCGGATAACGGGTGCTGCATCCGGGTCGATGATAAGATGTCCGTTGTCTTTCGGGTCACGCATCAAACCATAGGGCGGAGTGCCGCCGCAGAACTTGCCCTGCCGGGAACGGGTCATAACGCCAGCCAGAACTTTCTTGGAAATATCACGGCTGTACATATCGTTCAAGATGTTCTTGAACGGGGTAATGTCCATTTCCTGCCGGGTCAGACTGTCCACACCGTCCGTGATGGCGATATACCGGACATGGTGCTTAGGAAAGAAAATCTCGATATAACTGCCAGCTTCGATATAGTTGCGGCCAAGACGGGAAAGGTCTTTCGTGATAACACAGTCGATTTTTCCGGCTTCAATGTCGGCAATCATCCGCTGGAACGCCGGACGATTGAAATTACGCCCAGTGTAGCCATCGTCCACATAGTATTCGTAGCGGAACATTCCGTTCTTTTCCGCAAAGTCTTTCAGCATCAACTTCTGGTTGCTGATGCTCATGCTCTCATTCTCGCGCCCATCTTCCAAGGAAAGACGGCAATAGAGGGCTGTGGTTTTCTGGATATTCTGTTTCTTTCTGCTCATAGTTCTTTCTCCTATTCTATGAGCAGGGACACGACACCATTATAATACCATGTCCCTGCGAGCCTTTCAACGGTCAAATTGGGTTTATCCGGCTTTTCTTTCAAGCCATTCCTCGAACTGCGAGTGCGTCTGACGCTCGATAAGCTGTTCAAAGGCTTCTTTCATAGATTGGTTTCCAGAAAACTCACGGGAAACAATAAATTTCTTCTTCGTCTGCTGCTTCGTGGTGTGCGCAGGCGTATTGCTCATAGGCAGACCTCCATATCCTTGTAACCGAACGCCTGTAACCGGGTAGGAAAACTCTCTTTTTCTGTACGCAGGACATTCGGTGCGCTTTATACTTTTTCTTATTCTTTTAAGGTTACATGGTTACAGAAAGAGGAAAACGCAGCAGTCATGCGGTTTTTGCGCTGTAACTGCAGCGTAACCAAACCTGTAACTGACCGTGTAACCGGTGTCCATCAGAAGGGAAAGCCCAGCTGCTTGGCTTCCGCATCCGTTATTTCGGAGAAATTTTCAGCCCCGGTTTCGGGGCTGGTTATGCGCTCCCAGCCTTTCTGAACACCGTACTTCGGGTAACGCTTGGCGGTCTTGTGCGCCTGCCAGCCTTGGATATCGCCGCGCGAAATGCCGGTGTTCATGATCTCACAGATAGCGCGGGTCTCCCACTCTGCCGGGATATTGGTGTTGCCCAGCGCCTCCGCATAAAGCTGCTTGGAACACACCTGGTCACCCGTGTAGTCCTCCAGAAAGGCATAGATCATGCCAGCCTGCGTATCCTCCTGCATGAAGTCCTGCTGGTGGGCGTGCAGCGTTTCCTGCATGGCAGGGCTGAACGCCAGCTTGTAATTACCGCTGTTGTAGATGGTCATGGCTTCCGCCCAAAGCTGGTCGATATAGGCACGGGAATCTTCCTCATTGTCCAGAATGTGCACTTCGGCCAGCTCTGCATCCACCGGGATGGGGATAAAGCGGCGGTTGCCTGTGCGGTCACGGGGCAAAAAATCCTGCCGATTGGTTGTGCCAGCAAAGACGCACTGGCGCAGACGGTCGGCAGGATGGGTCTCGTAGGGAACTTTATAGGTTTCCTTCTGCTTGCTGAGAAAACTCTTGATCTCCTCGATGCTCTTGGCATTGGCGGTGGCGATCATCTCCGACATTTCGATGATCCAGTGACCTTGCAGCTTGCGGTACACGTTGTCATCATCCAGCCGACGCAGGTCATCTGAGAACCACTCGTCCTTGACCGCCAGCAGCCGAAAAAAGGTGGACTTTCCCGCACCTTGCCCGCCCACCAGACAGAGCATGGTTTCAAATTTGCATCCCGGCTGGAACACCCGCTTGATGGCTCCCAGCAGGAATATCTTCATAGCTTCGCAAGTGTACTCGTCCTCCGCAGCACCGAGAAAATGGTGCAAGACGTGGGCTATCCGTTCTGTTCCATCCCATTGCAGGCTGTTCAGGTAGTCCCGGATGGGATGGTAGCGGTTCTCGTTGGCAACGATGCGGATGGCGGATTCAATCTTCTTTTCGCTGGAGATGCCGTATTTCTCCATTCTCCGCAGGATATACTTCATATCGGTGTCGTTCAGCGTCTTGCCGGAGCGAGGCCAGCCCACAGGCTTTACGATGTCGATGCGCTCGCTCAACAGGTTCAGCCGGATGGCATCGGCAAGCACATGGTCGTTCTGCAGAATCGTGATGCAGTTCTGGATCGTCCGCTGGATTTCGCCGTTGGAGTGCTTGGTTAGCATTTCTTTCACATCGGTAACGGTTTGGGGAGCGCGTTCTTCGTTGACTTCTTTGTTCAATAAACATCACCTCGTACTATTATTGAAAACGATTTTCTGACTTTTCCGCAGTTGAAAGTGCAGATGGATTCCGCTGCGCCTGTTCTGCCTGCAAGCGGTTCAGCAGTTGCAGAACGGAATCCCGTGCTTTCTCCTTGACCTGTTCCTTGCCTTTCTGCCGGGCCTCCGGCTTCAGCAGCTTCTCCTGCAAGCGGGCAGCGGTGGTCTGCATGGTCTTGAGAAACTTGTCCA
>OHRG01000098.1_pt1 | contig 65812 bp, 58 predicted proteins | sample 1578351 | NCBI WGS metagenome assembly OHRG01 (sample SAMEA3879599, study PRJEB24766) | human gut metagenome | biome: human-associated habitat; feature: feces | place: USA | collected 1985/1987
ATTCCACGATTTAAATTTTCATCATCTTCAACCACGAGTATACCTGGCATAGCATATGCACCTCTCTTTGTTAACTATTCATCTTAAAATGCTTCAATGCCTCCACAATTGCACTTTCTTTATCTCATCATATGTTGACTTAGTCTCTGCAGATGTTATATCCACATCATCAAGTTCAATCGTGACATTAATGTAATCATCCGGCTTTTGTTTCAGTTGGGACAAAAGAACAGCCGTCTCAACTGTATTACCACTTTCCCACAAAATCTAACCTTGACGATACCATCCACAAATATCATTTAGCGAACATGCATCTCTTATTATATTTATTTCAGATGAATAATAACCTGCATCCATTAATGAATCCTAAACTCATCCAAAATAACAGCCGCCTGCTCATGATTTAAATTGATCAATATTTCAAGTATATCTTCATATGCTTCAATAAGTTCTTGATCCTGTTTAATTTTATCACTATATGTAATAAAGGATTTAAGGATAATCAACTGTACTATTGCTTCTTGTTCTCTTATTGATTTTTTAAATTTATTTACCTCAGATTTTGCATTTTGAAAGCTATTTCTAATAGAAATTAATATTTCTGGCAGCAATTCATCCATATGCATTTGGTAAATCGTTCTCAACAGTTCCTTTATGTGATATTTTCCATACTTTGTAAATTGCTTATTCAAAAATTGCTTATCTACGTATGAATAATTTGTTTTGATTTTACTCCAGTCTCCCGTGCAATATCTCGTTACAGAAAGCATAAGAGATTTATATAACTGTATTCGAACATACTCCTCATCAATGTCATTTACTTTTTTCTCAATATATAGAATTTTCTTTTTACATATATTTCTTCTTTTTGAGTCAACATATGAGTCAAAAAATTCACATAAAAAATTGCCAAAGATATCTTGATAGAACTCAATTGTATCTGTTGTAAATTTTGTAAAATCAATCTCTTCAAATAATATATCGATTGCCATTTTTGCATCATCTTGGGTTTGAATCATTTCCCGCTGAAACAGCTCTATGATTTCATGTTCTTGGTAAACATCAAAAATTTCGTGAGCATTATAATTTCTTTTAGTATATTTCCAAATATCAATCACACATAGCAAAATTTCATGAATAACCATTCTAAAAGATTCATTCGTAAAATTTAGGCCGCAATTTGCAACATAGCATATTGTAGATATATCATAGTTACTCATATCAAAAACATCTATCTCTAAAGATTCTTCCTGCAGCAGATACCTATCTATTATCTCCTCTTCGCGACTAGTATAACAATTTCCATCATCATCTTTGATATAACGATCTATTCCTGACAACTTAGGTTGCATATTAGGATTAAATATAAACTCCTTATCTTTCTTACTCACTTTCAAATAATTAGCATTATATTTTTGATGTTCCATCTGATCTTCAGATAATTTAATAATTGTATTAAATACCGCTTGTGCCAAAGTCTCGTGATTAGCTAAATATCTCTTCACGTATTTAGCCATTTCATCAATAACACCATGTTGCCCCTTATACATCAAACAATCCAACACAATTTTCTTTATTTTATTTTTTATCCCAATAGCAACGTCATTTTCCAATTGATTCAATAAAACTGGCATAAGTGCAGTATCTGCCAAAAAGCTTCCATTAGAAAACAATTTCTCTATTCCGTTAATCCATATTGTGCAAAACTTTTCCCTTTTCTCATTTTCTAATTCTTGATGATTTATTGCACTAGCAATTAAAAGTATCAAAAGATTTTCATATTGAAATGCCATATCAGTATCCTTCATCAATTCTAAAATAACTTTAATTGCATCAAGAGTTGATGGCAAGTCAATCTGCCCAGACACCATATTATCATTACACTTTTTAATCGCCGCATTTAATCTCTGCTTAGGTTTATTGAATTCTTCTTGTCTCAGAACAATTTTTTCTGCTTCCCCTGATATTTGGGGTTCTAACATAATTATATTGTCGGTTATCTTGGTTGCTTTTGCACCACGCATATCCATTTTTTGAATCTGTAAATAGTCCTGTGCATTTTCTGCATCATTTTTTATAATTGAATATAAATAATCAAGAATTCCATAGCATTTATCCTGAACCATTGAATCAAAATATATCTGTGTATGAGATACATATTCTTGTATACTCAAATCACATTTTTTATCCAACTCATATCTATCTTTAAGCTCAGGTATCCCCACGGTCTTAAGAATTTGCCTTTCGAGCAACTCTTTTGTCGGATTTTTTTTGTACAACATATATCTTGTGGTATCCCAATGAACAAGTTCTATGCTTGTAGCCAAATCCAAAGCATAACCCGGTAATTCGTTTTCAAAGTGCATTCCTATACTCTCAATGATTGTAAGCAATACTATATTATTTGATTTTGAATAAATAGTTTCTTTGACATAATTTGCAAATGCAACAGTGAATTCATGATCCTTTTTACAAATCTCCAAACTGCTTATTATAGCCTCTTTAAGACAAAAAATAACATCTCCTATTAAGGTAGGTACATTGTGATCTCTAATCCCTGCAAGCCACATGTTTCCATTTCCCCAATATTCCTTTATTGCATTACTCTCACTAATTTTTACTTTGATTTTTATTACATATTCAGGATTATCAGTTGCATATTCTAATATTACCCTATTTATAAATTGAATTGCCCAATGAAATCCCACTTTAAAATTCAATCGAAACAGATTCCATAAAAATGCATTCTCGTACACTGTTCTATATAAATAATTATAATGTTCAGCTTTCTCACTTAATCCATATTCAAAACCCTTAGACAGTCTATCGGCTCTATAGAAATCAAATTCCTCTGCATCTACTTTTCCACGTAACCATAGTATATCAGCTATCGAACACAATTCGCTTGCTAATCCAGTTACCAAAGCAGGATAAGCATTCTTCAATGTCCATTCCATAATATCTTCTGACTTACGCATACTTTTTCTATTTCCATTAATATAATTATTAATCAATGTATTAAAAAACTTTTTTAACCACTCTTCTGAGTTATCTGCCATTCGATAAAGTGCTTCCAAGCAAGACGATATTTCATCTATGATTTTATAATAGTTTTCTTGCTCAGATTCCTGCAACGAATATTCCACATAATATTCCATCATAGCGCATGCATCTGAAGCAATAACTGCCACTTTATCTTCTTGTTTCGCATAATCCAAGCATAACTTAACTATATCATCTCTTCCGATTATATTTTTCTTATATATTTCTTCGTTTTTCAAAAGTCGAATAATACATGGTCTTCCATTACCAATTGGGGACAATTTCATTTGTGGTGATTCTTGTCTAATATGTAATAACTCACCTTCAAATGCGAACAAATTAATATTCTTCACAAAGTCGAACAACATGCCTTGTTCCAGAATCTCCGACCCTTGTTCTTCGAAATAATTATCACAAAACCTTGACTTAACAATTCCAATTTCTGTTTGCCTTTTCCAACTTTGCGGAATCTCATCAGAAAAAGTAAGGCTATATAAAAACTTATCTCTATTTACCTGTATAAACATTTTATTTGAAATCCAAATCTGATACCGTCTATACACACATCGCCCAAGATTTTCTATTTCATCATAGAAGGTCTTATACTTCCCTTTGCACAAATCAAAAGCTTTATCAAAATAATGTTCAAAGCAAATATCTTCGAAAATATCATATTTCAGTCTAATATAATCTCCTTGTTGAGCAATTACACCTTCTGAAAGCAATGCATGCATTATGTCTCTATCTATATCGTCCTTATGAATACCCAACATAAATTTTCTAGCTCTTTCAAACACAATCTTCTCAACAGTTTCAATAACTTTGTTACTGAGTATGCCATACATTCGAGATTTTCCCTCCAAACATATTATGTTTTTCCAAATATATTCTCTTAGAGAATTTTCATCACCTATATTATCAATATCCATCGAATTACTAACTATCAAGTTTATATAAAAGGGCGATTTTAATAAATCAACATATGAATTTGTTTTATACATTTTATGAATAATCGGATATTGCTTCATAAGCAATGCAAGTTCATCTTCTGTTATATCGCCAACTTCATAAATTTTTATTGAAAAATTTGTTTCCAGTTTAATAAAAGCATTTTTATCACTCGTTCTACAAGATGTTACTATGTACACATTTTGATATTCTGCCGCCATATCATACAAATACTGTAATAATTCAAATTTTGTTTCGGCACAGTCCGCAATAAACTCGAGAGCATCAATAAAGAATATTAATTTCTTTCCATTAATACACTCTAAAACGTCTTGGATACAGCAACCCCAAATGTCGTCAATATGACTTTCTTCCAAAAATCTTTCAGCACGAGCATATAAAACCAATTTTTCATTTTCAACATATTTTTTGCATAAAACAGATTTACCGCTACCAGCTCCACCTTGTATTGAAATATATCGCTCATTGTCTTTTGTTATTTTTTCAAGAAATTCATTTCTATCGATTTCATACTCTCCGTTAATCAATCCTTCAATATTTTTCAACCCTGAATTACTAAGTTCCAATGCACCTTTAAATTTTCTGATATTAATATTAAAGTTCTCATACTCATCCTTTAATACCTTGTATAATTTCTTCTGAAAATTAAGATCATTTTGTGCTTTAGTTATAATATCATTTGTAGTAATCAAATTATCTTTAATAGTAAATGAAATACTCCCAATTTGATTATCCCCACTATACTCTCTCACCTTATCAATACTATTATTACTAAGTACAAAAAATACAATATTCTTTAAGTCCGAGCATTTTTTATCTTTTGAATCCCTTATCTTTTCCAATGTAGTTTTTATTTTTGTTGGTACATCTTGTACAGTACTTACCTGCACTAAAAGTTCTCTGTTTTCTGATATCAAATCTACATATGGATAAGTTGCCGTCTCGTCATTCAGATTACTAAACTTCTGTCCGAACCATACATTACATACCTCAATCGCAAATAACTCAAACATTTTTGCAGCATCAAATAATCCGTTTTTATTTGCCATTTTGATTTTTTCATCATATGAAGACATATATTCAATTATGAAACCCATTCTTTCGTTTGAATTCAACATATATTCAATGCTCCTTATCCGTTAGTTTCTTTTAAAATATTTACCTGAGTTCATTCTCAATTTCTTCTGTCGTTGGCATAGAAGCTCTATGATGTCCCCACGGAATCGAAAACAATTCTTTATCTGATAAATCTCCCACAAGTTGTGGAACATTTATTGAATCCTCTTTGCTCTTTAATTCTTCCACAAATTGTGGAAGAATTGGATCACTGTACAATTCATAAAATTTCTTCATATATCTGAGATTCGAACTTGATAAGCCTTGAACCCCTGGCAAAATTGTTCTCATATCTTTACTTAAATTAACAAAAAATCCACTGCCCCACTTACTTTCAGCCGACTTTTCTACAATATCTCTTCCTATAGACCAATAGAAACCAATCATTTCCTGATTAACAGAAACAGATGCCTTAATCTGTCTCTGTTTATAGCGTTTTCCTATGTCCTCAATCCACTTCCTATACTCTTCATCCATTTTTATAAGTTGATTCATGTAAACCCCTTTCAGAATTCTGTTTTTTCCCACATCTCTTTATAGGCATTGACATAAAAATTTATACATCCAGGATATGTGTATACAAATCTTCTGCACAACTTTTTATACAATTCCAGCATACTCGCATCATCTGCGAAATCTAATAAGTAATCGAGACAATGAGACAATTCTTCTTCTGATACCTCTCTGTTGCACAATTCCTCCACTATGGGTAAATATATTTCATATGCCTGCTGTCTAATCTTGTTGAGCTCAATTACCGCGCTAAATATATCATTTCCCATTCCATTTGACCTCCAAATAACTGATATAATTTCTTCAATAGTTATTATAATCAAAGCTCACAGTAAATAACATATAAATAACGCTCATATTAAATCACCCCAAAATGTTTTAATGCATCCTTTATCGCTTCTACTTTCTCCGCCGTCGGATGCCTTCTCGGCTGTTTCAACTCTTCTACCATATTAGGTGCATCATACATCGGCAATCCTAAATTTCTTTTTACCTCTGCGATATATGCCGTATGTACTTTGAAGCCATATTTTTCTTCAATATATTCTTGTATCATTTTATATGTAACCCTTGGAGCCGGCTGATATTGCTTTGCCCGCTCCGCAATTTTATCTAAAGGTACCTTTTCTTCACCTTCTCCAAATTCAACTTTCACATCTATATGGCTATCTGGTGACTTGTGGGACAAGAGCACGATGCTTTCAACGGTACTTTTGTTGTCCCAACAAAGTTCCTGTGTCTCCCTGTCTCCAAAATACACTGGAAAACGGAACTTTATGTGCTTCAGGAATCTGCCATCCGGCTGCTCCTGCTCGTAAATGTCCACCTGTTCTACAAAACTGTTAAGAAATTCTTTCTTCTCCAGGTCGGTGAACCTATCATATAGTTTATCAAAATACAAAAGAAATTGATAGACGTTTTCTTCTGATATTTTCTGTTGCCGGATATTCAACAGCCGGTTCTTGACCTCCTCTATATTGTTCTCCACGCCTTCAATCTCTTTTTCTATTTCTTCTGTATCTATTCTTGAACCGATTTTATTCAGAATTGCTTCTTCAAATTTAGGATTCTTCACCAGCTTCCGAATAACTTCTTCCACTGCATTGTTAATCTTCTCCTCACTCCATTGTTTACGATATCCACATTTATGACCGTCTACCAGACGACGATGTTTACAGGCATAATAGAAATAATCCTTATATAAGGTTCCGTCTTTCTTTTTCTTTCGGTTCACGTTTCCATACGTACCGCTTCCACATAACGGACATCTCAATATTCCAGATAAGATATGTTCATGATCAAGACTATGTGTCTTTTCATATTTCACACCTGTTTTTTCTCGTTTTTGATGAGCAAACTCCCAGTCTGTTTCTGAGATGATTCCTTCATGGATACCATCGTGCAGCATATAATTTTCCTGCTTTACAATGCGATATTCATTTCTTGTTCCAGAAACTTTCTCGTTCTTCCTTCGTCCATAAGCCAACTTTCCGCAGTATACCGGATTATCCAAAACGCCTTTTATAAACGAAGAGGCAAATGCGTCCAGTGTATTATTCTGTCGTTTTTTCTTTTTATATCCATGCTGGTTCAGCCATGCAGCAATCGCAGAAATTCCCATATTGGTATGAATAAATTTATCATAAATCAGACGAATAATCTCTGCTTCGTCCTCTGCGATCTGCAATTCTCCATTTACCAGCTCATAGCCATATGGAGCAAACCCGCCGTTCCATTTTCCTTCCCTGGCTTTCTGCTTACGTCCTTCCATTGTTTGAACAAGGATATTCTCCCGTTCAATCTCTGCCACCGCAGACAGAACAGAAATCATCAGCTTTCCACTATCTCTTGAGTTTTTCTTTCTGAGCATCCAGACTGTAGCCATCCACCTGCATGGTTGTGGATACTCTGGTATATATATCGCATTTAATCTTTTTATTCACTTTTCCTCCTCTCCTCAGAACATCCCAAAGCAATCTCCAACAATTCAGTTGCAACTTGTGAATTTCTGATACGCATTAAGTTATCCCAGACATCAGCTTTTCCAAGTAGATTCATCCCACCATGCCATACTATTTCATCATCAATAACAGCAAAACATTCTTCTACTTCTGTTCTTGTTATCACATTTATTCCTACCAATTGCATTGTTCTGATTAATTCATAACATACATCCGACTTTCCGTAAGTAATATCTTCCGGATCTGTTGTAATAACTGTGACCTTTACCCCTACTTCCTGTCTCTTCTTGATTAGTAATAAAAATCTGTCAATTTTATCCTGTCTGATATCCGGACTGGAAATTACCACCATTTTTTCTGACTCTACAATATCTTGCTCGAATTTTTCGGTATAATTTACAGAATCAAATATTGCATTTATTATTTGTTTAGGTTGCAACTCTTGCGTCCAGATTGAAAATCCTGTCTTCCTGTACGTTCTCAATCTTTTTGCATACATTTTATCAAAATAACGCACATGAGAATCAATATAATCATACACATAAACGGCTTCTTTTCCGACATAATCTCTGTTTAATCTACCTACATACTGTTCCAGGCGTCCTTCAAAAGATACAGGTGCTGCAAGCATTAATACATCCAGTCTTGGGAAATCAAACCCTTCTCCTATTTTCTGACCAGTTGCCACCAAAATAAGTGATTCATTTTCAGGTATCTGCTTTAATTTTACTCTTATTTCAGCATTTTCCTTATCCGAATTATCCCCATATAGAAGGAATACATGATCTGCTTTTTCCTTTAAGGCATCATGTAAAAATTTTGCATGTTCCTTAAATCTTGTTAAAATTACAGGAGTTTGTTTTCTTGCAACACAAGTTATAACATCATCTATGATCATTTGCACCTTACTGGTACTTATCAAATTATATGCTTTACTAATATTATCCTTGCTTTCTGCAGTATCAACTACTCTTGTGTATCTTGGGACAAAATAATGTCCAATCCCCTGTTCCTTAGCCCTCTCCAACGCAGTAAATCTATGTCTCAAAGGTCCCAGCAGCATATAGATAATCCGATCAAGACTGTCACCACGTTTAGGCGTAGCAGAAACACCATACACGTATTTTGCATTTATTTTCTGCAATAATTCCATAGATGTATTAGAAGCTGCGTGATGACATTCATCCATAATTACCATTCCGTAAGAATTAATTCGTTCATTAAATTTTCCTCTGCTGTACATCGAACCAACCATTGCAACATCTATGATCCCCATCAATGTATTTTTATTTCCATGCAAAACGCCTATCACACTATTCCTTTTTTTCTTTCTTCCTGTTTTTGTTTCATATTCCGGTGGTTCTTCTCTTATCTCTAAGAAATGATTCAATTCATCAACCCACTGATTAAGCAAATCTTTACTTTGCAGCAAAATGAGCGTATTTACTTTTCGCTCTGCAATAAGGTAACTACATACTACAGTTTTTCCAAATGCAGTTGCCGCACTCAGAACCCCATCTGAATGTGATAATAATTTTTCTGCTGCTAATTCCTGTTGCATTCGCAAATCACCTTTAAAAGATACTCTGATAGGTTGTCCTGTTTCTCTTTGATCTGAACCATCAACTGAAATGCCTGCTTTTTCACATTCCTGTATAATATTTTCCCGCAGTCCTCTCGGAATCTGTATATATCCATCTATATCCTTACCCAAATATACAGCACTGAAATTATAATAATTAGAATATCCCAGCCTTTTGTTTTTGTAAAATTCCGGATTATCAAATGCCGCCAAACTACGAATCTGATTTTGTATTCTTGGCATAAGATTCAGAGTATCAATATAAACTCCATTGCCCAATACCATGTGAAGCTTGCCCACAACATCTGAATTACAAAACTCACATTTCTTCTTCCATGGTTTCGGTCTGACATTCTTCTTAATATTAGTAAGCGTTCCTTTGATTTCTGCTAATTCTCCCTGCCATTTTGCCATGCATTGTTCAACATCTTCTATTCCCAGCTTTCTTGTTTTATTGAAAAGAGCATCCCATTGATCAGGATATGCATTCCAATTTTCATCTACAAAAGCACTATTTCCATTTTTAAGTGCCTGCCCCTGTAATGGCAATGCAATCAAATTACCTATGCTGCTTGCCACATCCTGCGAAGGATACATTCTATCATAATAATGAAACGATTTCAGATTGATGGAAGTTGAACCCTTGTCTAACAGGAGAAATCCAAAATTTCTTGCCGTAGCCGCCGGTATTGCCTTTTTAAAGAAAATCCATACATGTGCCCCTTTCCCGGAGCGGGATCTCTCAACTAAAGGTCTGATACCATTAAGCTCACACATTTTTCTAAGAGCATCCACTTCTTTATGCCACTCATTATCCGTATTTGCAAAATCCGTAACCTCTGCACCTTTTTCGTGATTATCAAAATCAAATATTATAAATCTGCATGTACCATTTGGCAGTAAAGGATATACACCTATTACATCTGATCCATCTTCTTTTGTGCCTAACAAATGAGCAATTATTTTTTTAACATCCAAACTAATCCATTTGGTATTTTCACATTCATCACAAAATACCTTCTCTTTACGTTGTTTAGGACAAAGCCGGTCATTCCAACGATTTGCACACTGTGGAAAATAGCCCCCGTTCTTTCCCCGTCTGGCATATACATCTTCTCTTCCCCAAAACATCGAAAAGAAACGTATTGCCATTTTCTCTGTAATATATGGCGGATTTACAATACGATTCCCTTGATCCAGGTCATATTCTTCTGCACCTTCTATTTTTTCTTCAAAAGGATTCATCTCTTCATATGAAATGCCTGCTTTCTTCAATTTATCTTTTAATACCTTGTTCTCATATTCAAGCAACCTAACCATCTTTCTCAATGAATCCGCATCATATGCTTCTATGTTCAAACCTTCCACCTACAATTCTTATCATTTCGTAATATAACCTTTATTTTGTGTCCCAACTTTATTTTAGTACTTGTTCCAACTATTTTTAATACTTATTTTTCCTATTGACGCATTTCTCTGTCAATCGTATAATTAATACACAAAAAACCCGAAAAGAGGAGGTGTTCGTATGGCTACTTCAAGTATTACTCATAATTTTGTCATATCCAATCCAAACAGCGTAAAACTTTTTATTGCAGCGATTGACGAAGCCGACCGTGACCGCACACCAAAGCAGACACTTCCCAGACGTCAGTTGACAAACCCACAAGAAATCTTATCTTTAATGTCAAAAAGGAAAAAAACAAACTCTTAAATATTAAAATTCTTCAATAAAAAATCCTCTAAGACAATAGGTGTTTCACTATCTCTTAGAGGATATTTCTTTAATTTAAATGGTATCTGGTAATATTTTTCCAATTTTTCGGGAAACCCATTTTATTCAATAATTCAACTTCACTTATATGCTCTACTTCTCTGTTTACTCGGTCAATCTCCTTTATGAGCTTTCTTTTAAATTCCAGAAAATCTTTTCCAGGTAATAGATATCTAAAAGCAATCACCACAGCAAACAAATCTTGTTTTCCTTTTTCGTACTGATTACCGCTCTGTGGTAATGAAAGTTTTTTATGAAGCGGTGTATCCGCAATAGCATCTACTGTTCTGTATGTAAACAGTCGTTCCCCATGGGCACATACATTCCTATACTTAGTGAGCACAGATAGAAACTGTTCCATCTGATGCTGATTCAAAGGTTCAAAGTTTTTTGATACTTTTGATTTTAAGGACTGCGGAAACACTCGGAACATTTTTGATAAGTTTCCAAACGTAAGTACATTTGCCAAAACCCATAATGGAATTTCACCATATGTCTTGCGGTAATAGTTGATATATGTATAATCTGTGGTCGTTGTTGCTCGTTTCAAGGTCGCTATCAACTTTACGATTGTTGCATGATTTCTTTTTGTATTATTATAATTATTAGCGTCCAGGTACTGCTTCTGCTCTGCTCCATACATTTCAGTAAAATAGTATGACATCAAAGAACGCATCTGTCGCTCAATCTGCAGTAAATATTTAAAGAACAACTCTCTAAGCTCTGCATCAAACTTATACAGACTGACTATTTCTTCAAAACTTGTTCCTGCTTTATATTTTTTTGTGTTTGATATTCTAAAAAGATGTTTATATCCTCCCATAAGAGGAAAATATCCTATTTGGCGTAACATCTCTTCCGCATATTCTCTGTCTTTTATTTTTATTCCCTTTTCATCACTGATCCAGGAAACCTGGTCACTAAAAGAAGAGAATTTTTTCGGTGTCTGCATATCATTTTTCCTTAAAACAAAAGAGGGAGAGACCCGCAAGCTCTCCCCCGCCTGTAGGCTTCGCAAGTTTCTACAGAACGATCACTGAACTTAATATACGTCATTTTAAATGTCCCGTCAATACGCTAAAACATTCTTAGCCATATCTGCTCAGAAGTATTCTATGCTGTTTTTTCTTCTTTATTTTGTTTTTATTCTTACAAATTTTTATACTGTATAATCTTCTATTGTACCAATCGGATATAAGTTATATTGGTTTATCCGGCAACAAAAGTAATCTATCTATCACCGGATGAATAATTGAAGTTTCTGTAATTTGATTAATTGCACAAAGTTTCTTCCCTGCATCTTTACTAGATGCTCCGCAGTGATAAACCAGTTCTGTCTCCTCACCATAATCAAGTACAATTAACCTGTCATGACAATCGGGATTAGGCTTAATCCGAAGAGCCGGATATTCATTTTGAAAATCTGTCACTAAAGATTTTGTAAGAAATCCCTTCCCACCTTTTCCATTTTCTGTGAACAAAACAACCTCCACACCCTCAGCCTTCTGAGAAAGATGTTGTAATGACTTTGCATTCATATAATCATCCACAACATAGATTGATTTCTTTGCTTGCTGATAGATTTCTATGTAAGCAATGTCAGCCTCTAACTTTTGGCCTTTATAAATCACAAAATTCTTCTTGTCTTTATCAGTAATAAAATTATCTGCTAAGATAGTCACATCTTTTTGAATTGAATCTACCTTATTCTCCATTCGATCCTGCCTCTCCGTTATCATTCCAACCTTTGCTGTTAAAAGATCCATTTCATTTCTAGTAACAAACTGCTGATTCTGCCTAATATAGTGACGCATCTCCCTGAAAGTACGCATAATAAATATACTCTGTTGTTCCGCCAATTCTCCACGAAGAACTGTTGCAAGCATATAAATTCCTTGCTCTGTAAATGCGTATGGTAAATATCTACGTCCGCCTTCCTGCCCAGCAAAAAAATCCTTTTTCCGTGAGGTCACAAATTGTGACCTCACGGAATCAATTTCACTATTAGATAGCCGAAACATAAAATCTTCTGGAAATCTTTCTATATTTCTTTTTACTTGTTGATTTAACTTTTTTACTTCATAGCCATAAATTTCTGCCAAATCTTTATCTAGCATTACCTGCTGTCCACGAATTATATACACTTTACTACGAATATCATCTGTAGTAATCAATTCTTTTGTTTCTTCCATTCTTCCTCCAAACAAATCGGTTACAATTTCTATAAGCTTCTTATGTCGTTCCTTTATCGTGAAGTCACAATTTGTGATTTCACAGGTTAGTCCTCCACTATACGCTCCATCTGCTCCAGCTTCTGCAATGCTTTCATATACGCCATCAATCTTTTATACTGCTCATCTCCAAGGCTGTGAATCTGTTTCAAAATTCTAATATCCGCTTTAGTAACTTCATAATCCATATCTGCATCTTTATATTCCGGATCAATTTCTTTTCCCGTTAAAAGTTGATCAGGAGTAATTTCTAATGCATCACATATTGAAAGCAAACAATCCGCTTTTGGATTTGTCTTTTTCTTTTTCCAGTCACTGATGTTACTCGTTGCAATTCCAGTTCTTCTTGAGAGTTCCAACTGCGTTATATTCTTCTGCTCCATCACATAAAAAATTCTTTCACTGATAATCATCTTTTTCTCCACCTGCATTTCATTTATCCGTATTTCCATATTTTAATTCCGTATTTACGGTTATAATATCATGCAACAACTTTTCTTTCAACAGATATTTTTGTATTTCTTCTCTCCAATAAAATTTGCCAGATCACTCCGGGCATCTCTTTCTTTTAAAACCACTTTATTCTTAACCATAAATTTAAGGCGGGCAACTTGCCCGCCTTAAATCTTTAAATTATACCTTGATCTTTCCAGAAGATATTTTACTTACTTTGTTTTTCATGAGTATGAATACAATTTTTACTTATTTCCGTATCTGCGAAAACTCTTATAAATAAAAGGCAGTAAGGCTATTGCCATCACTGTATACATTACCATTACAAGCGGAATTTGTCGAAATACACAATTCCCAATCTGATAAATAAGTGGGACTTTTACACTTGCCTGTACATTTGTCAAAATTGTTGGTATCAAATTGAAAAGCGTTGTATACCCAGAAAGTGCCCTTCCTATAAATGGCAATAAGCAATATAAAAAGAATGGAATGCAAACAGCGACACTAATTGTATGCATTTTAGCCGCTACTAACATAGACACTACAGCCGCCAGCATACTGGCTATAAATCCACATACAACTGTCAACAAATAGTATTGTCCATATGACATAATGTAAATACTATATGCCTGATACATTTGATAAGGTGTATCCATACCACTGGTTCCCATAATTCCAAAACAAATCACACTAAGTAATATAATTCCCATACAATAAATCATAACTGTCGTAGCTATTCCTGCCAGTATTTTTGTTTTAACAGCTTTTGTACGTCCATACTTTGTAGAGAAAAATACTGCATCTGCTTTTGTCTGAAAATCATCTGCAAATATTCCAGCACAAATAAAACCAACTATGATTGCCAGAATAATGGAATACGTTTCTACATACATAATCATAGTATCCCACGAACTATAAGATTCGTATTCTACTGGTAATTTTATTTCATTATATTTCTTTTCCAAGTATTTTTTCTGAACAGAAGTCTTTCCATATTCTTCTGCCATCTTTTCCATATTTTTATGATAAGTGTCATAGAACTCTTGTATATTTTCTTCTGTAATTTGATTCAGAACACTTTCATCATATTCTGCATCCGGTGTTAATACCGATATTATAAAACTCCTAATATCATCTATCGGTTGCAATGTCGTTCCGTAAATTGCATTTTCTTCTGAGGATTGTGTCACCGCATTTTTATTTTGTTCTATAACTTTTCCAAGTTCATCTTCTGTCAATGTACCTTTCCATGCTCGTCTGTTATCTGTAAGTTTTCTTGTTGCCATAATTCCAGTACTAGCATTTCCATTCTCATCCACATAGCGATTACTTGTAACTGCAAATCCGCTAAAAATGACAGCAAGTATCAATGCCAATCCGATTGCAAATACATTAATTTTCTTTGAAAAAATTCGTTTTAATTCTAATTTAAGCATCTTGTTTTTCCTCCGATTTTTCTCCAAAATAAAATAGAAATGCATCTTCCAGATTTTTTTCTACAGCCACAGCATCTTCTGTTGGCTTTTCTATTGAAATAATTCTAAGCTCTGCTCCGGTTTTTGTTGTTTTTATATTTCCAACCAAATATTCATTCATATATTTGTCTATCATACTTCTCGAAACATTACATTGCCATACCTTTTCTTTCATAGAAGATACTAAATCTTCCGCAGTACCTGCATAAAAAAGTTCTCCATCTTTCATTAACATAATGTTATTCGCAATGTATTCAATATCCGATACAATATGTGTAGACAAAAGCACCAAACGTTCTTCCGACAATTCACTAATTAAATTACGAAAACGTATTCTTTCATTCGGGTCTAATCCAGCGGTAGGTTCGTCCAGGACAAGAATTTGCGGATCGTTTAACATCGCCTGTGCTATTCCTACACGTCTAACCATTCCTCCAGACAAATTCTTCATTTTTCTTTTACTGAATTTTTCCATTCCTACTTGATTTAATAATTGCTTCACTTTTTTTCTGGCAAACGGCATTTTTAACCCTTTTATAGAAGAAATGTACATCATATAATCATATACGGTCAAATCTGGATAATATCCAAAATCCTGTGGTAAATATCCCAGAACTTCTCGGTATTCACCTCCTAGTTTCCATATATCTTTACCATTCCATAATATTTGTCCTTCTGATGGTTGAACAATCGTACAAAGCATACGCATTAATGTAGTCTTTCCTGCTCCATTTACTCCAAGCAGTCCATAAATTCCTTTTTCCATAACACAATTCACTTTATTAACAGCATTTACTTCTCCGTATTGTTTTGTTACATTTTTAAATTCTAATTTCATACGTGTAATCCTCCAAAATTTTTTCATCAAATACCAATGACTTCTGAACACAAAAAATAAAATATACAAAAGTCAATATCAGCATAGCCACCCATACCGGAGTTACAATTTTCTGATAAATAACATCATTTGCAACAATCATCATCCATAGACCAACCCATACCAGACAGGAAAGCACTGCTATATATTCTGATTTTTCCCATCTGCTGTACAATACACGAAAACATATACAACATGAAACATTTACTGGAAGCAGAAAATTAACCACCAAATCACTTAACGAGAGTATTGTTGTTTGATATGTAATTGCCAAAAACACCATAACGATCACCAGATCCACTACTCCAAACATTAACATTCTTGCTGTACAAATCTGACGCAGTGTGTAATAAGACGCCTGCTCAATTTCAATCGCACCATTTCTTCTGTTTTTCCAAATTTCCGGGACAATCAGAACCACAAATATGGTGGCAGATATTCCCATAATCCTCATCATATCTTTTATGTCTGACGTATAATTACTCAACCATATCCATAGACACATAAGAATACAACCTTGTAAAATCCACCATCTTTTTTTTATGAATTTTGTCTGCTCATACAAAAATTCAAAATAAGATGTTCTATGCGATTGTTTCGATAAAATTGACTCTGACAAAATATTCTGACATGCTTTTACTGTTCTGTTTTCTGCTTCAATCCTTACATATTTTTTTTCAATCTCCTCTTTATATTCCTTTATTTGTTGCTTATATTTCATCATAGTTTTTCACCTCCAACTCTTTCATCAAAAGTTCTTTTGCTCTTCCAATTCGATATTTTACAAGCGAAAGTTTTATGTGAAGTAATTCTGCAATTTCTCTTTGTTTCAATTCTTGAAAAAAATATAAAACTGCCGTTTCTCTAATTTCTTCCGGTAACTTTCTCACTGCCTGTTCAATAGTTAATCGGACTCCTAGCTCTTCTACATGATTTTTACTACAGTCCTCTGATTTTAGCAGTTCCTCTGATGGAATATCTTTTTTCTTTTTGTAATAATTTTTAACGCTATTTCCGGCAATTGTATAAAGATAATTCTTAACTTTTCCATATTCTTTATATCTATATAAATTGGAAAAGAAACGTGTAAACACTTCTTGTGTCAAATCCTCTGCCTCATAGGGATCATTGATATGTAGCAAACAATATTGATATATACTTGAGTAATATTTTTTGACCAGTTTTTCACACGCATCTTCATCTCCTGCTCTTGCTAGATGTACTAACAAAGAATCAGTTTTGTATTCCATTCGCAAATTTGCCTCCCTCTGTTTTCTAAATAATATAACAATCCTACCGTAGAAAAAGTTAGTATTTTAATTAATTTTTTATTCAATTTTAGCTCAATTTTCCCTCAATACCTTTTCTCTTTGTTTTTTGTATAAAATACGGCGAAATCAGCCTGCTCGGACTAAGAAAAAGTCACATGATATGGAATTATAACCGTCTTTGAATAGATAATATGTTCTTACAAATCTCTTGTTCAAAAATGAGTTTTTCAAAAAAGGCGTATGGATTTAAACTTCCATACGCCTTTTTATATTCCGCTCTTCAAATTGTCTAAAAATATATCACCGTTCATACGATGCAATAATTTCTTTGCTATCTGCCGTTTTATAATCAATTGTTCCCAAATTACCAATCAAATCAAATGTCATATCTGCATTAACCTGCAATTCATCTTCAAGCTTGACTGCAGACGACTCATCTTTTAGAAAAACTGTTAATCCATAAGGCTCTGTTTCAGACTGTATCTCTATACTGTCATATGAGTATCCCTCCGGATACTCTTGACCGCTTACAATATTTATAACATTCGAAGAATCTCCTACATAATCTGTCTTATACTGCGATAGATCAGGAATTTCGTACAGTTTTTCTTTTTTTCCACACATCGAAATCAACATTATTGACACGGCAACTAACATAATTGCAAGTACTTTTTTCTTCATAGAAACACCTTCCGAAAGCTTTATTCAACACTTTTCGATTTGAGTAAAAGCCCAAGGGACTTTAATGTCCCTTATGCTTTTCTCTTTTCTTTCGCTGTTTCAGTTCAAACATTCGCTGCTCTTCTGCCTCTTTTCTCTTGCGGCTTTTCTCTTTACGTTCCTGCTTGTTCTGTTCCTGCTGTAGTTTCAACGCCTGTTGCGATTTTGTGCCAATGCCTATTTCCAACATCTGCTTTTTTGCTTCTCGCTGCATCCGTTTCGGATTTCTTTTGATATCCTTTACAACAGTTTCAACAACCGGACTGAATTTCAAACTGAAATAGCACTTTTGAATATATTCCTGTACTTCATAATCTTTTGGTTCTGCACCAAATGTTACCTTTACCACAGATAGTTTACCATCTTCGATGCGTTCAAAGATTCCCACCCAAAACGGCTCTTCAAAAAATACTGTCAGCTTTCCATTTACTTTGTCCATAAGAATCCCTCCTGAAATTGATTGAACAAAGAATGGACAACCCGGAGGGGCAGGTTACTTACCCTATTTATATAGGACGGCCGGGCTACCTACCGGCTCTGGCACATCAAAGATGTACGTTGCGTTTTTATCTTTGCGTTTATAATCAAGCCATATGGCACGATCAACTTAATTCTATAACTTCTAAGTTACATTCCTCAAAAATCTTCTTGCTTCCTAAGATTCTATCTTCTGTTCAAATCATACCATATGATTAATGCATTTTCTATATACTTTCTTGATACCCAGCAAAAACCAGCAAAAAGCTCCCGAAGGAGCTTTCCAAGTTTTAAATGTACACTGATTCTCTTAACACAATCTCTTCTGCTGCATTCCATATTTCCCATGAAGAATGTTGTAAATTAGTACTATCCACAACGATAACAGGTAATTTAATTATTCGTATTTTTTCCCGATAATGTAAATCGAAACTACCATACCACCTAATATCATAATTAAGAAAATTTTATTCAAAATATCCCATAAAGCTATATTGAAACAATTGATTATTATAATACCTGCAAGAGGATATAAAACAACCGTTGCAAGTGTCCATATTTTTAAAGTTGTGCAGATGTATATCCAATTTCCATTGTTAAAAGATAAACCAACTAGATGTATTCTAAAAATTCCTTGTGAAACATAATTTATCTTGTTGGCATCATAATATGTTGGTAATATGTCTTTTGCAAAGAAACAAAACCATGCACCAAATAAAAGCATTCCCCCGGTAACCAGCAATATATCCCCTTTCATCTCAGCTAATGAACTTCCAGATACAACTAAGATAATAATTTCTGTAATAGATATAAAAAGACATAACAAATATGCTAATATCCAGTTTTTTCTATGTTGATGAATAGAATCCCTAACAGCCATATCGAGAGAACCTACTACCAATTCCTCGATTTCTTTTGTATCAATATTTTTCTGTGTATCTATTTTTTCTCCACGTAACAATTCTGTAACGGTAACATCTAATATATCAGCTATTGGTATGAGTAATACGACATTGGGCATACTAAGACCACGTTCCCATTTGCTAACTGTTTTATCTGATACATATAATTTTTCAGCCAAATCCTTTTGAGTTAAATTCTTTTCCTTTCTTAATTCGGTTACAAATAAACCGAATTTTTCATTACTAATTTGATACATATATTCACCTCCTGCACACATATTATAATGGGAGTATGCATAAATCAATCGACTAGCAGTAGAATTGTAATATGCTTCTTCTTTGCCCCCTTATAAACACCAAAGCTGAACAAATAGGATTTTTCTTCCTACCTGTTCAGCTCTTTGTTTACCTGTAAATCAATTCATTTAACACAATCTCTTCTGCCATATTACGAATACATTGCATTCGTTGACTCATATAGCAATTCTTCAAATTCTAGTCATCTGCTTCCCAGTATTCGTTGACTTATATAATAATTCTTCACTTTCCAGTCATCGAATCATCCAACTATTGTCCTAGTTTGGACAATAAAACACATGTCTCAACATGCACACTCTGCGGGAACTGATCCACACCTCTACACATCCTGATCTCATATCCATTCGCACACAGATACTTCAGATCTCTCGCCAATGTCGCACTGTCACAGCTTACATACACAACCTTCTCCGGCTGCATCTTCACGATTGTCTCCAGCAGTGTCTCGTCACAGCCCTTTCTCGGTGGATCCACAACGATCACGTCTGCATGAGCTGTCTTGCCATTATGCTCTCGCTCATACTCTGCATAATATTCCGGCAGAACTTCTTCTGCCTTCCCAACGAAAAATTCTGCGTTATCAATCGCATTGATCTTTGCATTTTCTTTGGCATCATCGATTGCCTGTGGCACAATCTCAACTCCGTAAACCTGTTTTGCCTTCTGAGCAAGGAAGAGGGAAATCGTTCCGATTCCGCAGTACAGATCCCACACGGTTTCATCACCTTTAAGGTCTGCATACTCAAGTGCAAGTCTGTATAGTTTCTCTGTTTGTACCGGATTTACCTGATAGAATGATAATGGGGAAATCTGATATTTTACATTTCCGATATAATCTGTAATATATCCCTGTCCCCAGAGAATTTCATAAGAATCTCCCATAATTACATTATCTCTTCGTGTATTCGGACTGATCGTGATACTTGTCATGCCCTCAATCTGAATAAGCTTTTCAATCAGACGCTCTGCTTTCGGAAGTCTCTTTCCGTTGACCACAAGACAGACCATAATTTCTTTTGTCTTGAATCCATAGCGGATCAATACATGCCGGATCAGACCTTTTCCAGTCTTCTCGTCATACGATTTGATCTTGTTTTCACGCATATATTGTAAAATGATCTCGAGAATCTCTTTGTTCTTCTCTACACCAAGAGCGCAATCTGTGTTTGCAATGATATCATGTGTTCTTCCGGCATAGAATCCCGTGATCGGATTGCCTTCTTTGTCCGCTCCGAAAGGGAACTGTGCTTTATTACGATAACCAAACGGATGCTCCATTCCAACAACCGGCTGCATCACTGTATCGATCTGGTCTTTTGTGAACCCACCGATTCGTTCCAGATTGCCACGAATCTTCTGGTCTTTAAACACAAGCTGACGATCATAAGACATTTCCTGGATCTGGCAGCCTCCGCATCTTCTGGCAAATGCACACTTTGGTTCTACGCGATATTCTGACGGTGTGATAACTTTCATCAATCTGGCATAGCCATAATTCTTCTTTGCCTTCATGACTTTCGCTTCAACCACATCACCGATCACTGCGTCTTTGATAAAGAGCGTGTAGCCATCCACATGGCCAATTCCTTCCCCGCTCACTCCGATATCTGTTATTTCAACTGTTACAATATCATTCTTGTTCATTCTTTTCTCTCTTCTATTTTACTCTTAATTATACAAAGATGTTGGGGTCAAAAGGTATTTTGACCCCTATGATACACGGATTGCTTCGCATTTCATGCTCTCGCAATCCTAAAACACCTCAAATCCGCTCATTTTTCTACGAAAAATGGCTACTTTTCGGTGTTTTGCGGGTCAATAAGTCATGCTTTTTCATGCAAGCAAGAAACGCATGACCTTTTGACCCTTGTATCATACAAATAGCCACTGCTCACATAGATTCTGCAAACAGTGACACTTGTTGTTCTCATTGTTAGATTTAATCCTCAGATGCTCTTCTTAAATTAGACTCAAACAGACGATTATATCCAAGCCATTCTGTTCCTGTTTTTCCTTTAAACAGTTCTGTCAATGTCTGAAGCTTTGCATCTGTTGAATCTGCCATATTCAGTGCCACTGCCTCTGCCAGTGCCGGTTTCTTTGGAGAACCGTATTCCAGTTCACCGTGATGTGCAACGATACAATGCTTGAGTTCATGAGCAAGCTTCACCGGAAAGTCCGGGATAGAACGAATCGCATCATCGATCATCTCGACACCGATCACGATATGGCCGATCAGTTGTCCCTCATCTGTATAATCATTGTCCGGAAAATCAGAAAGTTCTTTCACTTTTCCAATATCATGGAGAATTGCAGAGCTAAGGAGCAGATCTCTATTCAAAATAGAGTAGCTTGTTGCAAAATAATCACACATACGAGTTACACTGAGTGTATGCTCAAGCAATCCTCCGGAAAATCCGTGATGTACTGTCTTCGCTGCGGAATGTGCCTTGAATTTTTTGATAAACGCTTCATCTTTTATATAGTAGAATTCCAACACCTGTCTTAAATATTTGTTAGAGATCTGACGAATATAAGCTGTCAGTTCCTCGTACATTCCATCTACACTCTTATCTGTTGTCGGCATATAGTCTGCCGGATTGTATTCTCCCTCTTCCGCCTTTCTGATCTGACGGATGTTCAACTGAAGATTTCCGTTATAATTGATCACATCTCCAAAAACTTCGATAAAGTCCTTCTCATCATAATCTGCGATTCCCTGGGAGTTCGGATCCCATACTTTTCCATCTAATGTTCCTGTTTTATCCTGAAGAATCAGATTATCATACGGCTTTCCATTTCTCGTCTCTGCGGAACGTTTTCCTTTACAAAGATATACATTCCTGATTGTTTCTCCCTCGCATAATCCATCTATAAATCTCATTTTCTGCCTCTTTCACTTGTTATTCTTTACTTTCAATCGTAACATCAAATTTAATATCTACATATCCTTCAGATCCTCGGCGTTTCCCTTCCACTTTGATCTGATCTCCTACTTTCAGTGTCAACATCAGTTTACGGTAAGCACTCATGCTTACAATTTTCTCTCCATTCACAGAACAGATCACATCTCCACTCTGTATGCCCGCTGCCATTGCAGGTGAATCTGCTGCCACGTCAATCACATAGATTCCTGACGGCATGCCCTCTTCTTCCTGAATTCCACTTGTCACTGCTGTTCCTGACACACCGATATAAGGTACACTTGCACCGTTCGCTAACAGCTGAATAACCAACTTCAGATCTGAAATCGCATAAGCATTCGCAGTACGTATTCCCCGGTCTTTCCAAATATCAGAAGAAATCATTCCGATCACTTCTCCATCCAGATTGAATAAAATACCTGTTCCATCGGATGCACTGCTCATATCGGTCGCAATCACACTATACTCTCCGTCGCGTCCGATTTCTTTATAGTTTGACGAACTGACAATTCCGTAACCGCTTCCTCCGGCATAACCGAAAATATTTCCCAGTGCGAATATAACATCACCCTGTTCTGTCAGATTCGAATTGCCAAGTGATGCTACACTTGAAGCACTCCATGTGGCATCTGAAAGGCTTTTTTTATCTACCGCAAATATTGCAAATCCACTATTTTTATCCTTTTTTTTCAGGCTTGCCTTATATTCTGATTTATCTGAAAATGTAACGCACCACTCTTTTGCATCTTCGCAGATCGAAGCATAGGACAAAATCAGTATCTCCTGTCCGTTATCTGCAACGATCACACCCGATACACTCTCATCAATTCCGGTCGCTTCTGCATTCCAGTTCTCCTGTTCTGCTCCTTTCGTAACAGATACCACACTCTTCTTCGCTGTCAGTGCTTTCTCATATGCTTTGGACATCATCTGTACATAACTGATCTCCTGCTGATTCTGCGCGTCATTCTGCTCTGTCGTGTCGTCACCTTCTGCTGAATCTTCCCCTGACTGATCGTCCTCCTGAATTGTCACAACTTGTGTCTTTTCTGGAAACAACTTCTGTGCAAGCGGACGCAACGCAAAGAATCCCAGGCATGCAAAGCCTCCTAAAACCAGTCCGCATATTGCAATCCGGATGAGCTGTTTCATTCCTTGCTGTCTGCTGATCTTCTTTGGTTTTATTGTCTCTTCAAGAAATGCAAAAGATTCCTTTTCCTCTGACTGTTCTAAATTTTTCCCGTCAGGACCCTCTTCCGGAACCTGACCATTACTTTTCTTTTCTGACATTGACATGAACCTCATTCGTGACTGTTCACTTCCGTGTCAACTACAAAATCAACCGACACGGACATTTCCATTACTTAGTATAACTGATTCATATAGATTGTTCAATATCTATAAAAGCCTTTTATTTAATGAAATAATAAGGTACAATAAGACTCGGAAATAGTTATTGTTCACATGTATTGTGAACAGCTACATGATTAAAAAATTAGTATTAAGTTGAAATGACAGAGGAAAATAAATGAATCAAAAAACATTATTTAAACTGGAATATGATAAGATCATTGCTCTTCTTGAAAAAGAAGCGACATCTTTCCGTGGAGGACAGCTCTGCCGTCGTTTGAAGCCAATGACCGACCTTCATAAGATCAACACTTATCAGGAACAGACTGCTGCCGCTTATACACGAATCGTGCAAAAGGGACGTATCTCGTTTGGTGACGCTGCACCGGTTGAAGAGTCCATGAAGCGTCTGGAGATTGGTGGCTCACTCAGCAGTACAGAACTTCTCCGTATTTCCCGCCTGCTTGTAAATGCAGCCAGGGTAAAGGCCTACGGAAGACATGATACACAAGAGGACGCTTGCGACTGCCTGGATGAATATTTTAACCTGCTTGAACCACTGACACCACTTTCAAATGAAATCGACCGCTGTATTATCGGCGAAGATGAATACAGTGATGATGCCAGTTCCACACTGAAGCAAATTCGTCGAAGCATTAATAACATCAATGACAAAGTACACGCCACTTTAACTACACTGGTCAACGGTTCCCTTCGCACTTATCTGCAGGATGCAATCATTACCATGCGTGGAGACCGCTATTGTGTACCTGTTAAAGCGGAATATCGTGGACAGGTACAGGGACTCATTCACGATCAGTCTTCAACAGGTTCTACTCTTTTTATTGAACCTATGGCAATCGTAAAACTGAACAATGACTTAAAAGAACTTTATGCAAAGGAACAGGAAGAGATTCAGGTAATTCTTGCGAATCTAAGTGAAGAAGCCGCACAATATATCGAGGAAATCCGTGCGGATTACCGTTCTCTGACGGATCTTGACTTCATTTTTGCACGAGGTGCTCTGGCAATGTCCATGCGCGCCAGCCGGCCGCTTCTGAATGAAGAGGGACGTATCCGTATCCGTGAGGGACGTCACCCACTGCTCGATCCGAAAAAGGTTGTTCCGATCACCGTGACACTTGGGGAAGACTTCACACTGCTGATCATCACCGGACCAAATACCGGCGGTAAAACTGTTTCTTTGAAAACGGTCGGCTTGTTCTGTCTGATGGGACAGTCCGGACTTCACATTCCTGCCGGAGACCGCAGTGAACTGGCTGTATTTCATCAGATTTATGCAGATATCGGAGATGAACAGAGTATTGAGCAGAGCCTTAGTACATTCTCTTCTCATATGACCAATATTGTCTCTTTCCTTAAGAAAGTAGATGAACGTTCGCTGGTTCTCTTTGATGAACTTGGAGCCGGTACAGATCCAACGGAAGGTGCCGCACTTGCAATTTCTATTCTGTCCCATCTTCACCAGAGAGGAATCCGTACAATGGCTACCACACACTACAGCGAGTTAAAAGTCTATGCACTTTCCACTCCGGGTGTGGAGAATGCCTGTTGTGAATTCGATGTAGAAAGTCTTCGTCCGACTTACCGTCTGCTGATCGGTATTCCTGGTAAAAGTAATGCATTTGCAATCTCCGGGAAATTAGGTCTGCCGGATTATATTATTGAAGATGCAAAGAAACGGCTCAGTGAACAGGACGTTTCCTTTGAAGATCTTCTTACTGATCTTGAGACAAGCAAACGGACGATTGAAAAGGAACAGGAAGAAATCGCACGATTGAAGAAAGAAGCGGAAGACCTGAAAGCCCAGGCGAAACAGCGCCAGGAGAAATTAGATGATCAGCGCGACCGCATTTTACGCGAGGCAAATGAAAAAGCAAACGCTATTCTGCGTGAAGCAAAAGAAATTGCAGACAAGACGATCAAGGATTTCCGTAAATTCGGCAAGGAAAACATTTCTGCTTCCGAGATGGAAAAGGAACGCGAGAAGCTGCGTAAGAAGATCAAAGATACAGCATCTGCGTCTGCAATGAAAGCACAGAAACCAAAGAAAGAGCACAAAGCATCTGACTTCAAGCTCGGAGAATCTGTCAAAGTTCTCAGCATGAACCTGACAGGAACCGTAAGCTCTCTACCTGATGCCAAAGGGAATCTTACCGTACGTATGGGAATCCTCAGTTCCCAGGTCAACATTTCTGATCTGGAGATTATCGAGGAAGTCTCTCCATATGCACCGAAGAAAATGAACCGTACTTCAAAAGGCAAAATCAAAATGGGAAAATCTCTTTCTGTCCGGCCTGAGATCAATCTGCTCGGACGTACTGTTGATGAAGCCGTTGCTGAGCTAGATAAATACCTGGATGACGCAATCCTCGCTCACCTGAATACTGTCCGCGTAGTTCACGGAAAGGGAACCGGAGCACTCAGAAAGGGAATTCATGAATATCTGCGTCGTCAGAAACATGTAAAATCCTATCACCTTGCCGAATTTGGTGAAGGTGACGCAGGTGTAACAATTGTAGAACTTGGCTAATTATTTTAAACAGTTACCAACTACCTTATCATGGTTAATGGGGGAAAAAGAATGTTTGGAAAACAAAAAATCCTAATCGTAGATGATGATGAGAATATCGCTGAACTGATTTCTCTTTATCTCACAAAAGAATGTTTTGATACAAAATTAGTATATGATGGAGAAGATGCGCTTGCAGCTTTTGACAGCTATCAACCAAATCTGATCCTTCTTGATCTGATGCTTCCGGGAATTGACGGGTATCAGGTCTGTCGTGAGATTCGTTCCAAAGCTGCCACACCGATTATCATGCTTTCTGCAAAAAGTGAAGTATTTGACAAAGTTCTCGGACTGGAACTCGGAGCGGATGATTATATCATGAAGCCATTTGACCCTAAGGAAATGGTTGCCCGCGTAAGAGCTGTCCTGAGAAGATATCAGGTTGGACAACAGAATGATACTTCTGTTGAAAAAACAAAATGTGCAGAGTTTGACGGATTGACGATCAATCTTACAAACTACTCTGTTGTGTGTGACGGACATCCTGTTGATATGCCGCCAAAAGAATTAGAACTCCTTTACTGTCTTGCTGCATCACCGAATCAGGTATTCACAAGAGAGCAGCTCTTAGACCGTATCTGGGGCTATGAATATATCGGAGACACTCGTACCGTTGATGTTCATATTAAACGTCTGCGTGAAAAGATCAAAGACCATCCTCACTGGAATATCAGTACTGTATGGGGAATCGGTTACAAATTTGAGACAAAATAAACTTTAAATTATCGGTCCCGGATACTGTAAACAGCGTCTGGTGACCGATAAGTACTCAGGGAGAAATTATGAAAGCAGTTCTGCATTTAAAATTTATTGTACTTTACATTATCTTCGGGTTTCTGTGTATTTTCACAACAGCAACATTAACCACAGAACTGATCACCGAACGTCTGGAAAAAGATACTTCACAGACATTATACAGAGAAGCGACCATGATTGCGGATAATTATCTGCCTTCCTATTTTTCAAACGAATCTTCCAGCTGGGCTGTTCATTCTCAGTTATCTGCCATGAAGACGTATCTTAATTCTTCTCTGTGGTTTGTGGAAAAAGATGGTACGATGATCACTTCTGCCAACCTGAAGGATACTACTGCGCCACAATCAATTACTGATTTTGATCCGGCCGAAATTGGGAGCAACCAGTACATGATCGGAACCTATCATAATTATTTTCGGGAAGATATGATTACGGTAATGGCTCCTGTCACGCAGGGATTTTATACAAAGGGATATCTTATCATTCACAGCCCGGTCTCTCTGATCGACGAAAGATGCCGCACGCTGATGGTTCCGGTCTATATTTCTCTTGGGGTTATTTTCCTGTTGTCCTTCATCTTCCTGCTCGGATTCCATTTCTTCGTCCATCGGCCATTGTTGCTGATCACAGAAGCTGCGAAGCAGTATGCCATGGGCAATCTGGATTACGAAATTCCGGTAAACAGGCATGATGAGATCGGGTATTTATCTGCATCACTGAATTATATGGCTACACAGCTGAAGGATTCTGATGATTATCAGAAAAAGATCGTAGCAAATGTATCCCACGATTTCCGTTCCCCGTTGACTTCAATTAGGGGGTATGTAGAAGCAATGGCAGACGGAACAATCCCACCAGAGCTTCATGAGAAATACTTAAATATCATTCTCTTCGAAACGGAACGACTGACTGACCTGACAACGGATCTTCTTACTTTGAACGAATTTGATACAAAAGAGCTCCTGCTCAATAAGACTTCCTTTGATATTCAGGAGATGATCAAACATACTGCCCAGTCTTTCGAGGGTGTCTGTACTCAGAAGCATATATCCATTAAGCTCTTTCTACTGTCTGAACAGATCAATGTAATGGCGGACCGACGCAAAATCCAACAGGTTCTTTATAATCTTCTGGATAATGCGATTAAATTCAGTGAGAATGACTCTTCTATTACAGTAGAAGTAACAACGAAAAATGATAAAATCTTTGTTTCCGTAAAAGATCATGGAATCGGAATCTCAAGAAAGGAAATCAATAAGATTTGGGAGCGTTTCTACAAATCAGATCTTTCCCGTGGAAAGGATAAGAAAGGAACCGGACTTGGACTTTCGATCGTAAAAGAAATCATACAGGCTCACGATGAACATATCAATGTGATCAGTACAGAAGGGGTTGGCACCGAATTTATTTTTTCTTTAAGCAAAGCTTAAAGGACAACGTGAACAGAACAAAGAATGTGCCTTGGCACATTCTTGCGCCTGCGGCGGTCGCTTGCGACACCTACCTTGTACGCCGCAGTGCGCATCCTGAGCGGAGCGTTTTTTTATATTAGGAAAGGACTTTCCTAATATAAAATAAAAAACATCAGGATTTTATTACTTCTATATTTCTGAATTTCAGAATGAAGTATAAAACCTGATGTTTTTATTTTACCTGACAAGCTCTTTTCTTTTATGAAATTGTTCGACTTATTTTCAACTTATTCGTAAAGGAACGGTGTTATCGTATCGTCATTCATATTGTCTGCTGTCACCCACACATATCCTGTGTTGACCTCAGCTTCATTTCCAATCTCAAGAACTGTACGTGCCGCTGCAACTACTGTCGCATATCCCATTCCAAAAGGATTCTGCACAATAAGTCCATCCACCTTTCCATCTTTCAATGCATTGACCTGCTCTTTTCCCGCATCAAACCCCACTAATGTAATATGTTTTTCTGCATCAAGCTGATCCATCGTCTTAATTGCAAGCTGGGTTACTGTCTCGTTCGTAGCAATACATCCTTTTAAATCAGGATGTTTCTCCATATAATATTGAATTGCATCTTCATCACTCATCTTTGCCGCGCCATCGTTGACCTGCTGCATCTTCTCGGACAATTCATTGTCCACTTCCTGTGCTGTCTCATTCGCACTTTCGTCTGCTGATGAAGAAGCCGCATTCGATGCTGCATCTGCAATTGTCTCGGAAGCATCACCTGTTCCTGTTGTCTCTTCCTTCTTTTCTCCTGCTTCTGCGGCTGCCAGTTCTTCTGGTGTTACCCCGACCTGTTCAGCTACAATCTGTTTCTTCAACATTTCCAGCTGATCCAGATAAATTGTCTCTGTAACAGTCACATTCGGATGATTTGCTGCAAGTTCATTTTTGATTCCTGCCTCACGCTCTTTCGCCGTATCTGATACTGTATCATGCACAAGCAACAGAATCTCCCCACTGTCACCGATCTTCTCACAGAAATTCTTTGTTCCTGTTGTTGCCGCTTCTATATTATTCGTTTTGCAAGTACTTTGGATATTCTGATAGCTGTTTCCTGAATCAAATGCTACGATCGGAATTCCATTCTCAATCGCAAGATCAAACTGGACGGAGCATGCGCTTGCATCTACGCTGGAAATTGCGATCACATCCGGATAACGTGCAAGCTCTTCATCCAGAATATTCACCTGCTGATCGATATTATCATTCTCATCCGGTGCACTGTATAATACTTTCACCTTATCATTTCCGGAATAGCCAAGTGCTGTATTCAAGTCAGTTGCTGCCTGCTCTACCCCTGCCTTTACCTGATTCCAATATGGTGTTGAAGATCCCCTTCCGATTACAGAAATATAAGTTCCAGGTTCCAGATCCAGATTGTCTGCCGATGCATATACAGAAGATTTAATTGCATCCAGATTCGCCTGATATACCGGTGCTTCTGTCTTATCCCCTGTAAAAACCGGATCATCTGCCTTCTTTCCGCAGCCGGCTGCAAGTACCGTCATACAAAGTGCTGCCGCAATCGCTGCTCTTACATTTCGTTTCCGCATAACTTTCTCCTTCTTTTCATTTACACAATTTTATCTCTATGTTTTCTACTTTTTAACTCTCAATCCATTATGATACACGAATCCTTGAAAAATGGAAGAGATAATTTCTTAAAATCTCGTGAATTTTCGTTTTTTTACTAATTTAATATAGAAATCTTCTATTTTCCACGTTCACAAATTTCATGAAACTAACTTACAAATTACTCAAATAAATACATCAGGAACTCTTGTATATTTCCCCGTCTTGTATTAAAATGAGGATAACGAAAAGGGAAAAACCTATCGTAATCCAAAAAAGGAGGGTACATACAATGGCACACGTAATTAGTGATGAATGTGTAAGCTGTGGTACTTGCGAAGGCGAATGTCCAGTAGGCGCTATTTCTGAAGGAGATGGCAAATATGAGATCGATGCTGATGCTTGTGTAGATTGCGGAGCTTGTGAGGCTGCTTGTCCTACAGGCGCTATCTCTGAAGCATAATTTATAAGCGCTAAGTGATCACAAAACGCAGAAGTCCTGCCCGTCTGATTGATTCAGATGCGGCAGGATTTCTTTTTTTACAACTTTTTTCCTTGTATTCCATACCTTTCTTCAATTACCATTTTTTGCCATAATTTGACGAACGATTAGCACTTCTTTCATAATTTCTCTATGCTATAATAAATGTAGCGAAATCAGAACAGTAATCGCAATGATTCTAACAGGAGGATAGAAAATCAATGGGTGAAGTCAGATTTATGATCTCTGAAGCCGCCAAGAAAGTTCAGGTAGAATCCCATGTCTTAAGGTACTGGGAAGAGGAACTTCATATTCCGATCGGCCGCACAGAGATGGGACATCGATATTATACCCAGGATGATATCCAGCTCTTTTGCTGTATTAAAAAACTTAAGAATGAAGGGGTTCTGCTTCGCGATCTGAAGCCATTGATCCCAGAGTTGAAATCTACACGTCAGATAATGAGACACACTGAAAACAAGGAAAAGAATGCCCTTACCAAAACACCCGCACCTGACCTGACATCTGAGTGCAAACCAGCCACTACCACTACTCCGGTCGAAGTTATCACAAAGACCCAGCTGGAACATGTACGTTCACTCATCGGAGAAGTGCTGACTGAAGTCGTTACTGAAAATAACAAAGCATTAGAAAAAGAAATCAGCACTCAGGTCACCGCAGATGTCATACGTGAGATGGATTTTCTTTTCCAGGCAAAAGAACGGCAGGAAGAAGAACATTTCCGTAAACTGGACAGCCTGATTCGCCAGCAACAGGCGACCCGAAGAGAAAGTGTGAAGAATAGTCCGGTACTGAGATTCAAAAAAAGATTTACATAGCATTTCTGCGATTTCTAATTGCACACTGCACATACCGGTAGATTTATTGGATTTGTATACCGAAAAAAGACAGGCGCTCTCCAACAAGTGCCTGTCCTTTTCTTTTTTATATCTCCTGATCCTGCTGACGCAACTCGTTTCCAAAACGAGTGTACTGTGGCATCCACGCAAGACGCACTGTACCGATCGGGCCGTTTCTCTGTTTTGCGATAATAATTTCTGCAATGTTCTTATCTTCCGTGTCAGGATTATAATAATCATCACGATAGATAAACATACAGACATCGGCATCCTGCTCGATTGCTCCGGACTCTCGGAGGTCTGAAAGCATCGGACGCTTATCTGTTCTCTGCTCAACCGCACGGCTCAGCTGTGACAGTGCAAGCACCGGCACATTCAATTCTCTGGCAAGACCTTTCAAAGAACGTGAGATCTCAGAAATCTCCTGCTGACGGCTCTCATTCTTTCTTGAATTGCTTCCGCTCATCAACTGTAAGTAGTCGATAATGATCAGGTCAAGTCCCATCTCCAGCTTGTATTTTCTACACTTTGAGCGCATCTCTGAAATCGTAATACCTGACGTATCATCAATGATCATTCTTGATGATCCTATTGTTCCGGCTCCTTCGATCAACTTCTCCCAATCCGTATCTGACAGATTACCGGTTCTTAATATCTGTGCATCCACATGAGACTCCAATGAGAACAGACGGTTTACCAACTGCTCTTTGGACATCTCGAGACTGAAGATTGCTACTGCTTTATTCTGACGAAATGCCACATGCTGTGCGATATTCAATACAAACGCTGTCTTACCCATGGAAGGACGGGCTGCGATCAGTACAAGGTCTGAGCGCTGCAGACCGGACAACTTATAATCAAGATCAATGAATCCTGTCGGAATTCCTGTTACTGTTCCTTTTGTCTTAGACGCACGCTCGATTACATCCAATGCATTGAGTACAACCTGCTTGATCGGTACATACTCTTCTGAATTCCCAGTCTCTGCAAGTGCAAAAACCTGCTTCTGTGCATCTTCCAGAATCTCCTCTAATGGCTGATTCTGCAGATAACAGGCATTTGCCGTCTCTTCATTTACTTTGATCAGGCGACGCATGATTGATTTTTCACGTACAATTTCAGCATAGCTCTTGATATTCGCAGAAGTCTGTGTTCCCATCAGCAAATCTCTTGCAAACTCCATGCTACTGATCTCTGGCGGGACATCCTTTTCTTTCAGATATTCCTGCAAGGTGATCAGATCGACCGGTTTTCCCGCATGAAACAGTTCCACCATAGAATTAAACAAGATTCCATATGCTGTCTGATAAAAATCATCCCCTGATAATATCTCGGAGGCCACCGTGATGGCCTCCTTGTTCATCAGCATCGCACCGAGCACTGCCTGCTCTGCCTCCGCACTGTGCGGAGGAATTCGTTTCATTGCTGCTTCCATATCCATAAAGATTTCGTCTCCTTATGCTTCTTCCTGTACAACTACTTTCAGTTCTGCTGTAACCTGTGGATGAAGCTTTACAGACACGTTGTGTGTTCCGAGTGTCTTGATCGCTTCTTTTAACTGGATCTTCTTTTTATCAACATTAAGATTCAACTGTGCTTTTACTTCCTCTGCAATCTCTTTGCTTGATACAGAACCGAAAGTTCTTCCGCCTTCTCCAACTTTGATGTGTGTTACAATTTTAGCTTCTGCTATCTTAGCTGCAAGTTCTTTCGCTGCCTCCAGGTTCTCCTCCGCAACTTTTTTCTCGTTATTCTTCTGAAGCTTCAGATCATTCAGATTCTTTCCTGTTGCTTCCAGTCCAAGCTTCTTTGGAAGGATAAAGTTTCTTGCATATCCATCATTTACGTTTACGATCTCTCCTTTTTTTCCAAGAGATTTTACATCCTGTAATAAAATAACTTTCATTGTCAAATATCTCCTTCTTCTATCATTTTATCAATGGTCTCTTTCAATGCACTGACTGCTTCATGCATATTCGTGTGGTCAAACTGTGCTCCCGCAGAATTAATATGACCACCTCCACCGAGCTTCTCCGCGATAATCTGAACATTCACTTCATCAATGGAACGCGCACTCATATAAATCTTATTTTCATATTCTGTCAATACAAAAGAAGCCTTTATTCCGCTAATATCCAGCAATTCATTCGCCGCTTGTGCTGCAAGCACTGTAGGACTGTCAATATCGCTTGGACATACTGCAATCGCATACTCCTTACGATAAACTTCTGCATTGCGGACTGCCTCAGCCTTTGCCTGATAAGATGCCATATCATCACGGAACATCTTACGTACCCGTGTGATATCTGCACCACATCTTCTCAAAAATGCTGCTGCTTCAAAGGTTCTCACACCTGTACGGTTCATAAAGTTTCTCGTATCGATCATAATTCCGGCATACATGCACTCTGCTTCAAGTGCCGGGAATTTGATGTCATCTACCATATACTGTAGAACTTCTGCGATCATCTCGCAAGTGGAAGAAGAATACGGCTCCACATAAGAAAGTACCGCGTTCTCAATAATATTACTACTCTGCCTGTGATGATCCAGCACTGCAATCATCTTTGATTTCTTCAAGAGTTCCGGACACTCTGTCATCTGTGGCTTGTTCGTATCTACTACAATGACCATTGCATTGTCATCCACATAATCCAATGCCTGTTCTGACGTGATAAAAATATCATCCTCATATGCAGGGCTCTCCAAAATCTCATCATACAACGGACGAACAGATCCTGTAACTTCATTGATCACAATATGTGCCTTTTTCTCCAGACTTACTGCAGCACGGTAAATACCCATACATGCACCAAAAGAATCCGGATCAGCAATCTTATGACCCATAACAATAACTTTGTCTCTGGTCACAATAAACTCTCGAAGTGCCTCAGCCTTAACACGCGCCTTCACTCGTGTATTCTTCGCTGTCTGCTCCTTCTTACCACCAAAATAAGTTATTCCGTTACAATCCTTAATAACTGCCTGATCTCCGCCTCTGGCAAGTGCAAGATTGATTGCCACACGCGCATACTGGTAGCTCAACGCATACGTTGCCGTATTCAATCCCAAACCAATACTCAGTGTTGCTGATCTTGAATTACCGATATTAACCTGTTTTACCTCTTCCAGAAGAGAAAACTTGTCTTCTTTCAGCTTTTTATAAGCATCCTTTCGAAGTACGATAAAGTATTTATCCTTCTCCAGTTTCTTTACGATACCATCTACATCTCCGATATACTTATTGATCTTACGGTCGATCAATGCCACAAGAAGGGATTGTCTGACTTCCTCAACACTCTCCATAACTTCATCATAATTATCAATATAAATCAATCCGGCAATCATTCGCTGATCTTCGTTCTCTCGGATGTAGGCATTCAGTTCTGTTACATCTCTTAAAGAAACTGCAACAAAATATTCCTGCTCTTCCGGAATCTGAAGCAACTCTTCTTTCTCACTGAATCCCTCCAATGATACTTTTCGAAGCTCTGCCTGATAACTTCTTTCACGATAAGTTACTTCCAATTCTACATGATCCACATCATTTTTTGGAAACACACCCGGATGTAATTCTGGAATCATACGGTTCAGATAACGTTCTTTTCTCTGACCCTCTGTCAGATTCAAAAAGCAATCATTCTTCCACAGAATCCTCCCATCCTCCAGCGCAATCGCATAGGGAATTGCCAGTTCTTTGAGCAACCGGTTTTCAATACCTTTATACTGTACTGAAAACTGGATCAGATCTGCCAGGATCAAAGATCTGTTATAGAAATACAGCGAAAAAGCGATTCCTACATATATAATTATGATCACTGACATCAAAAGTCCGGCTTTCTTGTCCACCATGTACATCCATACATCCATGCCAATCAAGAGAAGTGTCATGATCAGCGGCCATCGCATGTACATTCTGAGCTGTCCCTTCAGCTGCATTTTATTCCTTTTCATAACTAATACCTCACCTGGGACTACTATCAATCACCATCATCTGTGACTAATTACAATATAGCTAATCTATTATAGCATCTTTTCCCCTAAGATGCTATAGGTTGTATTATGCAAAAAACACGCAAAAATGAATTAGAAAAAGCAAAAAGATCGAATTTCTGAATTTCTCCAAAAATTCGATCTTGCTATTAGCTAATTATCTCAATTAGTCCTGAACGTAAGGCATAAGAGAAATGTGTCTAGCTCTCTTGATTGCTACTGTAAGAGCTCTCTGGTGCTTAGCACAGTTTCCTGTAATTCTTCTAGGAAGAATTTTTCCTCTTTCAGAAACATATTTTTTTAATTTTGCAACGTCCTTGTAATCGATTTCGTTGTTCTCTTTACCACAGAACACGCAAACTTTTTTTCTTCTACGAGCTGGGCCTCTTCTTTTGAATCCACCCTCTGGTCTGCTTCCTTTTTCGTAAGCCATGATGGTTATCTCCTTTCCGACTTAGTTAAACGGTAACTCCTCATCGATACCATCCGGGATATTCATGAAGCCATCACCTGCATCTGCACTAGGTGCCGGACTCGGTGCAGACTGACGCTGGAAACTTGCTCTGTTAGCTTCTGCCTCGGCTCTGCTCTCTGCAAACTCCTGCTCTTCCACGATCACTTCTGTTGTGTATACTTTCACACCATCTTTGTTCGTGTAGCTTCCTGTCTGGATACGTCCGGAAATAGAGACACGCATTCCCTGATGGAAATACTTCTCAGCAAACTCTGCGGAACGTCCGAATATAACACACGGAATAAAATCCGCTGTCGGCTCACCGTCTCTTCTGAATCTGCGATCTACAGCAAGTGTATATCTTGCAACCGCTGTAGCATTGTCTCCCTGTGAATATCTCACTTCTGGGTCTCTTGTTAACCGTCCTACTAAAACTACTTTATTCATATATACCTCTTTCCGCTTATGCTTCCTGTTTCACGCATAAATATCTGAGTACATTGTCCATAATGCGGATACGCTGCTCTACTTCAGCTGGAACTGTACTTTCAGCCTCGAAGTGGATGAAGTAATAAAATCCTTCTTTCATTTTCTGGATCTCGTAAGCGAATCTTCTCTTGCCCCACTCATCAACGTCTGTTACATTACCGCCGAAACGAGTGATCATTGCTTTCACTTTCTCGATTACTTCTGCTCTTGCTTCGTCTTCGAGTTTTGCGCTTACAACAACAGCTAATTCATACTTATTCATCTTATTTTACCTCCTTATGGTCTCTTGGCCCCCGGTTCCTCCCGGGAACAAGGAAATTGAATGACTGATTGGAATTGTTCCATCAGCATGTCACAGTTTCTTATAATACCATAAAGAATTTGTTGTTTCAAGCCTTTTTTGTAATTTGTCTTGTATTTTTTTCTACCAATTTTCTTGGCACCATAATCTGGTGCCCGCAGCCCATACATTTGAGACGGAAATCCGCTCCGACCCGGAGAATCTCCCACTCCTGACTTCCGCATGGATGCGGTTTCTTCATCTTAATAATGTCGCCTACATCAAATCTGTCTGCCATTCTAATTTTCTCCTCCGTCTGTCGCCGTCAATACTCCCTGCAAAAGGAATCTCTCATCTTCTCTTACATTGGTACAAGTTGAAAGACTGACAATCTGAGACTGCGCATTCACTTCTGTTCCTGTGTCATATGCTGAATCTTCTTTACACATTTTCAAATAACTCTCAAACGCTTCGTCTGTCGCATAAGTCAGATTATACTGATCTGCAGTATCCTTCACGACAGCTGCTGAAAACACGGTATAAGTCCTTGTTTTTCCATCCGGTGTATAAATATAGAAATTCGGATGTTCTTTATAGAAAGATTCTTCCTCATACTTTTTCAGCTGCGAAAACATTTCTCCGCCAACTTTCAGGTTATGTCCATAAATCATTGTATTTCTATCTGAAAAATCACTCTTATTTTTCATGTCCATGAAAATTGCACCCAGTTTATTATCATTTGCGGAAAACGTCTTTGTCAGATATTCTTTGTTATCTGCACTTTTTACAACCGGATAACTGATGATTGATGGTTCATCAAACCGGATCCAGGCTACCGTATCTGGATTTTCCTGCAAAAGCACATCAAAATCTACTTTAAATGTGTCTCCCGATACATCTCCCGGATCATCTGTTTGCTCCTGTACAGTGATTGCTTTATTTTTGAGCTTATCATACTCTTTTCCACCAGAATAATATGGCATCATTGTGCGTACCAGCTGATAAAGCGAAAATGCAAAAACACAGACTGCCACAACCAGGATCAACATTGTTACTTTGTCAAATAAACCGCTTTTTTTCTTTTGCCTGCTTCGTTTCTGTCGCTTTTCTAATCTGTGGCGCACCGGCTTCTTTCTATTTCTTCCCATTCTTTTTCCCTTCTCCGGCTACTAGAAACCAAGATTCTCATCTACAAGAATAATTTTGAAACGACCTTTCTGACGGCTGAATCTTGTTACCAGAATCTGACAACAGATACATTCCGGGCTCTTGCAGTCAAAGCAGCTTCCAGCCTTGGAACATGGTGTGTCAATTCCAAAACGCTGTGCATTTACCGGAGCAGCTTCATTTCTTGCCCTGCTCATGGCATCTTCCTGCGTCTTTACAACCTTATTCATACCAACGATCAGAAGTACATTCTTTGGTCCAAATGCATATGCTGCTACACGGTTTGCATTTCCGTCAATATTGATGAACACTCCATCTTCACTCATCGCATTCACACTTCCAAGAAACCAGTCACAGGAAAATGCTGCTCTCGCGATTTCCTGCTTCTCTTCCGGTGTAGCTGCTTTATCTCTGTCACAGAAATTATAGTTTCCGGATTTTATCGCATCAATCAGACCGCATTCGTGTACAGAAGAGGCACCTCCCATATTGATCGTACTTCCTTCCGGAATCCACTCCAGTGCTTTCTGCACTGCTTCTTCCTTTGTCTCAGCATAATAAGCATCCATATTTCTGGATTCAAGTGCTTTCACCACACGTTCTCCAAGTACTTTGTTTCTTTTCTGTCTTACATCCATCTTAATTGCCTCGCTTTTATTTTGTGTTATCAACATGCAGTTTCATTTTTTGAAAAGTTATTCACAATTTGAATTGATTTTCCCCTGCTTTTTCAACAGTTCATGAATAGTATATGCCACCCCTAAGTCTTCATTTGACTTTGTAACATATTTTGAAACCCGCTTCACTTCCTCATCTGCATTTTCCATCGCGACAGTTGCTCCAAAATCCATAGACAACATAGAGTAATCGTTCAGACTGTCTCCAAACACCATCACTTCCTCTTTTGTATAACCTAAAGATTCAATATATTCCTGAATCGCAGGTCCTTTCTCCGCTCCTTTTACCGTGATTTCCAGATTATTATAGAAGGAAGACGCAACTGCGAGTTCCGGATTCTGCATCAGTCTGCGCTTGATCTTATCAAGCATCTCCAGATCGCCTGTAAAAAGGAAAATCTTATGGATTATAATTCCCTGTTTCTCTAATTCGTCCACAGAATCGATTCGTCTTGAACTTGCCTTCACTCGCTTATAAAGTTCTGACTGCTCTATTTGGTCTCTGCACTCAGATAAATGGAACAGCTGAATCTGACGAACAATACTCTCCTCTACTTCCTCCGGTGTTCCCACACGATACTCATAAGGTCCGGCGCAATACAATACCGAGATTGGATATTCTTCCAATACCTTTGCCACCTCATTGCAGACCTCATATGTAAATCCTATGCTTTTTAGAATTTCACCCTTTGGGTTGCGTATCTCTGCGCCTGAGCCCACAATGAAATCACAGCCCAGATCCAGACCTTTTAATTCTTCCATTGCTCCATTATAACTTCTTCCGGTTGCTATCATAAAGCGGATTCCCGCCGCCTGTGCTTCACGGATCGCTTCTACTGTCTCCGGTGCTACTTTGTGATTGTCTCCAAGTAGTGTTCCATCCATATCACTTGCTATTACTTTGATCATAATCCGCTTTCTCCTGTTAAAACTTTCTTGTCTTATAAATATATTTTTTGCCTTTGCCTATGAGTATAACTGTTTTTGTGAAGCTGTGCAAGACACGTCTGTTGAAGTTAACCTGTTGTTTTTAAAACCTTTACTGCTTTCACGATTTCTTCTTCCGAAGTCTGCCAGAGCGCATAATCTCCACGTTCCGACAATCCAAGTCCGATTCCTTCTTTTCTATATTTCATCATACTGTCCACTACGATCTTTCCAGACATATGATAAGAAGTAATTCCTGTATACGGAAGTAATTTTTCTATTGATTCCGCACCAATTCCGCTTGCCGCAAGGATCTCAATCCTTCCTGCGCTTTTCTCCTGAAGTGCTTTCAGCATCTCTTTTCCTTCCCACGCAGTTTCTTTCTGTCCACTTGTCAGAATCGTATCAAATCCAAGTTCAATGGCTTCTTCGAGTGCTTTCATCGGATCTATACAGACATCAAATGCACGGTGAAGCGCTTTCTCTTTATTTCCTGCTACCTTGATAAGTTCTGCCATTCGCTCTGTATCCAATGTACCATCCGGATTGAGCATTCCGATGACAACTCCATCAGCTCCCATCTCACAGTACATCTGAACTTCCTCTTTTAGCTGTTCAAATTCATATTGGTTATAGCAATAATCTCCATATCTCGGACGAAGAAGAACTCTCGTCTTGATGTCTGTATATTTCTTGACAAGATCAAATAATGCCTTCCCCGGAGTAAGTCCTCCGATCACAAGATTGCTGCATAATTCGATTCGGTCTGCGCCACCTTTCTGCGCATTGATCGCTGACTGTACACAATCTGTGCATGCTTCTAATATTATTGTTTTCATATGTTCTATTTTCCTTTAATAATTAAGAATTTGTAACTGTTCAGAGCCAAGCAAAATTTCAAAAAAAGGTGTAAAATGCTTGCATTTTTTAGACTGTTTTTGAAATTTTATTTGGCGGATACGCCACACCTCCGAAATGCGTAGCATTTTGGAGGTTGGCTCTGAACAGTTACCTTTATTTTTTATAAACTGTGTTGCCTTTTGCAATCACTTCAACAAGCTGAAGTTCCTGATCAAGAATACAAAGATCCGCATCATAGCCTTCTTCAATCTTACCTTTTCCTTTGAGGCGAAGAATCTCTGCCGGATTAGATGTAATCGTAGAAATAGCTATTTCTAATGGAATTTTTGTTTTGAATACACATTCCTTTACTTCTTTCAGAAGGCAGCTGGACTGTCCAACGCCCATTCCAAGGAATTCACCATCACTACTGTACATCGGAAGGCTTCCCTGTCCATCGGAGGAAATTGTCATACGGTCAGGATTTACTCCTGCATCCAACATACGTTTGATACCATTGCATACACGTACTTCATCACAGATAGTTTCCCAATAGTCAATATCTTCATTTCCGGTAAAATCTACTGCTCCACCCTTCAGTGCATACTCAATTGACTTACAGAAAAGCATCTCATTCCGGTTGATATGTGTTGGAAGTATTTGAGAAGCCGGTATCTCTGTCTCATCTACCACCCGTTCAATAAGATCTAAGCATCTCGGACTGTCGCCAAGATGAACATTTACAATACCAGCTTTCCCGGAAAGAACGCCACCAAGTCTTGTATCAGCAACGACACGTGCAAATTCTTCAAAAGTCGGCTGTGAAGAACGATGATCAGAAATTGCGATTTCTCCTGTTCCAACAATTTCCTGAATCATCATAATGTCTTTTACAATACTGTCCGTCAGTGTGCGGACCGGAATCTGATAACTACCTGTATAGCAATATGCAGACATTCCCTGTTCATTCAAGCCTTTTGTCTTTGCAACCAGTGCACACATATCACGACCGATTCCATCTGTTCCAAGGCAGCCAACAACTGTTGTTACTCCAAACTTCGTAAGTCCTTCTATAGTTGCTTCTGGAGTACGGTTAGCGAATCCACCTTCGCCACCGCCTCCGAGTACATGAACATGACTATCAATGAATCCCGGAGTTAAAAGTAACCCCTCTCCATCGATCACTTCTGCATCAGAAAGAAATCCGTCTGCTGACATAGAACCTGCATCTTTAATCTTGACAATCTTGTCATTGATCGTCAATACATCTTTTTTCCCCAGATGCTGTGGGGCATAAACATCAATATTCTGAATTAATTTCATCTTAAATCACTTTCAATTATCAAATGCCTGTTTTAGAATCCAATTCCGACAGCGATCAGAACTGTAATAATTGCACCAATCATCAATACGCCGAGGAATTTCCACATGAATTTGATCCAGTTAGACCACTCGATCTTAGCAATTGCAAGAGATCCGATCAGACATCCTGATGTAGGAACGATCAGGTTTGTAAATGCATCACCAAGCTGGAATGCAACTACAGCTGTCTGACGTGATACACCTAACAGGTCTGACAGTGGAGCCATAATCGGCATTGTGATTGCAGCCTGTCCTGTTCCGGATACAACGAAAAAGTTGAATACGGACTGGAACAGATACATAAGTACTGCTGCAACTGCTCCGGATACTCCTGACAGTGCATTTGAAATATTATACATAATTGTGTTGATAACTGTAGGTGTAGTCGGATCAGATCCACCAAGAACCTGCATGATACCCTGAGCCATAGCAACAACAAGTGCTGCACCGATCAGATCTTTTGCTCCATCTTTGAAAGAAGTTGCAATATCATTCAATCTCATATCGTTCAGCTTAAAGATAACTCCGATCACACCGGAAACAATTCCCATAATAAAGAACTGTGTCGCGATCTCTGGCATGTAATATCCCTGGGTCATAACTCCCCAAATCACCCAGACTACTGTAGCAGCCAGTGTCAGAAGAACTAAAATGTGTCCAAGACCAAAGGAATGTCCTTCGTCAATACCTGTTTTTTCGTTCTGTTCACGGAAATACGCATCCGACTCATATGCGATTGAGATTGTCGGAGTCTTTTTGATCTTTGCCGCATAGAACATCGTCATTCCACAGCCAAGAGCTGTAAATACTACCCACATTACCATACGGAATCCTGCTCCGGAGAATACGTCAATCCCTGCAATACCCTGTGCAATACCTACAGAGAATGGATTCATCCAGGATGAACCGAAACCGATCTGTGTTGCAACATAAGTAACAAGAACTGCAATAACGGAGTCATATCCAACGGCTACAAATAATGGACAAAGAATCATAGTAAATGGAAGTGCTTCTTCTCCCATTCCGAAAACTGCTCCACCAAGAGAAAACAGTACGAAAAGTACTGGAATCAACAGTTTTTCGGCTCCCTTTGCCTTACGGATCAATCCAATCAATCCGGATTCGATCGCACCGGTACGGATCATGATACCAAATGCACCACCTACTACCATAAGGAATGCGATAATCTCGATTGCAGAACTACTTACGATTCCGTTATACATATAGTTGAAGAATCCTGTTCCACCATCTCCACTAAAGAGTGCTACTCCTTCTGTTACTACGTTCCCTGCATCATCTGTCAGATACTGGAAACTTCCGTCTTTGATTACTGTACGGGTTTTCTCAACACCATTGATCATGTATGAAATGTCCTGTGTTTCGTAAAATCCCTTTGGTACAAGAAATGTCAGAAGTGCTGCTACAACAACTACTAAAAAGATAATGATGTAGGTGTCAGGCACTTGAAATCCCTTGTTAAAAGACTTTAACCCTTTTCCTTCTTTTTTGCTCATTTTTGAGTTTCCTCCCACATTTTTTGATATACTATGTTAGTGTACCATAGAATGCCGAAAAAGTAACTAAAAATTTATATATTATGTCAAATTGTTTGTCATTTTTTGTATTTTTATACATTTTAACCGTAAATAAATCTGTGATAATGCAAAAAATTAACGCTTCTGCCATAAAAACAAAAGCGTTATGATACAAAATCAATTATTACGAGTATGAAATTACAAATGTCCAATCAGACTATGATTATGCTTTCCATAATCCATTAAGATTACAATAAGCATAAACTTTCACTTCGCTCTTTTCGAATACTTGTGCTATCTCAACATTCAACAGCTACTTTTATAACACCATCTCTCTTATTCTCGAAAAGGTCATAGGCTTCTTCAATCTTACTGAGAGGATAGGTATGCGTGATAAGTGGTTCAGTATTGATCTTTCCTTCGGCAATCAGTTTTAACGTCTCTTCACAGTCACATCCGTCTACTCCACCGGTTTTGAAGATGAGATTCTTGCCATACATGTCTGGAAGTGGTAAGCTTTGTGCTTTATCGTAAAGTGCAACAACTGTCACAATCGCATTCGGTCTTGCGCATTCCCAGGCTAAACGAAATGTAGACTCTGCACCTGCAACTTCCAGGACAACATCTGCACCGCCGTGGTCACTTGTATTCTTAACAAAAGTCTCACATTCTTCCGGAGAAATAGTAAGTACATCTGGGTAATGTTCATTGATAAAATGTATACGTTCCTCATCTTTTTCACACATAATAATGTGTTTCGGATGCTTTAGCATAACACAAAGTAATGTACAGATACCAGTCGGTCCTGCACCGATGATCAACACCGTATCATCTTCTGTGATTTCAGAGATACGAGTTGCCCAGTAACCCGTAGCCAGTACATCTCCTACAAATAATGCCTGTCGATCGGTAACTTCATCCGGAATCTTGTTTAATCCCTGATCCGCGAACGGTACACGCACATACTCAGCCTGACCGCCATCGATACGACACCCAAGAGCCCATCCGCCGTTTTGATCTGTACAATTGTTCACATAACCTTTTTTACAGAAATAACATTCTCCACAAAATGTCTCAACATTTACAGTTACTCTGTCTCCCGGCTTCACATGAGTTACAGCTTCGCCAACTTCTTCAACAATTCCAACCATCTCATGACCAACTGTAATTCCTGGAACTGCACGAGGAACACTTCCATGCTTAATATGTAAATCACTGGAACAGATACTGGCAAGTGTAACCTTTACAATCGCATCCCTTTCATGCATAATCACTGGTTTAGGTTTTTCTGTTAATTCAAATTTTCCTTTTGAAACATATGTATATGTCTGCATCGTTTTCCCCCATCATCCTCAAAATAATATAAAGCTGCTTATTCTTTTGGATTATCTCCATCACGATAAGGCACAGTAGCTGCCGGAACAACCGTTGAAGCCGGTTCGGTATGTATATCCTGATCATCAAAGAATATATGCGCTCCAAATGCTGCAAGTACTTCTGTCTTGCTGACACCGCCTAAGAAGAACGCTTCATTGATTGATACGCCCCAGTTGCGGAGTGTTTTGACTGCGCGTTCATGTGCCGGAGCATTTCTAGAAGTAACCAGTGCGGTTCGGATTGGCTGAATATCCTTTTCTTTAAACAGCTGTTGTACATAAGACAGCTTTGTCAGGAAGTTAGCAAACGGACCTTTTGCCATCGGCGTGTTCGCATTCGCTTTCTCATGTTCTTCAAATGCCTGTATTCCGTTCTTCTGAAAAATCTTTTCAGATTCGGCTGAAAAGAGAACTGCATCTCCATCAAAAGCAATACGGATCTGATCTATCTTTTGCTTTGCATCCGCATGTGCCGCTCCAGTCAAAATAAGACCTGCTGCAATTCCATCGTTAATAGCCGATTGTACATCAACAGAATTTGCTGACAAAAACAAGTCTGTCTTAAAGGCTTTTAAATAGGGAGCAATTTCCGCTCCACTTGTCAAAGTCGCTCTTGTAATATCCAAGCCATAATACTGTATAGAATTAAAGATACGAAGACATGTGTTTGCATTGTTCCGTGACATAATGATCACTTCCACCAGTCTTCCCAACCCTGTGTTATTCAGTTTCAGAAAAGCTTTAATTAATTGGAAAGCAGCACCCTTCTGAAGAATCTCATTCTCATGTGTTACCTGGTAAGCCTCATATGCTTCAACGCCTTGTTCTTCGAATATTTTATTTTCCTGTTCAAGATTAAATAAAGCTCTCGAACTAATTCCTATTACAAGAGGTTTTGATAAATCATATGACATATATTCTCACCTCCGATCAAGAAAAGAATCACCTATTAATCACATCTTTCTTACATTATACGTTTCCATACTATGAGATACAAGTAAGAATATATAAGAAAAGATTATTTTTTGAATTCCACTGCGTGTTTTCTCTTCCACAGTGGAAATAAGTTACGCTGACATACGTAATTCTTTCGTTCATCTATTGCAATCGCATGAAAGAATGTCTTCCACAGATCCGTATACTCATCTTCGTACTCTTCTGTCTTTCTCAATGTCTGAAATTCTTCATCTGTCAGATATCGGAGATAGTTCTCACCATCTTTCGGATGAACACAAGCTGTTTTGCGATTATCATCTATGATCATCCAATGTTCTGAAGGCATGCGGTCTGCAAAATGTCTGCCAACCAACATAATGACATCACTTTTTGGCTCCAGATGGCTGACATAGACGTTACTTGAATTCAACCGCTCAAATCGTGCGAACTCTCTGAAATGATGGCTTTCGTTAGACACTTTACGACGCAATTCTAATATCCGCATCACACGTGGATTCGCATATTGCTGTAGTACACTCTCTCCAATTTTGAATCCGACACGAAGGAAATTATAAATTGCCTGCAGTGCATCTTCCTCGACAGATAAAGTCACCAAATAGATATTCAGATATGCTTCATCCGAAATATCTCTCCGAATCGAGCGAATCACTTTTTCTGCTTTGGAAAGATCTTGGTCTACATGAATATATTCATCAAATATCGTTTGCTGAAATACAGGTTCTTTTTTTAATTGTATCTGGTCATGACCAATCAGTAAAGCTTCAGACCATGCATCATAGATGCAGGTCATGATATCTTCCAGACGGTCTTTACAAGTAAATATCTTCATCAGCATACTCCAAAATCTGTCAATGTCATCTGGGTAAATGATTCATTCGCATGTTGTGTATTCCATAGATTTTTCTTGTCTACACTTATTAGTTGTCGCGTAATATAAGATGCCTCAATAGGAGTATGGTACATCTGTTTTCCACCACACGTGATGAAATAATGCGCACGCTTTAATACTACTCCCATCTTTTTCAGGCTTGCATAATCAAGTCTGCCATAACGTCTTGCATAAGTGATACGACTTGCTGATTTCGGTCCGATTCCCGGAACACGAAGCAGTGTTGCATAACTCGCTTTCTCTACTTCTACTGGGAACTGCTCCAAATGGCGAAGTGCCCAATCACACTTTGGATCAAGCATCTCATTGAAATTCGGCTGCTCTGAGGATAATAGTTCTCCTGCCTGAAATCCATAGAACCGCAATAGCCAATCAGCCTGATACAGTCTGTGTTCACGTAAAAGCGGTGGTGGCGTTCCTATCTCCGGCAACACATTATCTTCGTTCAATGGAATATATGCTGAATAGAAGACACGCTTCAGATCAAAGCCTTGATACAATGCCTGTGTCGTCTGCAATAATGTATAATCACTCTCACCGGTCGCACCAATGATCATCTGCGTGCTTTGTCCTGCCGGAGCAAAACTACGCTTCAATCGCGACATATCACGATGTGCCAACTGGTTCGCATTCTCCCAGGTAAGTGCATGATCCAGTGACGTGTATTTTTTATAAGATTCTAATCGATTCATCTGAGAATTCTGAGAAATGGCTTTATCCTTCTTCTGAACATTCAAGCACTCAGAAAAATGTTTTTTCGAAGCATCAGAAAAAATACCTGCATTCAAAAACTTATTCCCGCCACTTCGCTCCATATAAGCTGACTTTCCGATTGCCATTCTGTGAGATGCAATCGTACTCTGCACCTTACCCATAGGATTCAGAATGTTCTGCATGGTCTTGTTTGGAGCCAATGTATGCAATCCTTCTTCCGTGGGCAATTCAAGGTTGACACTGATACGATCCGCAAGATATCCTGCTGCCGCAAGTAGCTCGTCCGAAGCTCCGGGAATCGTCTTGATATGAATATACCCATTGAAATGATATTTCGTGCGAAGCAGCAATAATGTCTCGCACATCTTCTCCATCGTATACGTCGGATTCCTTAAGATTCCGGAACTCAAAAACAGACCCTCAATATAATTACGCTTATAAAACTCTACTGTTAAGTCACAGATTTCTTCCGGAGTAAAAGTAGCCCGCTTTACGTCATTGCTCTTGCGATTAATACAATACTTGCAATCATAAGCACAATGGTTCGTCATCAAAATCTTAAGCAGCGAAATACATCTTCCGTCTGCTGCAAAGCTATGACAAATGCCGCATGCCTCTGCATTGCCGAGCTCTCCTTTCTTTCCCCGTCGGCTGGATCCACTTGAAGTACATGCAACGTCATATTTTGCTGCGTCAGCAAGAATCTGCAGCTTTTCCTGTGTTGTATAATTACTATTTCTAATTTCTGTATTCATATTTTCATTATACAAACAGTTGTTCGATAATGCAAGTATTATTTCGAACAGACGTTCTTTTATAACTGTTCAATATGTTTTGAGCATTCTTAAAGTACCTGAAAAATCAAGATTTTTTCTCTATTATCCTCACCCGGAAACAGATCTGAAGTATTAATCTCATCATAAAAAATCAACTGTTCCTGAGTCATTAAAATACTGATATATTCTTCTGAAGGATAATAGAAAAATAATAATATATCTCTCGGATTTTCATAATAAGATTCGTAAATCCTTGCTAAAACTGACTGTAATATCTCTACAGAAAAAGGATTAAAAAAGTAACAGCGATCCACTTCCGACGGAACTTCATAATTTTCTGCACTGCATAATACAAACTCCGTGCGTGATGCGGAAACGGATACTTCTTTATTATCTGCTGCTCCTTTATAAATCCGTTCATCATACTCTACGCCTATTGTCTTGCATCTTGTTTGATACGAAAGATAAAAACATACCCGCCCTTTTCCGGTTCCATAGTCAATTAGAGTATTATTTTTCCTGATCAGTCCACTGTTTGCCAGGCGCTCCAATACCATATAAGACGTTGGTTCATAAGGATATCGATACTGATCTGAATGAGAGTCATCCCGCCCGGTTGTCTTTATCTTCAGGAGTTTATCCCATTGTGTTTCATTTTGATTCATTTCTTTCGATCCTTCATTTTTATGTTTGAAATATCCCCCGGTATTTTCCCAAGTTCTGTTACCATGTACATAATCTGGCTTCCTTCTTCTTTCAGCCACTTAATTGACTTTTTATAATCTGGGAACACCTTCTCTACCTCTGTCCAAAATGCTTTCGAATGATTCATTTGTTTTCTATGGCACAATTCATGAACCACAACATAATCCAACACCTCCGGAGGCGCAAGCATTAAAAGACAGTTAAAATTCAAATTCCCTTTGCTGCTGCAACTTCCCCATCTTGTTTTCTGATTTCTAATGGTTATATTCCCGTAAGTGACTCCGATTATTCTTGCGAAATATTCTACTCTAGCCGGAATTATTTTAAGAGCCTGGTCTGCAAGTGCTTTGATTTTATCAAGTGTCACGTTTTCTACATTTCCCGATTCAACACTTTTCTTCTTTACTTTTATTTCATTCATCTGTTTGCTTATCCAAGCTTCATTCTTATTAAGAAATTCCTCAATGTATTTCTCTGTAACACCATACGGAGCCCTTACAGTGACACTTAGATCAGAATTTACCTGAATAGCTATAGTTTTTCTTCGGGATTTAATTATCGTAACTTTCATAAATTGTCCCTTTATAATAAATTTTTATATATTCTTTTGCATCTGATTGCGTACCTTATCAATCAACGTAACATCCGCCGGTTCTGTAAATGTCAGATAACTTGTCGTTAATATCTTTCCCGGTATACCTTTATCGCGTAATTCAGCAAGTACCTGCTTTAACGGTGCCAGTCCACCTTCGGTAATAAATGCCACGCTAATATAAAAAGCATCACAATGGCGAAGCTCTCGCTCAATTGCAACAGATACTTTTGTAATCATTTATAATTTCTACAATATCATTTAACGTACTAACTCAAATTATATCATACATACGTTTATCTGTGGAAATAAAGTGCATGGATTAGGATGGGTAGATTATTTAATTGTGAAATGATTTGCAAAATATATTCGTTTCTTTTTATTGACTTTTTGCTACTATGGGGGTACAATCGTAGCTAAGAAATGGGTTTTTTACTGAGTAATGTCTTCGGACTGGAAAAGGGTGCTCGTTTCTTTTTTTATGTTCATTATATCATACAGATACATTTTACCATCTTTTGCATGTCGAATAACCATTATTACATTAAAAACATTATATCTTTCAATTTCCCCAACTTCATTAAACACTGGCAAAGCAAATCTTGACTCATAACGATACCAGCCATACATTGCATCTATAGTATGTTTTTCTTTATAATTTTCAGTAAATTTCTTTCCACGTCTACCTCCTTCTGCTTCACTCAAATACACGCAATGCGTTATTTATTATTAAAAAAATAATATTCAGTCCTAATCATCCATTCGTTTTATTCGACATTCCGTTTCTGCTCTATACTTTAATAAACGTAACAAATATTCCGGAAGTTCTCTTTTCTCTGCTTCCCAATCCTGAACTGTACGATACGGAATACCATAGTAATCGCTAAACTCACGTCTGTTCATTCCCATTTTTTCTCTTAATTCTTTTACTTCTTTCCCTCTGCTCATCATTTAACTCTCCTATCTAAATAACGCATTGCGTTACTTAATAGTACCCGATATAATCTTTGTTGTCAATATTCGGACGCGCCGATGTTCGAAAAAGATCCAACATATTATCCAGATATATTTCTTCTCTGACATGGATCTGATATTCCGGTTTAGTCATATAATACAACAGAAATCCCAAAATCAGTACACTTCCAAGTCCTCGTCCTTCAATCTTAAAATTAGAAAATCCCATTGGCATATAAATATCTTGGATATCAGTCATACTAATAAACCCAGGGTTCTCCATTGCTTTGGAGAAAAGATAGCCTTCTCCTGCGCCCGGCGCTACACAGACATGATCCTGACAATTTTCTCCCAAATTTTTCCGACTAACTGTTTCATAACAAGCTTTTCTATCTTTACAACCAAACCAACAGCATTCATTGCATAGGAATTCCACTTTTGCTTTTTGCTGTGCATTCATCTTGTTTAGTTGCTCGAATTTTTTATTAAGCCAATCAAATAACGAGCTACAGCTCCCAGGAACCCTCCCGTTCCGACTATAATACAATTCATCATTTTTTGTCTCTCCTACAAGTAATACATTAGTTAATGTCTGCTTTATTATACCATCTGTAATACTGATCTGCATCAAAACTAGCTTTAGTTTGTAAATAATACATATTTCAACTTTCCTATCTATATGATAAATGTACCTTTTTAAGGCCTGTGGCATCTAAGGACTTTTTGCATATAGAAAAAGCTCTGCGTACTTCTCACACGCAGAGCTTAAAATCTTCTTAAAAGAATATCATTATTTGCTTTCTGGAATAGAATCTTTTCCTACTGTCATCATCAGAATGATTGCTGCTATAAAACTTACAGCACATGCGATAATTGCAGCAAGAACAGAAGAATCAAAACCTGTCTGAGGATTAATTACCTGAAGCCATCCAAAGATTCCGTTTGTTCCATATACATACTGTTTTACTCCACCAAATCCGATGATAGCACCACCAATACCAGATGCAAGACAAGCTAACATAAATGGTTTTTTAAACTGTAATGTTACACCGTAAATGGATGGTTCTGTAATACCAACCATTGCAGAAATAATAGCTGGTCCACAAACACTTTTCAGTTTTTTGTTCTTTGTTCTAAGCATAATCATAAGAACAACTCCTGCCTGTCCAAATGCAGATGCAAGACCAGCAATTGTGATAGGATCGTAACCTAATGTTGCAAGATTGTTTACAGAAATTGCAACAAATCCCCAATGAACTCCAAACATAACACATACCTGAATAAGTGCTCCGTATAAGAAACCTGAAATAGTCGCATTCAGATTGAACAGTGATGTAAATGCTGCACCGAGTAAGTCACTTGCAAATGTTGCAATCGGTCCAATGATCAGAAATGCAAGAATAATACTAATTAAAAGTGTCAGCGCAGGAACAGCAAATGTTTTGAACAGATCACTAATTCTTTTTGCAAAGAATTTCTCAATTTTTGCTGCAAAATAGCAAGTTAGAATTACTGGAATTACAGAACTTGCATAGTTCATTAAAAGAACCGGAATTCCAAGGAATTCTACATATACATCTGTCTGGAAGATAGTACCGCTGAACAAAGTATAAAGTGCATCTCCAGCCATGATTGTTGTTAGAGACGGATATACCAAAGCTGCTCCGATTGCCATTCCGATAAACGGTGTTCCGCCAAATTTCTTCATTGAAGTATATCCGAGGAATATTGGCAGGAAGTTAAAGAAACAATCTCCAACAATGTTTAACATCTGATATGTTCCGGATGTAGTTGCAAGCAATCCTGTTGCGGCAAGAAATGCAAGCAGTCCCTTGATCACACCAGTTGCTGTAAGCATTCCAAGTACCGGTGTAAACACACCACTGATCACATCAATAAACTGGCTGGAAATCTTTTTCTTTTTCATTTCCTGTTTGAATTCTTTTGCATCTTTCAGTTCAACTTCATTTTCTGTTGTCCCCATCATTGTCTGCAGTTCGTTATAAACGTCTGCTACGTGCTGTCCGATTACGATCTGATACTGACCTCCGCCTTTTACGATAGAAAGAACCCCGTCAATTGCTTTTACTGCTTCGTCATTCGCCTTTGTCTCATCTTTCAGCTGAAAACGCAGTCTTGTTGCGCAGTGATATACACTCTCAATATTTTCCTGACCGCCAACTTCTTTGAGAATACTTTGAATCATTTTCTCGTACTTCATTTTGTTTGCCTTCCTCTCTCTTTAAAATTTTTATCTAAAAAAACCGTTTGGTCTTTTTTCAAATGTAATGGATATTCTTCTTCAGTAACAAGGGTGACTTTACAATCACGCATTGCCGTGATTCTGATTTCATCAATATTTCCTTCCTTCCACTTCATATCCAGTACTGCGCCTGATTTCAGGCATATTCCATTGACTTCTCCATTCAAAAGACTGTTCGGTAATGCCGGTAAAAGAAATACTTTGTCTGAATAATCCTGTATAAGCATCTCCAGTAACCCACAAGCTCCTCCAAAGTTTCCGTCAATTTGGAATGGTGGGTGATTGTCGAACAGATTATTTAAAGTTGCATATTCAAGCAATTCCTTTAAGTTTTTCCAAGCTTCTTCTTTCTCCCACAGTCTTGCATAAAACAGTATGATCCATGCCTTGCTCCATCCAGTATGGCCTCCACCATATTTCAGTCTGCGCTCAATCGTCTGTTTTGCAGCCTGAGCGAGTTCCGGTGTCTTATCCATACGTATCTGTCCTACAGGATATAATGCAAACAGTTGTGAAATATGTCTGTGTCCGGGCTCGACTTCATCATAATCTTCACTCCATTCCTGAATCTGTCCATATTTACCGATTTGCAATTCTGGCATATGATTCAGTCGCTCATTTATTGCTTCATTCAGATCATTCGGGAGTTGATTTTCTTCCGTGATCTCCAGATAACCATTAAAAAGTTCTCTGATGATTTCTGTATCCATAGAAGCTCCCATGCAGAGACATCCCGCCTCTCCTTTTTGATTCAGATAGATATTCTCAGGAGAACTGGATGGTCCCGAAATCCATTTTCCATGAGTATCTTTTACCATGTATTGAAGGAAAAACTTAACAGCATCTTTCAGTATTCCATAATATTCCTTCAAGAACTCCCTGTCTTTTGTATATTTGTAATGTTCAATCAGATGCAAACAGAACCAGGCACCGCCCATTGGCCACAGGGTAGATGATACATGATTGTCCTGAGGTGCACAGTCTCCCCAGATATCTGTGTTATGATGACAACAGAATCCATCAATTCCATACATCTTCTCAGCAACATCTTTGCCGTGCGGATACATTCTTTGTAAATGTTCTAACAAAGGCATGTGGAGTTTAGATAACCCTGTTTTTTCAGCAATCCAGTAATTCATCTCTATATTGATATTAATTGTATACTTGGACCCCCACATAGGCTCAAATTCTTCATTCCAGATTCCTTGTAGATTTGACGGAAGACTTCCTTCACGGCTAGAACTGATCAGAAGATATCTTGCAAAATTATAATATGTATTTATTAATTCAATATCTTCTATGCCATTACGCATTTGCTCAAGTCTTTCCGGTGTTGTCAGATGCTCATAAGAGTCTTTATAATTCAATTTCAGATTACTTTTTTCATAGTAAGATAAATAATCTTTTATATGACGCTCTTGTAATGTTCCATAAGATTCTTTTTCAGCATTACTCAATACATCCATACACCACTGAAGCGGTTGTTCACTTCGGAACGATGTTCTTGCTGTGATAAATAGTGTTGCTTCTTTGGCATCCTCTACTAGTAAATGGCTTCCCATTCGTGAAATTTTGCCATTTTTAGTTCTTACCTGTACAAGTAGTTCAAATGCAATCCCATGATCTCCACCTTGTTTTCCATATAAACGGATTTTATTGCCATCCAGGACTTCAGTACCATCACAGAAAGATGAACCACGTCCTGATCGGTTATCTTTTCTTGTTAAAGATAAATCAAAATTAAGAAGTTCGCCATCTATGGATTTCATCTGATATACAATTATGTGATCTGGATTGCTGGCAAAAAACTCTCTTTCGTATTTTCCTTTTTCCGATTCATATTGAATTTTTCCAACGGCTCTTGAAATATCTAATTCTCTGTTATACGTTTGAACTTCTACACTTTCATGCTGAACGCTTAAAAGTCCCCCTTGATCCTTTTTGAAGATCGTTTTGCCTCTCTGTTTGTAAAAATCTATCCAAACGTCCCCAAGTGTCTGATAATGTCGCATATGCGGATATGTTGCATACATACTTCGCTCTGCGAGAAGTTCGGCCTGTTCGATTTCTCCATTTAATAAGAGTTCACGAACTTTTGGATAGTTCTCTCGCGCATCAGGATTTACACGTTCCATAAAACTTCCGGTCCAAACAGAATCTTCGTTAATTTGAAGTCGTTCAGTTCCGGTTTTTCCAAATACCATTGCTCCGAGGAATCCATTTCCTATCGGCAATGCTTCATTCCAATCTTTAGCTTCTTCACGAAAACATATTTTATTCATTTCTTCTTCCTCATCTTTTCACTACGCTTTCTTGAATCTGTTGTTATTATAACAATAAAAAAAAGAAAGACTGAAAAGTTTCTATTTTGCGAACTTTCCAGTCTTAAAAATTATGGATGATTTCATTTTTCCATTGGGAATCCGTATTTATTTTGATACGCAATTGCAATTCGTTCAATTAACAGCTGATATAAAACAGGATGGTTTTGGACTAAATCTTTATATTCCCAATCAATACATAGATCAACTCGAGGGTCTTTCTCCATTTCTCTGTTTGAAGTAAACAGAACTACTTTTGCTTTTGTTTCTTCAAAACACTTCTTTGATGGAGCATCTGTCAGATGCGTATACTCACTAATATACCTTCCGGAATTTGAAAAAATAAGCAGTAGTGTATTTTCTTTTGCATGACTAATATACTCTACTTGTTTTCTGTCATTTGTAGTTGTGTAAATGAACTTCTGGTAAAAAGACATTTTATGTTGAAAATTCAATGCAGCAGTCTCTGAATATCCTTCTCCAAATGCGGCTACTTCTTCATAATCATGAATCAACGTGACCAAGTGATCTATTTTTTTAGAGTCAGTATTGAAAAATAAATAGCGAATATCTGAAAACAGCACATCCAGATATTCTTCCGTTCCTTTTTGCAATATATAATCTGTAATATTTATCGTATTTAGATCTTTTATGTAAACTTCTCTTTTCCCTCTACTGTATGCTTCTGCTTTAAATTCTTTGTAATCCTCAAATCCTAATTGCTTAACGAATTTGGAGATTGTAGATTTTGAAACAGAGCATAAATCAGCCATAGCACCTATGGAAATGTTATTCAATTGATGAATATGTTCCAGCATAACTCGAGCAATATGATGTTCTATTGATTCAGGTGACATCTCACCAGTTATTGATGATAGTCTTGTATATAGTGTGCCCATATATCTTCTCCCTCACGATTTTCTCTTGTAATAATTCTATTTTCATAATAACATAAAAATGCTTAGAGAAGTACAGTAAGATTACCAAAGATGAATTTATCACGTTGATGAGTGTTCTTGTAAATCCAATATGCGGAAATCTCCTGAAAATTTCTTTCCATCTTCTATTTGTTGCACACTACCGTTATCTTATCGATTATCAATTTTTTCCGGAAACATATCATGATTACTCATACGATTCCAGGCAACCTGCTCCCAGTTGGTACCTGGCTTTCCATAATTACAATACGGATCGATGGACAAACCTCCACGTGGAAGGAATTTTCCCCAGACTTCTATATATTTTGGTTCAAGAAGCTTGACAAGATCTTTCATAATTATATTGATCACATCTTCATGAAAATCTCCATGGTTTCGGAATGAGAACAAATACAATTTCAAGGATTTACTCTCCACAAGACGTTCGTCCGGAACATAGGAAATCGTGATCGTTGCAAAATCTGGCTGTCCGGTGATTGGGCACAGACTTGTGAATTCCGGGCAGTTGAACTTGACGAAGTAATCGTTTTCAGGATGTTTATTCTGAAATGCCTCCAATACAGACGGATCATAATCCATACGGTATTCTGTTTGCTGATTTCCCAATAATGTTAAATTTTCTTTTTCTCTCATTGCTTCCTCCTCCATCTCAACGCAGGGTCTTCTACGTGATTCGCCTGAAATGCTGCTGCGCGATCAATGCATGTTCCGCATTTTCCGCAAGGCTTCTCTCCACCTTCGTAACAGGACCATGTCAATTCATACGGAACTCCCAGTTCTAATCCAATCCGTACTACTTCGGCTTTGGATACATTTACAAAAGGAGCTTCTATTTTCAGTTGATGTCCGGATCCTTCCCAGATTGCTTCATTCATTGCCTGATTGAATACCGGTGAGCAATCCGGATAAGCAAAACCGGCAGAATCATCTGCATGAGCTCCATAATAAATCACTCCACATTCCTTGCTCAGTGCGATACTTGCTGCCGAAGAAAGAAATAACCCATTTCGGAACGGTACATATGTGCTTACAGGCTTATCGCCATTTGTTTTTGAAATCTGCTCTGCGTAACTCTCCTCCGGAATTTCTTCCGTGGACTGTTGAAGCAGTGAACAGTTGCTATATTGAAATATCTTGCTTAAATCCAGGAACAGATGCTCCACGCCATAATATTCGGCAACTGCTATTGCAGCCCTGATTTCTTTATCGTGCTTCTGTCCATAGGAAACCGAGAGTGCAATCACCTGGTCTTTCCCGTACTTTTTGATTGCCAGTCCTAATGCCGTTGTTGAATCGATTCCTCCACTAAAGAGAACTAATGCTTTCATCTCCATCACCTCACTACTTATTTATACGCCCCGTTCATTTGGATCCCAGATTACTTTATGCATCTGAATCTGCAGACGCACACCATTCAACCGATGTTTCAGCATAAATTCTACAATCTGCACTGGTTCTATGGATCCAAAAACAGGACTAAGATACACATGACACCTGTTTGTCAGATCATAAGTCTGAATCATGTCCAATGCTTTTAACAGATCCTCCTGGCTGCCACATACAAACTTTACAGTATCATCCTTTCCAAGCAGTTCCATGTTCTCTGTTATCATATATTCTTCGCACCCGCTTGACGGTAACTTATAATCCATTGTAAATACCGGTCGTTCTTCACAAAATGCAGACAAATCAACTGCGCCATTTGTCTCAATTTCGACCTGTAAGCCGGCTTGTAAAAGAAGGTGGATCAATTCTCTAATGTCTTTTTGCAGTAACGGTTCTCCACCTGTAAGTGTCACATTGCGAATTCCGGTTCCTAAAACATAATTTAAAATCTCTTCTGGGGTTTCCTCTTCATATGGGCAATCCGGTTCATTGGCCCACATAGTATCACAATAGCTACAACGCAGATTGCATCCTTTGAAACGAACAAAGACTGCCAATTCTCCTGCCCGTGTGCCTTCCCCATTAATACTGGTGAATTTTTCTACTACTTTCATCTACTCTTCCTCATAAACCGCACAATTATTCGGTGTCTCATATACTTCCACACAATGAACCTCATATCCCAATTCCGTTAATTCCTTGTAGAAATAATATGCGAAATTTTCTGCCGTTGGACGAAAGGAAACTTTCTCCAAATGAAAGTCCTCATTCTGAAGCGCAGCTACTGTTTCTGCTTTCAGAGATCCCACTTCGTAAATCAGACTATGGTCAAAGGAATCACAAAGCTTTTTCAGATCCTTTTTCAGATTACCAAAGTCCACTACCATTCCCCGTATCTGTCCTTCTTGCTCCAACTCCTGACTTTTGATTTTTACAACAACATTCCAACGATGTCCGTGGATATTTCTGCATTTCCCCTCATATTTCCAGAGAAAATGTGCTGCGTCAAAACTGGCTTTTGTTTGCAAATAATACATATTTCAACTCTCCTGTATTTGAAATGTATGTACCTTTTAAGAGCTGTGTATCCTAAGCGGAGCGTTTTATATATATGGGAAAGTATTTCCTGAATAATATAAAAAGCTCTGCGTACTTCTTTGCACGCAGAGCCTAGAATCTTCTTAACTAGCCCTGGTTTTGTTTTTCGACAGGAAGGTACAAATGAACTGTCGGCTGTTTTTCACAGCATGAAAATTATACCACAGAAAATCAGTTTGTCAAATTGGTTTTTCTATTTTAACGAAATGGTGTCCTATTTCCCATATTCTATTCTCCCAGGAAATATCTTCCGTAAGCATCTGCTGCCTTAATTGCTGCGCATACAGTCTCAGGTGTCACCTCAAATGGCATGTTATGAAGTGTATCATTCTCTGCACAGGCTGCTGTCGCAACTGCCATAAGCTTCTCGTCTGTCACTTCTGTAATACCAAGTTCTTTTAATGTAACAGGAAGTCCCAGTTCAATGCACCAATCGATAATGTCTTCCAGTTCTTCTGCCGGAATGTCTTCCAGAACAAGCTGTGTGATTGTTCCAAATGCAACTTTCTCTCCATGATACATATGATGACACTCGTCCAAAACTGTGAATCCATTATGGATTGCATGTGCTCCTGCAAGACCGCCACTCTCAAATCCGATTCCACTAAGCAATGTATTAGCTTCAATTACCTTCTCAACAGCTTTTGTGCAGGCTCCTGCTTCCAGAGCAAGCTTTGCCTTCACACCTTCATTCATCAATGTATCAAAGCACAGTTTTGCGAGTGACATCGCTGCCATAGTAACATTTCCACCAGCACAAGTTGTTGCTTCGCTAGCCTGACAGGCTCTTGCTTCAAAATAAGTTGCAAGTGCATCACCCATTCCGGAAACTGTCAGTCTGACTGGTGATTTTGCAATGATTTCTGTGTCCATCAGAACCATGTTTGGATTAGCTGGGAGGAATAAGTATTCTTCGAATACGCCTTCATCAGTATAAATAACAGAAAGTGCACTGCATGGCGCATCTGTAGATGCAATTGTCGGACAGATCAGTACCGGCACTTCTTTGTAATAAGCAACTGCTTTCGCAGTATCAAGGATCTTTCCTCCGCCAATACCAATAACAACATCACAGCCCTTTTCATTCATAACGGCTACCAAACGATTAATTTCTGTCTTGCTACATTCTCTGTTGAAATACTCATACACTGGTTCAATATCATATCCTTCAAATCCAACTTTGAGAACGTCTTCAATACGTTTATACCCCGACTCTGTAATCAGTACAAGTGCTTTTTTACCATACTTCTGAGCATATTCACCCAGCTTTTTCATCTCACCTGCACCTTGAACATATTTGCTTGGACTACATAAAATATTTGCCATTTTTGTCTGCCTCCTAAACTCCTTATTTGTATGTTATTAAATTAACAATTCAAAGATATTGTAGTCCTTCTCAGCAAAAGTGTCAATAAAATCCAATTGAATTTTCTGTAAGAAATCGGCTATATAATCACTACTCACAGCTGTCTGTATCAAACAACCCTTTTATTCATCTCAACGTGCAAACACCCCTGCTAAAAATCCCCTCTTCTTCACCTGCTGGACTTCTGCCCCACTTCTCATAATCAGCGCAAACATTCCCATATTGCGAAGATCCTGCCGCAGGTTCACTGCCTGTTCTTCTGCCAAACCATCTTTTACTAAGAATGGCGTATCATTCAGGCTCACATTCTTCGGGAAGTCATATTTTCTCGCGATGCTTACAAACTCTGACCTCTTTCCGATGTAATCAACCATACTTCCAAGCGCGATCACCTGTTTTGAAGGATAGACCGATGGATCTACCTCATACACTTCTTTTTCATCACTGACTGGTTCAAACTTATATCTTGCTGTATAGAAATCCAGTGCCTCCTCAATATAAGAACACGCCTCTCCGTCAAGCTCTTCATAAAGAACGCACGGCAGACTCGCTACAATTCTTCTTGTTTCTGTTTTTTCCATTCCTGTTAAAATCTGCAGGAATTTAGCAACTTCCAATTCTTTTCCGTTACAATCAATTAATGTTACTTTATAAAATAGTTCTTTGTTTATCATAGTCTTGCTCCATTATCATTTTTTATAACAAAAATTTTATTTTATTATAACTGAAACAGGGTGATACTGTCTACAGATTTTCTGTTTACAGCATCACCCTGTATTTTACTTATTTTCTCACTGAATAAAATTTAAAAATTCTCAGATTTCATTTCCAGCCTGATATCCGCTGCGGATTGCTGCTGAGATATCTGCTGTTCTCTCACCGCTGCAGTCTCCAACATATACAAATGGAACTGTCAGCTTACTGTCGTCGAAGAGATTCTTCTTAGACCCGAGTGCATTCACAATTGTATCAGCTTCAATTGTAACCTCTGACTCGTCTTTTGTATTCACAGCATGAATCACATTATTCTCGATAGAATTTACTCTTGTATTCACATACTCTTTAACACCATGCTCTTCGAAGTCTTTTTTGATCAATGGCATTACTGTCTCTGATTCTCCTGTTGCAATCCGATCCAACATTTCAATAATGCTTACTTTCAGACCTTTCTGTGCAAGGAATTCTGCTGTCTCAGTTCCAACTAATCCTCCACCAAGCACAGCACAATTTCCACTTACTTCACATCCTGCAAGAACATCCCAGGCAGAAACAACATTGCTGTCTGTAACAGACATTGGCAGATCCATGTTATGCGCACCGATAGCAAGAATTACATGATCAAACTTATTCAGCGCTTCACAATCTACTTCTGTATTTAATTTCACATCTACAGAAAGTTCTGGTAGAATCTTCTCATAATATTCAATAGATCTTAAAATCTCGCTCTTTCTTGGAGGAACTGCTGCCAAATGAATCTGTCCACCAATCTTATCTGATTTCTCAAATACGGTTACTTCATGTCCACGTTTTGCTGCAACTCTTGCTGCCTCAAGTCCGGCGATTCCTGCACCTACAACTGCAACCTTTTTCTTCTCGTCTGCAGGTTTGATAAATATAGTTCCTTCGTTTCCGTTCTCTGCATTTAATACGCAGGAAATGTATTTACGTCCCTGAATTGCATCTACGCATCCTTTATTACAGTTCAAGCATTCTCTGATGCACTCTCCGGATATAGCTTTATTGGCAATATCTGCATCTGCAAGCATGGAACGTCCATAAGCTACGATGTCAGCATCTCCGTCTTCGAGGATCTTCTCTCCTGCTTCTAAGCTGACAACACGACCAACTGTTGCAACTGGAACGGATACCAGTTTCTTTACTTCTCTTGCTACTGGAAGTGTCCAGTTATACGGAACATCTCCCATTGGCGGAATTGTATCTCCCATGTTTCCTGTATGGTTCGCCTGAGCAACCTGAATCATATCGATTCCAGCCTCATCAAGCATCTTTGCAAACCGGATTCCTTCTTCTGCCTCAAGTCCGCCTTTTCCACGAAGTGATCCATCAGGATTTACTGTAATGATTGGCAGTTTATACTCAATCATAAGATCCGGTGCAGCTTCTTTGATTGCTGCTACTACTTCGAGTGCATATCTTGTACGGTTCTCAAGACTTCCTCCATACTGATCTTCTCTATGGTTCAGAATTTTTGAACAAAGGGAACCAAGAAGACGATCTCCATGTACTTCAATCGCATCGATTCCTGCTTTCTGCGCCTTTGCTGCACATGCAGCGATACTGTTTTTAATATCATCTAACTGCTCAACCGTTGCCTCTGTTACAAAATGCTGCATATCATGATGAAGTTTTGCATAAGCGCCTTTCGTAAGTCTGTCGCATTCTTCCATCTGTTTCTTTGCTTCTTCCGCATTTCCCTCTGCCTGTGCTTTTGCCGCAGCCTGTCTTGCAATACCTGCCTCCATGATCATTCGTCCAACTCCAGGAACATCATACTCCGGATGGAATAACTGAAGTGCAAGCTTACAGTCATACTTATGTAATGTATCTGCCAGATTTTTATATACTGGAATCTGACTGTCATCATAAAGCTTTGGTGTCGGTGAAGCTGTTCTTACAGGAGCTACATCTCCGATAACAACATATGCTGCTCCACCTTTCGCAAGTCTTTCATAGAAATTCAGACTTCTCTCCCCAATCGATCCGTCTCTTTCTTCATATCCTGTTGTAAGTGGTGGAAACATGATTCTGTTTTTAAAAGTAAGATTTCCAACTTTAATTGGTTCTGATAATTTATTCCCCATCTTTTTTCTCCGTTCTGCTTTATTTTTAATATCTTTCAAATTAACATACTTGAGACTTCATGCATAATTTTTGTCAGCATTTGCTGACACCTCTTTTAGCAATTATAATTCTTCTGCCAGTTTATGTCCTGCAGCAATTGCATCTTTCAGAGTTCCGACTTTATCACAGTCTCCGATAAAATGAACTCTCTCTTCTGTAGTCTCTACCTTGTTCGGTGCATAACCGACTGCAAAGATCAGTGTATCTGCATCTGTGATATGATATTCCTGTCCGTCTTTCTCATAAGTGATCGTAGTCTCATCAACCTTCGTCACCTGACTGTTCAGTTCAATCTTCACACCTTTTCTCTTGAGTCTCATTGTCAGCTGACTCTTAGCTGCTCCGCCTTCACCCGGCATCAGTGATGGCGTCATCTCGATTACTGTAATGTCACGGTTTGCAGGGAACATGTCATCAATCAGTGGTGCAAGATAGTCTGCTGTCTCACATCCGACTGATCCACCACCAAGAATAACAATCTTTCTTCCCGGATATTTTCTTCCTGCAAGAACGTCATCGGCTGTCATTGTCTGCTTAAATACTTTGAATGGAGGAATTTCCTTCGGAACTGCTCCTGTAGAACAGACAACCTCATAATCCTTAAATTCTCCCGCAAGCATTTCCGGTGTTACTTCGCAGTTCATACGAACTTCAATTCCTTCATTTCTCAGACGACGTGCCATGAATTTAATCACTTTACAAAGTTCCTGCTTAGCGATTGGAACTGCTGCAAGTCTTAAAAGACCTCCGAACTCTCCACTCTTTTCACAGAGAACAACCTCATGTCCGCGTTTCTTAGCAACGTAAGCTGCTTCCATTCCTGCCGGACCTGCACCGATCACAAGAACTTTCTTCTTCTCATCTGCTTCTTTGATCTCGTCAGACTCTACAGATGGATTCACTGTACAGCTGATCGGATTACCGAACATGATTCCTGTCAGGCAGCGTCCACATCCGATACATGGACGGATATCATCTGTCTTTCCTTCTGCAGCTTTATTAACAAATTCACTGTCACACAGGTTTGGACGACCGATCATGCAGATGTCGGTCTTTCCGTTAGCAATAAGTTCTTCCGCTACCCATGGCTCGTTGATTCTTGCAACTGTAGATACCGGAATGTTCACATGCTTTCTGATCTCCTCACTTGCATGTGCATGCGGTGCAGGTGATGTGCCAGGTGCCGGCATGGAGCTTCCTCTCTTGATTGTATTTCCTCCGGAAACATGGATGAAATCAACACCTGTTTTCTCAAGCTGTTTGGATACATAGATCATGTCGTTCAGTGTCAGACCACCTTCACTGTACTCATCTCCTGAAATACGAACATCAATAATGAAATCATCACCACAAAGTTCACGGATCTTTGCAATTACTTCAAGTGTCAGTCTGAGACGTCCATTAATGTCTCCGCCGTACTCATCTGTTCTCTTATTATAAAGTGGTGTGAGGAATCCACCGAGCAGTCCATGCGCATGTGCACACTGGATCTCGACTCCGTCTCCGCCTGCGATCTGGAAACGGCGTGCAGCCTCTCCAAACTGCTGAACAAGTACATGCAGTTCTTCTACTGTTACTGCTCTCGGTGCTGATTTTGCATAATAAGGACCGACATTGGACGGTGCGATCAGCTGAGGCGTTCCCGGAATTGGAAATGCCATATAAGCCGGATGAAATAGCTGTGCTAAAATCTTCGTATCATACTGATGCACTGCATCTACCAGTTTCTTCCATCCCGGAATATAAGAGTCATCATAGATTGACATATCTCCCGGCAAGTATGTATATACCGGCTCTACTGTCGTAACTTCTGTAACGATCAGTCCAACTCCGCCCTTCGCTCTGGCAGAATAATGCTCAACCAACGCATCTGTCACATAGCCTTTATCTGCCATGTTTGTGGAAATCGGCGGCATAAAGATTCTGTTCTTTACCGTTGTCTTACCAATCTTAATTGGTTCAAATAAATGTGGAAAATATTCATTCATTTTCTGTTCCTCCAATTTGTTTTTTCCGTTCTTTTGTCTTACGATTATTTTAACTTATAATCATTTCTGCTTCTGTGTATATCTTAACTTTAGACATTGAATACTGACGAATCTTTTTATCCAGTAAATCCATTGCAAGAAGAACACCTTCTATTTCAGATATTCTCATTTGTACCAACTTTAGATCCTGGTATATATAGTCAGGAATCATACCAAATCCGACAACTTTCACTTCTTGTGGGATGTTCACTCCATACTTTCGAAGCGCCGTCAACGCACCGATTGAAATCTGTTGATTTTCAAATAGAATTCCTTGCGGAAGCGGATTTTTTCTCAACCAGTCTAACAAAGTCTCCGTTATCCTTGGAATTTCATCTCCAAGATCAAGAATATGTTTTGCAGATGCAGTATCTTCGTTAGACTTTGTATTTAAAAATGCTTCTTTACGAACTCGATAATTATAATTATCTTTCCCTGTGCAGAAATAATAAATATCTGATGCACCTTCCTTGTACAGATAATCCACAGCACTTTTTAGCATTTGTCTATTGTCTGCACATACGCTGCTATACCGACTATCTGGAAGTTCACAGTCATAAAGAACCAATGGTTTTTTGATTCTTTCAAGCAGGTTTTGATCTTCTTCTTTTAATTCGGTTCCAAAAAGAAGAACACCTGCCACAAAATCCATATTACATTCCGTAATTACTGCTTCTATTTGCGCAATGTCATCATTTAAATACGTCACTCCATAAAGATATCCAAGTCTTCTTGCTTCAGAATCAAATGTAGCAAGTACATCTGACCAGAGATCTGTTTCTGAATTACACGCAGCACCTTTGCTGTGATTAACGATCACTATTTTGATCATCTGATTCACCGGATGGCCAGACACTGTAACAATATTCTCTTTTACCGGAATCACTCCGTTATTCTTCTTCATTTCTTCCAGACATTCCAAAACCATTCTTCTGGTTTCTTCATTCACACCGGGTTTTCCATTCACCACAAGCGAAACTGTCGCTTTGGAAACTCCGAGATGCCTTGCAATGTCTACCATCTTTATCTTCATGTGTGATGCCTCGTTTTTTCTAGATTGTAGTAAAATTAATTTCAAAATCGTTATACATTCAAACTTTAAATATTTCTGAAAATGAATACTGTTCGTAATCATTATTTCTTATATTCCTTTATTATCCTATATAACT
>OHRG01000102.1_pt1 | contig 64572 bp, 59 predicted proteins | sample 1578351 | NCBI WGS metagenome assembly OHRG01 (sample SAMEA3879599, study PRJEB24766) | human gut metagenome | biome: human-associated habitat; feature: feces | place: USA | collected 1985/1987
CTAGAAAAACCGACATCTCTAAATTTTTAAAATCAAGGCTATAACAGGCTTTCCGCGCCGTTAACCCCTGGCCTTGATCCGATTTCCCGCATAGGTAAGGAAAAACAGCGCCGCCGCTACCAAACAGATTGTCCCTCCGGCAGAGGTACCCAAATAATAGGAAAGGATCAAGCCTGACACACCGGAAAACAAGGAAAACAGAATCGAAAGCCCGTGATAAGACCTCATTCCACCGGATACGTTTCTAGCCGCAGCGGCTGGCAGCACCAGCAGAGCGTTGATAATCAGGATTCCCACCCATTTGATAGAAACCGTAACGATAAACGCCACCACGATCATAAACAAGTTCTGATACCGTTTTACGGAGATTCCCTTGCTGGCGGCCAGATCCGGGTTCAGGCTGGCCAGCATCAGCGGGTTAAAGGCCGCCGCCCAGAAGGCCGCCGCGCCTAAAAGGACAAACAGCAGCAGTAAAAGCTCATCAGGGCTGACCGCCAGGATATCGCCGATCAGGTAATTGGAATACTTGGAAAAACCGCCGTTGGCGGAAAGAAGCACCACGCCCAGCGCCACGCCGGTCGCGGAAAACACGCCGATAATGGTATCCGATGAAGAGGTCTGGGAAGACATTACCCCGGAAATGGCCACCGCGAACAGCAGGGCAAAGCCCAGCATGGAAATTAAATAGTTGTCAATTCCCATCATTACTCCGATGGCGATGCCTGTCAGCGCAGAGTGGCCCAAAGCGTCGGAGAAAAAGGACATTTTATTGTTGACGATCATCGTTCCTGTCAGGCCGAACAGGGGAGTAATCATCAAAACCGCCAGCAGGGCGTTTTTCATAAAATCAAACTCGGCCCATTCAAAGGGCAGAAGCAGATTGAGAAAGGAATAAATTCCGTCCATAGCTCCTCCTTTAATCCAGCCCAAAGGCTTCCCTCACCTGGGGATTATTGAGCACCTTGTCCACCGCATTCTGCATGGCCACGGTTCCATCCTGTAAAAAAGCGGCCTTGGAGGCGTACTTTTTCACATGTCCGAGATCGTGGGATACCAGAATCACAGGCATATGGTATTCGCTCCGCAGGGAGGTCACCAGGTCGTAAAAAACGCCGACGCCCTTCCGGTCCACCGCCGAAACCGGCTCGTCAAGCAGCAGCAGGTCAGGCAGCGGATCCAGGGCAAAGGCCAGCAGCACCCGCTGCAGCTCGCCTCCGGACAGAGCCCCCAGCTTTTTCCGGAACAGCCCTGTCCCGCCTACCTTTTCCAGCAGGCTCTCCGCTTCCTTCTGCCGCTTTTTGCCGTGAGACATCCATACGGGAATCCGGCTTTGGTTGGCGCAGAACAAATCCTCCACTGTCACCGGAGTGCTCCGGTCAAAGGCTAGAAACTGAGGCACATAGCCGATTCTGGGCCGGTCAATCCTTTTTCCCTGGCAATTGAAATAGCTGATCCTGCCGGAATATGGCGTTTGACCAAGGATCGCCTTCAGCAGTGTGGTTTTCCCCGCCCCGTTTCTGCCGATCAAAGCCAAAATCTCGCCATGATTGGCGGTCAAATTCACTTGATTTAAAATTTCCGTGCTTCCCTTTCGCACGCTTAGTTCTTCTATTTTTACGCTGCAATGGCAAACATGCTCTGGCATACTCTACTCCCTCTAAGAATTTAACGCTTGCGCTAGTACCTGTAAATTGCTTTCCATCGCTGTCAAATAAGCGTTTTTATCCCATTCCCCGGACACTGCCGGGTCCAGCACATAGACCTGGGCGCCGGTTTCAGCCGCGATGATGTCCGCCGAGGTCTCCGGGTAAAGCGGTTCCACAAACAGGGCCTTTACGCCGGTTTCCCGCACCAATCTGATGGTGTCCGCCAGTTCCTTCGCGCTGGGCTGGCTGTCCGGCTCCCGGTTGATGACCGCCGCGATATGCAGGCCGAATTCCTCCGCAAAATAAGGAAACGCCTCGTGAAAGGTAATAATGTCCTTATTTTTTACATGATCCAGAGCGCTGTGCATCTTATCCCGCAGTGCGGAGAGCTTTTCCAAATACGTCTCTGTATTTTCCCGGTATTCCGCTTCGTGCTCCGGGTCCAGGGCAATGATCCCTTCCGACAGGTTTCTTACCTGTTCCATGCAGTTGGTAATTGACACCCACAAGTGAGGATTATAATCCTCCTGGTCATGATCATGTCCCTCACCGCCGTCATGGTGGTGGTCCTCCCCGGAGGCGATCAAAGGGATCCCAGTGCTGGAATCGATTACCGGCAGCTCTGGAAGCTGGTCGGAAATTTTATCCAAAAAGCCCTCCATCCCGGCTCCGTTAATCAAAAACGCATTCGCGGTTTCCGCCTTTTTCATATCGGCGGTTGTCATCTGGAAATCATGCAGGCAGCCTGTCTGCTGCTGGGCCATGCTTTCTACCGCGACCCCTTCTACTCCGTCGGTAATATTCAGCGCCATAATGGCGATAGGATAAAAGGAAGCCAGCAGCTTCAGCCTGGACGATTCTTTTGCCGGCGTTCCACATCCGGAGAAGCCTGTCAGGCATACCGCGGCACACAGCAGCGCCGACAGAATCCGTTTCATAATGCCTCCAAAAAGTTTCGTAATTGCAAATTATTTGCATTTAGCTTTTCCTATTGTACTCCGGCCTGCCTTTTCTGTCAAGAGGCGGCTTGTCTTGAAATTTCCCTGTTTCTTTGCTACAATGGAAGCAAAGAAGGTGACCAGCATGGCTAAAGGATTTAAAAACACCAAACAGCGCTCGGCGATCATGAATCTGCTTGCCGAGCGGAACACTCCTTTAACAGCAGAGGAAATCGGGGAAGCTATCGCCCCAAGCTATCCTAAGCTGGCCTTGTCCACAGTTTACCGGAATCTGGAGCTGTTTACCAACGCCGGGCTTTTGGAGAAATCCTTTTTTCAAGATGGCGTCACCCGTTATTCCCTAGCAAAGGGCCATCACGGCCACTACCTGATCTGCACCGGCTGTCAGGAAAAAATCCGTCTGGAGGATTGCCCTCTCCACGAGCTTGAGCATAAGCTTACCGACGAAACCGGCTTTACCATCACCGACCATGATTTGACTCTCTATGGGCTTTGCCCGGCGTGCAAAGGAAAAACAAAAAACGGGAAATAGCGTCTTTCTTTAAAAGCATAGCAAATCCCTTATGCGAAATCTGTCGCATAAGGGATTTTTTACTCATGAAAGCGCCGGCCGGACCAGTAGCTGAAAGGATTCCGCAGGGATGACAGGCGCCGGCCTCCGGCAGAATGCAGCGGTCTATTCCGCCGCTGCGGCAGCGACCTTTGCAGCGTGTTTTCTCTGGCCAAAAAAGCCCCGTACTGTGGTTATTTCACAGTACGGGGCTTTGACGGTATGTCTGTTGGAAGCTGTTTCATAAGGGCTTTCCTCATTTTGCGGCAGAATACAGCAGCCCTTTTCATACTCGGCTTCAAACATTCCCGCCGCATGACAAAGACGCCGTTTCACATTTCTTTACGGCTCCTCCTCCGGGCGGGAGCTGCGGAGCAAAGAGTTCCAGATGTCATAACCGATGCTTACCAGCGTCGCTGTTACCAAGCCGATGTCGATGGACTGGTACACCCGAAAGGAAGCCTCGCATTCCTCCTGGGTAGGCTGTTTTCGAAAAACGACAAACGGCGTCAGCTTTCGCATCACCTCGTTGGCCCAGTCGAATTGGGAAACCGGAGGCAGAGAGGCGTTCACCACCGCAGTACAGCCCAAAAACACAGCAAGCAGAATCAGACAAACTCCGGAGAGATAGGGTCTGGTAGGCCTCCGTACAATATAGAAGCAGATCACAACGCCAAGCAAAAACAAGCCGAAGATTAATAAAATTGGGTTCACCAGCATCTTGGTTCCTCCCTGTCGCAATCAAACTCGCTTACAAAATTCCTTTTTCCAGCAGCATGGCGGTTTTCAAAACCGCCGTCTGGGTCTTGCTGTCGGGAATCTCATTATTCAGCACCATTTCCACCGCTTTTTCCAGAGGAATCCGTTCTACCTCTAAAAACTCGTCGTCATCAGGCTCCATTTCCCCAAAGTTCTCCACTCTGCAGAAATAAAGATGGATTATTTCACTGGTATAGCCGGGAGAGGGATACAATTTTCCCAGAGAAAGGTAGCCAAAGCCGGTGGCACCGGTTTCCTCTTTCAGCTCCCGCTTTCCGTTTTCCAGAGGGGTGGATCCCTTTTCCAGCTTCCCCGCCGGAAGCTCCAGCACGACTTCGCCGTAGGGATAACGAAATTGACGGACAAACAAAAGCTCGTTTTTCTCCGTCAGGGCGGCGACGCACACACCGCCGGGATGCTCCACTACTTCCCGGGAGGTCTCATGGCCGTTTTCCAATTCCACCCGGTCCACTACCAAATGAACCACATGGCCTTTAAAAATTTCCTCTCTGGAAAGCTTTTTTTCTGTTAATTTACTCATGGATCTCTTCCTTCCTTGACTGGATTTGGTATTTTCATCTCACCGCTGTCATACCCTTTACGGGGTGATTGTTTTGAAAGCTTATCATCGTATTAACTGGTCCAGCTTTGTTCCCGACGCTCAGGGAAGGGAACATTTGATTACCGCCCTATGCGGCCTCCATCCCTCTGTCAGCCGCAGGGTGATAGGAAAAAGCCTATGCGGCAGAAGCATCGACCTGCTGCAGCTCGGAGCCGGAGACGACCCGGTGCTGTTATGCGGGGCCTTTCACGGTATGGAATGGCTGACCTCTCTGCTGCTGCTCCGCTTTACCTCCCAGATGGCGGCGGCGCTGGAAACCGGCAGCCTTATTTCCGATATTAAACTGGGGGATTTTCTGCGCCGCCGCGGGGTCACAGTCATTCCCTGCGTCAATCCGGATGGGGTGGAGATCTCCTTGCACGGCTCCGCCGCTGCGGGCGAATACCGGGAATTAGTCCATAATGTAAGCTGCGGAGACACCTCCCGCTGGCAGGCAAACGCCCGTGGCGTGGATTTAAACCACAATTTCAACGCTGGCTGGGAAGCGCTTCACACGTTGGAACGGGAGCAGGGAATCTACCATCCGGCGCCTACCCGGTACGGTGGGGAATATCCGGAGAGCGAACCGGAAACCAGGCTTTTATGCGATTTCTGCCGCAGCCAGTATTTCCGCCACGCCTTAGCCTTTCACAGCCAGGGAGAAGAAATTTATTGGGATTTCGGGGAACGTACTCCTGAAAAAAGCCGGCTTATGGCCCAGGTGCTGGCCGCCTCCAGCAGCTATGAAATGTCGGAGCCGGAAGCGATAGCCACCGGCGGCGGCTTCAAGGATTGGTTCATCTCCTGCTTCTGCCGTCCCGCCTTCACGATTGAAATCGGCAAAGGGGAAAATCCTCTTCCCCTGTCCGACCTGCCGGGTATTCACCGAACTCTAGAGGAAATGCTGGTATTCAGCATTATCATGTAACTGTGTTCCAGCGGCGCGTTTTGCCGATAAAAGCGCTTTATTGGGCCAGCAATGCCAGAAGCTCTAAAATGATTCAAAGCCGCCGGCAGCTATGGAAGCCATACGGAAGCCTTTAACAAATGGAACCCCTTTTTTGTCCTGCGTATTCCAGATTCCCCGGAAACCACGGGAACCGGCACAAGGGCAAAAGCTGGAATTTCTTTTCCAAAGAAAGCACCGCTTCGGTTGCAATTTATTATACCATATTTCTTTTCCCTTGGAAAGGAAGCCGCAGGCCCTCTGAGAAATGTTATCGCAATGCTTTTTTTAGATCGGAAACATATCGTGATTGCTGGCTTTTAAGGTAAAGCTTAATAAACGGCCTGAGAATAAGCTTTTTGCAATGTATTTGTTCCGTGAAATCCAGCTCTGTTTCCTTCCCCTTTGCGAGGAAAACGCCTCTCCAATGTCCCTGCATCGTATTATTTTCCAAATCAAATTCCCAGAGTCTGTCCGTCTCCTCAGCCGTAACAGTAAAAATGGTGGGATACCCCTTTTTCGTGTACTCTACAAACTGTCTTTCATTTAAAATCTCCGTACGGCTTAAATCGCTGCGCCAGCCAGCGTCTTCCACCGACGTGACTATTTTCCAAACCTCATGGATGTCCTTGGGAATCACAGCCATTCTCCGGGAAACAATCATTTCAGCACCTCTTCCAGATGAAATTCTGCTTTTATTTTACCATAGAAGCCCGTTCGGTATCAAGGCGGCGCAGCCAAGCCCTGGGATGTACTCACGGGGGCTTCCGCGCTTTATTTTAAGAAAGCGGCAATTATTTTCCAATTCTTGCAATCGCTGGGAATTTCGTAGTATACTAAGAAAAACACCAATTCTAACAGGGAGTGGTTCCATGCGCTATGGGTTTATAAAGGCTGCGGCGGCGACTCCGGAAATCCGGGTCGCTGATTGTTCGTATAATGCTGGCCAGACGGTAAAGCTGATGAGGGAAGCCTCCGAAAAAGGGGTAAAGCTCCTGGTTTTTCCGGAGCTTTGTATCACCGGCTACACTTGTTCCGATTTATTTCTGCAGCGCCGCCTCCTGGACGGCGCTTTAACGGCCTTGCGCACTGTAATGGAGGCCAGCCGGAAGCTGAGCCTTCTCACCGTGGCCGGACTGCCGCTTACGGTAGAGGACAAGCTTTATAACTGCGCCGCTGTGATTTTCCAGGGAGAAATTTTGGGAGTGGTTCCAAAAACCAATCTGCCTAACTATAACGAATTTTATGAGAAGCGGCATTTTGTGCCCGCGCCGGCGGAAAACACAGTATGCCGCCTGTTCGGGAAAGAGGTTCCCTTCGGCTCTAAGCTGTTGTTCTGCTGTGACACGCTTTCTGAGCTGAAGGTGGCTGTGGAAATCTGCGAGGATCTATGGTCCCCGATTCCGCCGTCCAATTACCATGCGTTAGCCGGAGCCACTATTATCGCAAATCCCTCCGCCAGCAACGAGGTGATCGGCAAGGATGCTTACCGGAAAGAGCTGGTAGGCGGTCAAAGCGGCAGGCTGGTGTGCGGCTATATATACGCCTCCGCAGGCGAGGGAGAATCCACCACCGATTTAGTATTCTCCGGCCACAACCTGATTGCGGAGAACGGCGCAATCCTGGCGGAAAGCAGGCTGTTTCACAACAGCCTGACCATCAGCGAGCTGGACGTTCAACGGCTTTCCGGAGAACGCCGCAGGCTTTCTTCCTTCCCCGCCGTACAAGACGAGGGCTATCAGAGAATTTATTTTTCTCTGCCGGTAGAAAAGACCAATCTGTCAAGAATCATCGACCCCAGGCCGTTTATCCCGTCGGAGCAAAGCGCTCTGAAGAACCGCTGTGAAACTATATTATCCATCCAATCCCTAGGCTTGAAAAAGCGTCTGGAGCATTCCCGCGCTAAAACAGCCGTGGTTGGAATTTCCGGCGGACTGGATTCCACTTTGGCTCTCTGCGTTACCGCCCGGGCGATGGATTTGCTAAACCGGCCTAGAACGGATATCATCGCTATTACCATGCCTTGCTTCGGTACGACCCAGCGCACCAAAAGCAACGCGGAGATTTTAGCCCAGCGTCTGGGCGTGACTCTGGAGCGGGTAGATATTGCCAAACAGGTGCTGCAGCATTTCGAGGATATTGGCCACAGCCCGGATGACCAAGACGTTACCTTTGAGAACGCCCAGGCCCGCACCCGCACCCTGGTGCTGATGGACTGGGCCAACCAAACCGGCGGCCTTGTAATCGGCACCGGTGATCTTTCCGAGCTGGCCTTAGGCTGGGCTACCTATAACGGTGACCACATGTCCATGTATGGGGTTAACGCCTCTATCCCTAAAACCTTGATTCGCCATCTGGTGTCCTATGAAGCGGAAAAGCTCGACGACCCAAGGCTGAAGGAAGTTTTGATGGATATTCTGGACACTCCGGTCAGCCCAGAGCTTCTGCCCGCTAAGGATGGGGAGATCTCTCAGAAAACCGAGGATCTGGTCGGGCCTTATGAGCTGCATGACTTTTATTTATATTACGCCATTCGCTGGGGCTTTTCTCCCGCTAAGGTTTACCATCTGGCAAGGCTGGCCTTTGACGGCGCCTATGACCAGGAAACTATTTTTAAATGGCTGAAAACCTTCTATCGCCGCTTCTTCAACCAGCAGTTCAAGCGCTCCTGCCTGCCTGACGGCCCCAAGGTGGGCTCCGTCACCCTGTCACCCAGAGGCGACTGGCGGATGCCCAGCGATGCCTCCTCGGCGCTGTGGCTGAAGGAGCTTGACGAGCTTTCCGAACAGGAGTAACAGCACTATTCTGTCTCAAAGGAAAAGCCCGGAGCATTTTGTTCCGGGCTTTTCCTATTTTACGATTTTTCCCGTTTTACTTGAACGAGAACGCTTGTCTCACAGATCTCCTTCTCTGCCCTCATTCCGTGAGGCACGTTGGTTCGCCAGGCGCAAAATCCGGGCGGGCTATTACCCGACGGTACCTCGGGAGGGGGCGCTTCAGGGAAGCTATGAATAAAAGTTAATCCTTTTTTCTTTCCTGGCGGTTGATCGCGCTGAACAAGGCCTTAACCGAAGCGGTGATAATATCGCTGTCCACGCCAACGCCCCAGGTGATCCTCCCGTCCTTGCCGGTGATCCCCACATAAGCCGCGGCACGGGATTTGGAGCCTTGCTCCAAGGCGTGCTCCGTGTAGGTCAGATCCTGATATTGAATCCCCAGATTTTCCTTGATGGCGTTGCTGACGGCATCCAAGCGGCCGTTGCCGTCGCCCTTGATCTCCTTTTCCACGCCGCCGATTTTCACGGTAACCGCGGCGTGGATGCAGTCATTGCGGACGAAATGAAAGTCTACCAAAGAGATCTTATCGTTGATATTTAAATACTCCCTCCGGAAGATCTCATAGACCTCCTCCGGCTGAAGCTCCTTATGCTGATGGTCGGAAACATTCTTTACCGCATAGCCAAAATCTTCCCGCATTTTCGGCGGTAAAACAAAACCGTATTTCTGCTCCAGCAGATAGCCGATGCCTCCCTTACCGGACTGGCTGTTGATTCGGATCACGTCGCCCTCGTATTCCCTGCCGATATCCTTGGGGTCGATGCAGAGGTAGGGTACAGTCCAATGGTCGCATTCCTTTTCCTCCCGCCATTTCATTCCTTTGGCGATGGCATCCTGATGAGATCCGGAAAACGCCGCAAACACCAGCTTGCCGCCGTAAGGCTGGCGGTCATACACATGCATCCCCGTGACTTTTTCATAAAGAGCAACGGTAGACGGCATATCCTCAAAATTCAGCTTGGGGTCTACCCCCTGGGAAAACATGTTCAGAGCCAGGGTAACGATATCCGCGTTTCCGGTGCGTTCACCGTTGCCGAACAAGGTTCCCTCGATCCGGTCCGCGCCGGCCAGCAGGCCCAATTCGCAGTCCGCCACGCCGCAACCCCGGTCGTTATGGGGATGGAGGGAGACCACCACGCTGTCACGGTAATCCAGATGCTTGCACATATATTCTACCTGGCAGGCGTAAACGTGAGGCATGGAATGCTCTACTGTCACCGGAAGATTGATAATCACCTTTTTCTCCGGCGTCGGCTTCCAGACATCCAGCACAGCATTGCAGATATCCCGGGCAAATTCCATCTCCGTGCCGGTAAAGCTTTCCGGAGAATACTCAAACCGGAAATCGCTGCCCATTTCGCTGGAAATTTTTTGAAGCAACTTGGCGCCGTCCACAGCGATCCTGATGATTTCCTCCTTGCTCTTGCGGAACACCTGCTCCCGCTGGGCTACTGAGGTGGAGTTATAAAGGTGGACGATGGCCCGGGGACAGCCCTCCAACGCCTCAAATGTTCTGCGGATAATATGCTCTCTGGCCTGGGTCAGCACCTGGACAGTGACATCCTCCGGGATCATATCCCGTTCGATCAGGGTTCTTAAAAACTCATATTCCGTTTCCGACGCCGCAGGAAAGCCCACCTCGATCTCCTTAAACCCAATCTCTACCAGGAACTTGAAAAACTCCAGCTTTTCTTCCAGGCTCATGGGCACGATCAACGCCTGGTTTCCATCCCGCAGGTCCACACTGCACCAAATCGGCGCTTTCTCCACATATTCCTTCTTGGTCCAGTCATAGCAGGGAACCGGCGGCATAAAATACTGTGTGGTGTACTTTTCTACATTTCTCATCTTAAAACACGTCTCCTTTTGTTGTTCTGCCCGCTGCTGCTTCAGAAAGGAGACAAAGGCGGCCCAGCGGGCTTTGGATTTAGATTTCGGCAACAAAAAAAGCCTTTCGCCTCCCCAAATAGAGACGAAAGACTTTCAAAAGTCTCACGCGGTACCACTCTAATTTCACGCCTTACGGCGTGCCCTCATTGCAGATACGGCCGATACTCCGGCTTATATCCTCCCGCTGTAACGGTCGGGCTCCGGCTCCGCCTACTTGACAATTCTTTCAGCGTGCTACTTCAAGGCCAGTTCAAAGCTTTCGCCCAACCGCTTCTCACCACCCAGCGGCTCTCTGCATGTTAAAAAGCTCCTACTCTTCCTCTTCATCGTATTTATTGTTATTGATTGTTATTATACTCAAATTCTTCTGATTCCGCAACTGTTATTTTTCACATGCTTTCCTGCTGTTTTCTGATATATTTTATCTCTTTTTCAGCAATTTCCCGCGCTTGTTCCCCATTTTTTAGGATCATCGCCCGCAATTCCTCCAGGCCGCCGAACCTTTTTTCCGGACGAATAAATTCCAAAAGCTCGGTTTTCACCATTTTTCCATACAAGGCTTCCCCGTCGTAATCAGGCATCCAGGTTTCTGACAAAGGCTTTTCCTCCGCCCCAACCGTAGGCTTTACCCCAATATTGGTGACTCCGTATGTCACCACCTGATCAAAGCTGACCAGGGAGGCGTATACTCCGTACCGAGGCACCAGATAATCCTCCGGGAACACCTGGTTCAGGGTAGGCGTTCCCATCAAATGCCCGATATGTCTTCCGTGGACCACCTCGAAATCATAGGAAAAGGGGTGACCCAAAAGCTCTCTGGCCTGGCGGGCCCCGCCCTTTTCCAGCGCCTTCCGGATTCTGGTGGAGCTGACCGGCGCGCCCTCCAGCGTTACCGGCGGCAAATCGCACACCTGGATTCCTCTGGGACGGCACAAAGCTTTCAGTTCCTCCTTGCCGGCTGTCCCTCCGGCGCCGAAATGGTAATTATATCCACAGAACACCTTTTCAGCCCGCAGCGTATTTTTTAAAATTTCTTCCACAAAGGCTTCCGGCGGCAGATCTTTCACCGCCGCAAAGGGCGCCAGATAAAGGGCTTCCACCCCAAGGTCCTCCAGCATTTTCTCTTTCAGAGTATTGCTCATCAGCCTGGGTTTTCCCCGGCCGGTGAGCTCCGCCAACGGGCTTTCGGGAAAGGTAAATACGCTGGGAACCAGCCCGTTCGCCTTTTCCGTTACCGCCTTCCGGATGACAGCCTGATGGCCTTTGTGTAGGCCGTCAAAGCATCCCAAAGCGACGGCGGCAGGCTGCCGGGACTTTTCAAGGCCGTTGAAAACCTGCATCATTCGTTCACCTGATATCCTTAAAATAGTTTTAAAATCGAAAGTTCGTTTTTTTCCCGGTGCACCCGGCCCAGGCCCAAAAAAATCCCATCCGGGCTGTATACGCGGATTTTCACTCCGTCCGCCTCTTTTTTCACGCCGGTGCGCTCCAGCGCCAAGGCGCCGCCGTTTTGGAAGCGTTTTGCCTGGGGGCCGGTTACTTTGAGAGGCCGGTATTCCAAAAACAGGCTGTCCACTGGACGCAGCCGCTGCTCCAGCACGCCCTCCGCCTTCAGACTCTTGGCCTCGTCCAGGGGGATGCTGTCCTTAATGGTATAACCGCAGGCGGCGGTTCGCCGCAGGCTGGTCATAATCCCGCCGCATCCGAGCCGCTTTCCAAGGTCGGCGCATAGAGTGCGGACATAGGTGCCCTTGGAGCACCTGACCCGGATACTTCCCTCTCCCGTTTCCTGCCGGTATTCCAATAGCTCCAGCTCATGAATGGTCACAGGCCTAGCCTCCCGTTCAACCTCAATTCCCTTGCGGGCCAGGTCGTAAAGCCGGACGCCGTTTTTCTGGATCGCCGAATACATAGGCGGAACCTGCAGGATTTCTCCCCGGAAATGGGAAAGGGCGCTTTCCAGCGCCTTTTCATCCGCGGTTACCGGAAAGGTCTCCTTGACCGTGCCCGTGCTGTCCTCGGTATCGGTAACCACACCCAGCCGGAATCCAGCCACATATTCTTTTCCGCTGTCGGGAGTCAAGTCCTGGGCCTTAGTAGCGCTGCCGATCAAAATTGGCAAAACGCCGGTAGCCATCGGGTCTAAGGTCCCGGTGTGTCCCACCTTTTTGGTTCCAAACAGTCCCCGCATTACCGCCACCACGTCAAAGGAAGTGAACCGCGGCGGCTTGTCAATCACAATAATCCCATTCATCAGGAATTCTCCTGCTTTTCAAATACTTTCTGCACCGCAGAGAGGATCTGGTGCTTAGCGCCGGTAACTCCTCCGGTCAGCACGCATCCGGCAGCGCCTGGATGGCCGCCGCCGCCGAACTCGGCGCAGATTTTAGATGCGTTCACCTTGGGTCCGGTCCGGACGGAAATTTTAAAGCTTCCATCCTCCTTTTCCCGCATAGTAACGCCGATTTCCACTCCTTCCACCTGGCGGGGCAGGGCGGCAATCCCGTCCATATCCTCATCGTTGGCCCCCGATTGACGGACCATTTCCCTCGTAACATAAGCCACGGCGCACTTTCCGCCAAAGTAAAAGCTCATAGTATCCAGCACCCGGCGCTCGATCTCCAGCCTGGCTCTGGATTTGGTGTCGAACATCACCCGGTTGATCATCGCCGCATCCGCGCCCTTGTCCATCATATGAGCCGCCACAATATAGGTCCTGGAGGTGGCGTTGGTATAACGGAAACAGCCGGTATCCGTGGTGATGCCGGTATAAATGCAATCCGCGATCTGAGAGGTGATCTCCGCTTCCATGGTAAACAGCAGATCATACATGATCTCTGTAGTGGAGGCCGCCTCCGGCCGGATAACGTATTGTCTGGCGTATTTGGTGTTGGAGCCGTGATGATCGATACACAGGTCAACCCGCTGGGCATAAGGGCTCAGCCTTTGACCCAGCAGCTGGGGATCGGCGATATCCACAGCACAGATAAACTGGGGCTCAAAATCCGGAAATTCGATTCCTTCAAACATATAATCATATTTCTGCGGGATAGGGTCGCCGCACCGGATGGACACCCGCTTTCCCTTTTGCCGCAGGCCGAGATACAAGGCCGCCGCGCTTCCCAGGGTGTCGCCATCCGGGTATTGATGGCACAGCAGGTAAATATCATCCGCTTCCAGCAGCAGCTTCACCGCATCGTGAAGGCTTACGCTTTTATTTTCCGGACTCATAGTCTCCCTCATTTCAAATCATTGAGCAATTTTGCAATATTGGCGCTGTATTCAATCGAATCCGTCGCCTGAAACTGCAGCGACGGCACATGACGGATATGGATTCTCGCGCCCAATTCCCGGCGGATAAAGCCGGCGGCGGATTTTAGTCCCTCTACCGCCCGTTTGGCGTGATCCATTCCCTCCATAGAGCTGACATAAACCTTACAGTAGGATAGGTCGTTGGTGACCTCCACGCGCACCACGCTGAGCATGGTTTCCTGCACTCTCGGATCCTTCAGTTCCCGCAGAATAGCGGTAAGCTCCCGCTTGATATCCTCAGTGGTGCGGTCGATTCTATGACTTGCCATATGATTCCTCCATACCGGAGGCTGTTAATCCTCCCGGTATTCTTCCATCACGAAGGCTTCGAAAACGTCGCCCTCCTTAATATCGTTAAAGCGTTCTAAGCCGATACCGCATTCGTAACCGGAGGCAACCTCTTTCACATCGTCCTTAAACCGTCTTAAAGAGGCCAGCTTATCCTCGCCGATGACGATACCGTCACGAACAATACGGATTTCGGCGTTTCTGGTAATCTTGCCGCTGAGCACATAGCTGCCCGCGATCGTGCCCACATTGCTGATCTTATAGACCTGGCGGCACTCAGCCCGGCCCAGCAGGTTCTCTCTGAACTTCGGTGCCAGCATACCCTTCATGGCAGACTCGATTTCCTCGATGCAGTCGTAGATGACGCGGTACAAACGCATATCCACCTTATCCCGCTCGGCGTTTTCCGCCGCCACCGGATCCGGACGCACGTTAAAGCCTACGATGATCGCATTGGACGCGTTCGCCAGCATCACGTCGGACTCGTTGACCGCGCCGACACCGCCGTGGATCACGCGGACCCGTACCTCGTCGTTGGAAAGCTTCTCCAGGGACTGTCTGACCGCCTCTACAGAGCCCTGCACGTCGGCCTTGACAATGATCTTCAATTCCTTGATATCCCCCAGCTGCATCTGATCGAACAGATTATCCAGGGTAACCTTGGTCTGAGCGTTGAACTGCTCCTCCTTCTGGGCCGCCTTTCTCTGGTCAACCAGCTCCCGGGCCAGCCGCTCATCGGAAACACAGTTAAAGGTATCGCCGCCGGTAGGAACGTCATCCAGGCCGGTGATCTCAACCGGAACGGAGGGGCCAGCCTCCTGTACCCGCTCACCCCGGTCGTTCATCATGGCTCTTACCCGGCCTACGCTGGTGCCTGCCACTATGATATCCCCTACATGGAGAGTGCCGTTCTGAACCAGCACCGTGGCGATGGGGCCGCGTCCCTTATCCAGTCTCGCCTCGATCACCGTACCCTTGCCGGCACGGTCCGGATTCGCTTTCAGTTCCTTCATATCAGCGATCAGGGTGACCATTTCCAGCAGGTCGCCGATGCCTTCCTTGGTATGGGCGGATACCGGAATACACGGGGTATCTCCGCCCCACTCCTCAGGCACCAGCTCATACTCGGTGAGCTGCTCCTTGACGCGCTCCGGGTTAGCGCCCATTTTATCCATTTTATTGATCGCCACAATGACGGAAACTCCCGCCGCCTTGGCGTGGTTGATGGCCTCGATGGTCTGGGGCATGATGCCGTCGTCGGCGGCTACCACCAGGATCGCGATATCCGTCACCTGGGCGCCTCTGGCGCGCATAGTGGTGAACGCCTCATGGCCGGGCGTATCCAGGAAGGTAATTTCCCGGTCGCCGATATTAACCCGGTAGGCGCCGATATGCTGGGTAATGCCGCCGGCCTCTCCCGCGGTAACATTGGCGTGCCGGATGGCGTCCAGCAGAGAGGTTTTACCGTGGTCAACGTGTCCCATGACCACTACCACCGGCGCTCTGGGCACCAGGTTCTCGTCGTCATCCTCGCTGTCGTCGATAATCCGGTCCTCAATGGTGACCACCACTTCTTTTTCTACCTTGGCGTGGAATTCCATCGCCACCAGAGCGGCGGTATCGAAATCGATCACATCGTTTACAGTCGCCATGGTTCCCATCATCATCAGCTTTTTAATGACCTCGGCCGCGGTGGCCTTTAAGCGTAAGGCAAGTTCACCCACGGTGATCTCGTCAGGGATTTGAATCGTGATGGGCTTGGCTTTCCGCTCCATGGCGATCCGGCGCAGGCGCTCCGCCTCAGTTTCCTTTCTGGAGTTGCGGGGCTTGCCTCTCTGCTGAGATTTTTGGGTGATCTTCTGCTTCTGCACCGTATTCTCGCTGCGGTACTTTTCAGAAGCCATTCGGTCGTATTTTTCATTATACTTATCGATGTTCACGTTAGCGGACCGCGTATCGATGATTCTGCCCTGAGGCCGAACCACGCGGTTGGAATTCTCCGTATTTTGAAAAGGCGCGGCGGCCTGAGGCTGCCTGGCCTCCTGGCGGGGCGCAGGCTTCTGCTGCTTTTGAGCTGCTTTCTGCTGAGGCTGGCTTTGATTCTGAGGTTTGGGGCCTACCGGCGTGATTTTGCCGGGCATGACGGCCTTGCGCTTCGGTTGGTTCGGTACCGGCTGTCCGGAAGCGTTCTGTGCCGGCTTTACCGGCGCTTCTGCCCTGGCGGCGGGCTTTGCTTCCTTTTTTACGGCCTGCTGGGACTTTTCCACTTTTGCGGCAGCCTTGGCCGGCTCCTGAGCCGCGGCGGCTTTCGCCTTTTCCACCGCCTCGGCGGCGGCCTGTGCCGCCTGATCCTCTGCCACGGTTTTATTTTCCGCAAAATAGGCGTCAAAATTCGGAAGGGCCTTCAGTTGGGTATAATGCTCAAAAATCACATCCAGTTCTTCCTCAGTCAGCGCCGTCATATGTTTTTTGACTTCTCCAAAATGCTTCTGCAGCAGATCGATAATCTCCTTGCTGGGAACATTCAGATCCTTTGCCACCTCGTGGACTCTATATTTTATCATCATATTATCAAATCCTCCCCGTTGGTTTTCGTAAGCGTCAGCGCTTTGCGCGCGAACCCTTCATCATTGAGGGCAAGCACGCCGCACCGTTTGCCTAGTGACATGCTCACTTGGTCCATCGTTTGTTCTATGGTTACGAGAGGTACGCCGAAAGCTTCAGCGCGGCTCTCTATGCCCTTAAGGGTCCGCTGAGACAAATCCGGACACACCAGCACCAGCTTTGCTTTTCCTTCCTCCATGGAGGAAAGCACCAGATCGTTTCCCAAGCTGAGTCTCCCAGCTCGTCTGGCCAGGCCCAGTAAGGACAACAGCCTGTCATTCATGAGCCAGCAATTCCTCCTCCATTTGGTCATATACCTCGCTTGGAATCTGGCAGGAAAAAGCCTTTTCAAACCGCCGGGCCTTGCGCGCCGCCTTCAGGCAAGCGGCGTTTCTGCACACGTAAGCGCCCCTTCCCGGCTTTCGGCCGGTAAGATCCAAAGAAACGCCTCCGGCCGCCAAAACCTGGCCGTTTTCATCCTTTGCATCGGGCGCTTTTACTACCCGGACCAGATCCTTTTTCGGTTTCATTTCTCCGCATCCTGTACACATGCGCATAGGGGGACGCTTTTGACGCATACTTTCATTCCGCCTTCCATAATAGGACGGAAAGCTCCGTCCGGGTCAAATAGGGTTTTATCAATTTCTATTATTCCTGCTCCTCGGCCTCTGCCGCCTTATGGGCATCCGGGTCGTAAAAGCCGCTTTCGGGTTTGATGTCGATCTTCCAGCCGGTCAGCTTCGCCGCCAGTCTGGCATTTTGCCCCTTATTGCCAATAGCCAGGGAAAGCTGGTGGTCCGGCACCGTCACCTGGCACGCCTTCATTCCATCCGGGTCCACCTCTACGGAAAGTACATCCGCCGGGGACAGAGCCGCGGCGATAAACTTGGCCGGGTCCTCACTGTACTCGATAATGTCTATTTTTTCTCCGCCTAACTCGTTGACTACGTTGCCCACTCTGGCGCCTCTGGCGCCGATGCAGGCGCCTACCGCGTCCACATTGGGGTCTTTGCTCCAAACAGCCAGCTTGGTTCTGGAGCCGGCCTCTCTGGAAACAGACTTGATTTCCACCGTACCGTCGTAGATTTCCGGCACCTCGGTTTCAAACAGCCGCTTAACCAGATCCGGATGGGTTCTGGAGATCATCGCCCTGGGGCCCTTTTCCGTCTCCTTTACGTCCACTACATAAACCTTGACATGGTCGCCTTCCCGGAGTTCCTCGCCGCCGACCTGTTCACTTTTAGGCAACACGGCTTCGGCCTTTCCGATCTTCAGGGTGGCCGCCCCGCTTCTGGGGTCGATCCGTTCCACGGTAGCGGTAACCAGTTCCTGATGCCTGCTTTGGAATTCCTGCATCATCTGTCCCCGTTCGCCGTCACGGATGCCCTGACGGATAATATTCCGGGCGGTCTGCGCGGCGATCCGGCCAAATTGCTTGGTATCCAGCTGAACCCCTACCTTTTCGCCTACGGCAGTATTAGGATCGATCTCCCGGGCATCCTGCAGGGAAATTTCCCTGCCCTTGTCCTCTACCTCTTCCACAACGGTTTTCTGTAGATAAACCTCGAACACGCCCGTATCCGGATTCATGTTGATAATCGCGTCGTCGTTGCCGTTATAGCTGCTTTTACAAGCGGTAAGAATCGCTTTTTTGATCTTATCCAGCATAAAATCCACCGGAATGCCTCTTTCCTTTTCCAACAAGCTTAAGGCCTCAAAAACTTCGCTGCTCATTCTTCTGCTCCTCCAAAATCATCATCAAAATCATCAAGCTTTACAAAGACAGTGTCCTTTTTTGCAAGGCTGATTACATCTGTTTCATTGACCCATAGGTCAAACACGCCGTTTTCATAGGTTCCCAGCACACCGTTAAACTCCCTCTCACCGGAATCCAGAGGCCGGATCAGCTTTACCATCACAGGCCACCCCTCAAACCGCTGAAAATGCTCCGGACGAACCAGCTCCCGCTCCAGCCCAGGAGAGCAAACCTCCAGGCAGTAGCTCTGATCTACCGGATCCAGCCGGTCCAACGGCTCGTCGATCGCCCGGCTGACGTTTTCGCAGTCCTCAATGGTGACGCCCTCCTGCCGGTCGACATACACCCGCAGATACCATTGGGCTCCCTCCTTCAGATAGCGCACATCCCACAGCTCCAGGCCAAAGCCCTTCACGATAGGCTCGCACAAATCCCACACGGCTTCTACGGTGCCGCCGCCCTTCTTCCGGTTCGCCATTAGTGACCTCCGTTACAAATTCATTTTAGACAAACAAAAGAGCGGGTCGCCCCACTCTTTCATCTTACTCTCTTATACTTTTATTATCATAGCACAAATGCCCGCCAAATGCAAGGTTTTTCGAGTATCTTTGGAAAATCCTTCTTTTCTTCGGTTTTAACAGGCAAAACAGCGGCACGGTTGCAAAGAAAAAGAATTCTAGTTTTCCCCAGCAGGTGCAATAACCAGTTAGTAAGGCGCTCCGGCGCAGAAGTCCCTTTGCCGCCGAGGGGCGCCGTCTAACTGGCATCGGCGGTCGGCGGCTCTTTGCTTCGCCCGCGTCGGCCGCAAGCCGTCTTTTCCGGGCTTAACCAATCTATTATTCCTCCAACTGACGGCCTAAGAAGGCGGCCGCGGTTTGAATCAGTTTGATTTCCGCTTCTGTAGGCGCCTCGCCTGCTTCCTCCCGCATCATAACCACAGCGCCAGTTACATCGCCGGAGGCGATAATCGGGTACGCCACCGCGGCGCTTCTCTCGATTCCCTCCACCGGCTGCAGATGATCCCCGGCTTTCGCCGCTACAAAGCTGCGGCGTCCCTCCATTAAATCTTCCAGCGCCGGCGTCACGCGGCGTTCCAGATATTCCTTTTTCGAAACTCCCGCCGCCGCGATCACATGATCCGTATCACAGATCACGGTAGGCAAAGACGCCGTTTTCGACAGCACCTCCGCATACTGGGCGGCAAAGGGCGACATTTCCCCCACCGGAGAATATTTTTTAAAGATGACCTCCCCTTCCGGGTCTGTGTAAATCTCCAGCGGGTCACCCTCTCGGATTCGTAAGGTGCGGCGAATTTCCTTGGGGATCACCACTCTTCCTAAGTCATCAATTCTTCTGACAATTCCAGTTGCTTTCATCTATAAAATCTCCCTTTAAAAATAAAAATCTGTTTGCCCAGGTAGTGTTTGCAAACAATGGGAAATTATGCAAGGCGCTGGAAAAGTCAGAGTATAAAAAAGGTTCATTTTTCATTTGCATCTTATTATTAGAATTTATCTTATTTTTTAATTTCTCCTCGGGTCAGATTTCCTGTTCCCTCGCGGTTTCCTTTATGGTATAATGGATAAAAGAATCTAAACACGGGGCGGTGACCAAATGGAGCTATCCTTTTTATACTCTCTGCAAGCCCTTCACAATCCGGCGCTGGACAAAGTTATGATTTTTTTTACCAATCTGGGAGAATACGGAGCAGTCTGGATTTTGACCGCCATACTTCTGCTGTGTTTTCAAAAGTATAGGCGGTATGGGGCTTTGATGCTGGTTTCCCTATTGGTTACCTTCCTGATCGGGGAAATCGGCCTAAAAAACCTGATTATGCGGGAACGGCCTTTAGTAGCTGATCCCACCGTACAGCAGCTGATCCCTCTCCCCTCCGGTTCTTCCTTTCCTTCCGGCCATACAGCCTCTTCCTTTACCGCTGCGTGGATTCTCTGGAAAGCCGACCGGAAATTTGGCGCCGCCGGATTGGCGCTGGCGGTATGCATTGGGTTTTCCAGACTTTACCTGTTTGTCCACTATCCAACCGACGTGCTGGGCGGAGCAGTGCTGGGAATTGCCTGCGCCCAGGGTATCTATCTCTTAGCGAAACGGTATATGAGAAAGAAGGCTTGTCAATGAAAACTGAGTTTTTGGGCACCTGCGACAGCGATAGCAGGTTCTTTTGCGTAGGCGGAAAGGATCTATACCAATACCGATGGAATTCTACCGGCCGCTGTGTCACGGTGCTTCATCCCGACACTAAGAGAACCTTTACCCTCTCCGTATACACAGTGGAACTAGATGGGGAGACATACTCCTTTGCCAGCGGCGCTTTCCCAGGTGGAAAAACCGCGTTTTATGAAATTTCGGATTAACAGCTTATGATAAGCATTTATAAAAAGCATAAAAACGGACAGGGTTTCCTGTCCGTTTTTATGTTGTGAACAAGAAAACTCAGCCTTTTTCAGTATGATCAAAGATATTTTTTATGCATCCGCTTTGTGAAATTCCTTCAACTCCTTTCACATTTAATGGACAAGGCTTCCACTTTTTGCTATAATAGGGAACTAAATTAAACATTTTACTTATTGTTGCCTGCGAGGTGACTTACTAATGAGAAAACCTGCCGCTATTGCGTTAAGCCTTACACTTGCCCCTTCCATTCTGTGCTGTTTCGATGGCTATTAATCCCAGGATGGGATGGCAATTGGAAAACTCGGGTAATTGTCAAGCGGCCATTGAAAAATCTTCATGTGAGTGCAATTCTAATTTGGAAGGTTACTGAACCAAGGAAAGGGCGTCTTTTGAATTTGAGCCGGAAGTAAGCGGCCAAACCTTATTTGGCTCTATTTCTTTAGACGGCACTGTAATGAATCCGGGACAAGATGTGGAAATTACCGTGGATCACCATGGAAGCTGCCAGGAGCCAGCCTCTTTCAGGACGAACCTTTGGCCCCCAAAAACCGCTCTTGTCTTCCCCCGCAAAAGAAACGGCTGCGCCGGATTCTTCCTGCGGGGGATTTCTATTTCCGTCTTAATTTTCTTTTTCGTAAATTAACTGGGCTTCCTCTACCAACGTCGAACCTAACCTATTCATCTATTCCATCTTTCTAATCATTTTATCTTCACTTATAGGAGGAGTTATGAGCATCTTTGGTTATATCCGTGTATCCACAAAAGAGCAAAATGAAGACCGCCAGCTGATCGCTCTGAAAGAGTACAATATTCCTCCCAGGAACCTGTACATAGAAAAGCAAAGCGGCAAGGATTTCAACCGCCCCGCTTATAAGCGTATGCTGCGCCGCCTTTCCTCTGGAGACCTTTTGATCATTAAATCTATTGACCGGTTAGGCCGTAATTACGAAGACATTATCGACCAATGGCGTATCATTACCAAAGACCATAAAGCTGATATCAAAGTACTTGATATGCCATTGCTGGACACCACCTATGGAAAGGACTTATTGGGCACCTTTATCGCGGATCTGGTGCTTCAAATCATGTCTTATACCGCTCAAATTGAGCGGGAAAATATCCGTCAGCGGCAGGCCGAGGGTATCGCCGCCGCTAAGGCAAAAGGGGTGCGATTCGGGCGACGGCCCTATGAGCTTCCTGAGGAATTTTGGGATTTGGCAGAGCAATGGGCCCAAGGAAAAATCTCAGTGACAGAGATCACCAAGCAGACCCATTTGGGCCGCAGCACCGTATACTGCAAAATGAAAGAGGCGGGATACCGTAAAACAGAAAAACCGACAGGATAGCAGAAGCTTATGCGCGAAAAAGAAGCTCCTCCAAACCTGCCGGCTTTTATTTATTTTACATTGATTTCATCGAGTTATTCAAAACGGCGGAAGCTGGACAGAAAGGCACTGTCAACCGCAGCCTTTCTGCTTTTATAGATTAAGGTTCCTTTTAAAGGTTCTATCAGCGATAGGGTGGTTTTTACGATTTTACCGCTTCCAGCACGGCGCCGCGGTTGCCGCTGGTAACCATAGCGGCGTATCTGGCCAAATAGCCTGTGGTAATCTTAGGCTCTCTAGGCTTCCAGGAAGCCTTACGTTTGGCCATCTCCCCGTCGCTGACTTTTACGTTGATAGCGTGGTTTACAATATCGATGGAGATAATATCCCCTTCCCTTACCAGCGCGATCGGTCCTCCCACCGCCGCCTCGGGAGAAACATGGCCGATGGCCGCTCCTCTGGTGGCGCCGCTGAAACGCCCGTCGGTAATCAGGGCCACGGTACTGCCAAGGCCCATCCCCATGATCGCGGAGGTGGGATTCAGCATTTCCCGCATTCCAGGACCGCCCTTGGGGCCCTCATAGCGGATCACCACTACATCGCCTTCCTGGATTTTGCCGCTGGTAATCGCCTCCATTGCGTCCTCCTCGCAGTCGAATACCCGAGCGGGGCCCTCGTGCCGCAGCATCTCCGGTGCTACCGCCGAACGCTTGACCACACAGGAATCCGGCGCCAAATTTCCTTTCAGCACAGCGATGCCGCCAGTCTTACTGTAAGGGTTCTCCACCGGACGGATCACCTCGGGATTGAGATTGACGCATCCCTGAATATTCTCCGCTACGGTTTTCCCGGTACAGGTCATCAACTCCGTATGCAGTAAGCCAAGCTTGTTGATCTCGTTCATCACAGCATAAACACCGCCGGCCTCGTTTAAATCCTCCATATAGGTGGGACCAGCCGGCGCCAGGTGGCACAGGTTGGGTGTTTTCTCACTAATTTCATTAGCAATCTCTACATTTAAGCGGATTCCGCACTCATTGGCGATAGCCGGCAGATGCAGCATGGAGTTGGTGCTGCATCCCAAAGCCATATCCATAGTCAGAGCATTACGAAACGCTTCCTCGGTCATAATATCCCGAGGACGGATATTTCTGCGGAAAAGCTCCATCACCTGCATACCGGCCTCCTTGGCCAGCTGGATGCGCTGGGAATATACCGCGGGAATAGTGCCGTTGCCCCGCAGCCCCATACCCAGCACCTCGGTAAGGCAGTTCATGGAGTTCGCTGTATACATACCGGAGCATGACCCGCAGGTTGGGCAGGTTTTTTGCTCAAACTCGCTGAGCTTAGCCTCGTCAATGCGGCCGGCGGTAAATTCGCCTACCGCTTCTGAAATGCTGGAAAAGCTGGTTTTCCGGCCGTCTACTCGGCCGGCCAGCATCGGGCCGCCGCTGACAAAAATTGTCGGGATATTCAGCCGGGCTGCCGCCATCAGCAGGCCGGGCACATTTTTATCACAGTTGGGGATCATCACCAAAGCGTCGAAAGCGTGAGCGATAGCCATAGCCTCTGTGGAATCAGCAATCAGGTCCCGGGTGACCAAGGAATATTTCATCCCCTGATGCCCCATAGCGATACCGTCGCACACGGCGATAGCCGGAAACACCACGGGAGTGCCGCCGCCCATAGCCACGCCGATTTTCACCGCTTCAGTAATTTTATCCAGATTCATATGGCCGGGCACGATTTCATTATAGGAATTGACAATTCCCACTAGAGGCCGGTTCAATTCCTCCTCTGTCATTCCCAGCGCATGAAACAGCGCTCTTTTGGGAGCGCCCTCGGTTCCCTTTCTTACGCAATCGCTTTTCATTGGTGCCTCACTCTTTCCTGTTATTTGGTTTTTAAGCTTTCCAGCAATTCCTTGCTGTCGTTATAATAATCTATTGTCGCCTGGTCATCCTTATGGCTCAGCTGTTCAAAGTCCCGGATACACACCCGAAGCTCCCGGAAGGAATCCGTAACATCCACTTCGATATCGTTGTAATTGTCATCCCAGCTCTGCACGGTCAGCTTCAAACCGTCCAAATAAGGAAGCTCCTCCCACGGTATGCCAATGTCGCCGGTATCGCTGGATTCCATATCCGGGCTGGAATAATCAGATTTGGCAAAAAGATGGTAGCTATTCTGGAAATAATCGATACTATCCTCTGCGACAAAAAAAATGATGCTTTGGTCATCCTGAGTATCTACGGAAAATTTTACCATCGAAGCCATCTGCATATTAGCGTCCACATACTGGCTGGAAGCTTCCTGACCCTCCATACTGCTGGACGCAGAAGCACTTCCCTCCGCCGGCGCGGAAGCCGCCTGTCCGTCTGAGGTTAATTCCTCACCACTGCCGGGAACAATCACATATTGGTTTACCCGAACGATAACCTGGCCGTCGTTATTCCTGTCGACGGCTTTTTCAGCCAAAGCCTCCTGCAGCTGGTTGACCGCATCCTCCGGAAAAGAGGTTTTTGTCAGCAATCCAATCTCATAATCAGGATTTACCCGGTTGAAGAAATCCTTGGAAAGAAGGGCGGCGAAAACCAAAACTACCAGCACAATTACAATATGCCACTTATGGTAAAACCAAAAGTTCTTCCGCTTGTCCTTAGGAGATAGATTCTTTTTCTCTATTTTGGGGTCGTGGATCGTGTCTTCTCCAGTATGGAGAAGCAGGTGTTCGCGAGACATGAATGACATCACTCCTTCGGCTTCATGCATCATGCAGTACCACAAAAAATAATTTTTAAATTTGCTTGTTAATACAGTTACTATGCAAACAAAGCTTATTGCCAATATTGCTTCCTGGTTTATCGAATCTTGACAACTTGAGCAAAATCTTAAAAAACACTGCTTTGTTAAGTATATTACATTGTACTTTTCAATGTCAACGAAAAACAAAACTATTCCATAAAACTTATCGCCTATAGAATCGTCCTATCTTTTATCTAAAGGCTATAATGCTTTGTCTGGAGAAAACTATCCTTAATGCTTTCTCTGTATAAACAATCAATTCAAAACTGTTATAAGATTATGTATAAGTATATCATTTTTTCTTATTTCTATCAACAAAGAAATAAATTTATTAGACTCCAAGCTATTCATTAAAGCTCTAATAAAAAGGCATAAAGCTTTTCAATATATTCATCGAATTTACGTCTCTTAATGAGCCGTTTCGTTCCAAGCCAAAGTACAAATTCGCAGTCCTCATCATTCGTAAGCTGTCTCAATTTATTGATTCCAATCCCCGAATATGCCGCTGCTTCCTCTAATGTAAGATTGCTTTTTTCCAAAATCGGGACTTCGTTTATAAAGGTCCTCCTTTTTTTTCAAAATATAATAAAACGCCTAACCGCCGGACCATTTCCTGCGCTCATTTGCGACCGCGTATTTTCTGGCTCCGCTATGCGCATTTCATTTACGGGCGTGCTCCACAAGGATATTATCGCACACTATCCGCAAAACCGATATCACTTCCGGCGGCTATTCAAGTTTTCAAGGTGCAGCGAAAAAATAAATTGTATTTAGCTTTCTCACCTATAAATACAGAAACCTTTCTTAAAATTCTGCACTTCAAAATAAAAAAGCACCTTGCCCTGAGCGCCGACTATCCCGGCATCCAAAAAGGCAAGGCGCTTTGCGTCTGTACAGAGAAAAAGAAATCCCATTTTAAAAACGCAGTTTCTTCACCTAAATCCGCATGGAAAAACACAACACAGGAGACGGGAATTTTCCAGCGTTAAGCAATACACTAAACCTGTTGGGAATTGTAAGTCAAGAAAAATAGCTGCAGGCGGCGCCAACGTTTAGGCACGCACCTGTATAGAAACGGACAGGGCTCTCCGCTGTTTTATCCATCGGCAGTCTGCTCCAAATCCATCCACAAAGATACGAGCCGCTTCCGCCGGAATCTCTTTGCTGCGCATGGATTCCTTTGGAAAACGTGGTATCCAACATTTCCTGTGTGTAGCAGCGCCGAAGATAAAAATGAAAATCACTTCTTTATTATTGCACAAATATTTCAAATCAATATAAAGAGGCCGTGAAAGTGTGTAGGGATCGCTGCCTCTCCCTACAGATATTTCCCAGTGAGGCTTTGCGGCGCATTTTTGATTTCTTCCGGCGTACCGGCGGCCACAATCCTGCCGCCCTCTTCTCCGCCGCCTGGTCCCATATCAACGATATAGTCGGCACAGCGGATAACATCCAAATCATGCTCGATCACAATCACAGTTGCCCCGTTCAGAATAAGGGTTTGAAAAACGCTGAGCAAGGTCTGCACATCCAGAGGATGAAGCCCGATCGTCGGCTCGTCAAACACAAAGACAGAATCCGTCTGGCTTTTCCCCATTTCGCTTGCAAGCTTCAGACGCTGTGCCTCCCCGCCGGACAGGCTCGGTGTTTCCTCACCGAGTGTAAGATATCCCAGGCCCAAATCCTCCAACACCCGCAGGCGTTGATGGACCAGCCGCATATCCCGGCAGACTTTTCGGGCAGTGTGGACATCCATTGCCATCAAATCCGGCAGGGTATATTGCTCTCCCGCTTTATTCTGATAGTGAACCAGCCCCGCTTCTTTTCCATACCGTGCTCCCCGGCATTCCGGGCAGGGGATATCCACATCCGGCAGAAACTGCACGTCAAGGCTGATGCTTCCCGTACCGTCACAGACAGGACAGCGCAGTTTCCCGGTGTTGTAGGAAAAATCGCCGGCCTTGAAACCGTGCTGTTTTGCTTCTTTTGTTCTCGCATATATTTTGCGCAGCTCATCGTGGATATTTGCATAGGTTGCGACAGTAGAACGAACATTGATGCCAATTGGCGTGGCGTCAATCAGTTTAACCTGCCCAATTCCGTCTGCTTTCACCAGCTTTACATGCTCCGGCATCGGTCTTCCGGCGATGGATGCTTCCAGCCCGGGGACAAGGCTCTCTAAGACCAGGGTTGTTTTCCCCGAACCGGAAACGCCGGTCACAACAGTCAGCCTTCCCTTGGGGATTTCCACTTCCAGGGGCTTTACCGTATGAATTTCCGACGTAGAAAGACGAATCATTCCGTTTTCAAAAACAGAATCCTTATTTTGCTTTTTTCCGCTGGAGACGCGGCTTTTCCCCGATAAAAAAGGGCCTATCTGGGAGGCGGCACTTTGTATGATTTCCGGAACAGTCCCCTGGGCAATCACATATCCGCCGTCCGCCCCCGCCTGCGGTCCCATCTCAACAATCCAGTCCGCTTCGGAAAGAATTTGAGTATCATGATCCACCAGCACGACCGAGTTGCCGTCGGCAATCAGGTCGTGCATCACTCCGGTCAACCCGACAATATTGGAAGGGTGCAGGCCAATAGAAGGCTCGTCCAGCACATATAGAACGCCGGTTGTACGGTTGCGCACCGCCCGGGCGAGCTGCATTCGCTGCCGCTCTCCGGTGGAGAGCGTAGAGGCCGCCCGATCCAGGCTGAGATAGCCGAGGCCCAGATCCATCAGCCGTTTGGCAACTGTCTGGAAAGACTCACTAATACTGTTTGCCATGGGACGCATTTCTTCTGGCAGGGATTCCGGCACACCTGCCACCCATTTCACCAATTCCGAAAGAGAAAGCCTACAGGCCTCGTCCAGGGAAATCCCGCGCAGCTTCGGTTCCCTTGCAGCCACCGATAGGCGGGTGCCTCCACAATCCGGACAGATGTCTTCCTTTAAAAATTTCTCTACCCGTTTCATCCCTTTTTCATCTTTGACCTTGGATAATGCGTTTTCCACAGTATAAACCGCATTGTAATAGGTAAAATCCAGCTCTCCCGCCTGATTGGAATTTTTCGCCTTATACAGGATATGCTTTTTCTCGGCCGGACCGTCAAAAACGATCTTCCGTTCCTGTTGCGTTAACTCACGAAACGGTACGTCAGTTCGAACCCCCATCTCCCGGCAGACGTCAACCATCAGCGACCACATCAGGGAATTCCACGGAGCGACCGCCCCCTGTTCAATGGTGAGGGATTCATCCGGCACCAAGGTCGTCCGGTCAACGGTGCGCACAATCCCTGTGCCGCCGCAGGTTCGGCAGGCTCCCTGGCTGTTAAAAGCAAGCTCTTCCGCCGACGGAGCGTAAAAATGAACGCCGCATTCTGAACAAACCAGTTCCTGCCCGGCTGCAACCGCAAGGGTAGGGCTTTGGTAATGTCCTTTCGGGCACCGGTGATTTGCAAGGCGGGAAAACATCAGCCGGAGACTGTTCAAAAGCTCAGTTCCTGTGCCGAAGGTACTGCGGATGCCCGGGACACCCGGCCGCTGGTGCAGTGCCAGAGATGCCGGGACATACAGCACTTCCTCTACCTGTGCCTTTGCGGCTTGCGTCATCCGCCGTCTCGTATAGGTGGAAAGCGCCTCCAAATACCGCCGGGAGCCCTCCGCGTACAAGACGCCCAGTGCAAGCGACGATTTTCCAGAGCCGGATACCCCGGCGATCCCCACGATTTTATGGAGGGGGATGTTCACGTCGATATTCTTCAGATTGTGGACTTTCGCTCCCCGAACTTTGATGGCATTGATCATGTATGTCTCCCCTGTTCTGCACGGAGTGCAGCGGACGCATCCGCTGTTCTCCGGCGGTATTCTTTTGCCGGCTGCCGGGAGTTCAGGCGTTGCCCAATAGGGCTTCCGTTTCGGCCAGACTGATTTTTCTTTCTTCCGCAACGCGCCGGAGATCCTCGTATTCATATTTTTCCCGCTTTACGCCGTAACCGGCCGACACCTTCCATCGGACTGTCCTGTAAGTCGTATCCAGGGTTTCCGTCCGGCGGTCGAGTACATAGCGGCGGAATGTATTCTCTCGCACGTCGATGGTAGTGGTACCCGTGCGCATGTTCCTACTGTGGGACATGCGCACGTGCAGGACAGCCGCCGCTTCCTTCTTTCGCATCTACGTCCAGTTCTGCTGCCGGAAAATGTTACGGCCACAGATGGACAGCGCGCAAAGAAATTTGGTAATGTCATGGTTTCTCCATCAATCAGCGAAATGGCCAAAAGCGCGAATGCACCCTGCATCCACGCCTTGCCTGCATCTTCATTTCCCGAAATATCCGGCGATCTCCCGCATCCGGCCGGACTGCGCCACTTGGAAGGGGCATCTTCTGTCACAATGCCCGCAGCCGATGCAGTCGGAGGCGTGTTTCGGGAGCTTCTCATAGTGATCCGCCGCCATGCTGTCCCCGATTTTGGTCAAATCGTAATATTTGTTGATAAGCCCGATATTCAGACCCGCCGGGCAGGGCCGGCAGTGGTTGCAGTATACGCAGGTTCCAAAAGCGTCCTTTGGCGTAAAGGCGCCGATTGCGGAATAATCCCGTTCCTCCTCCGATGCGGCCAGAACGCCCAGTGCGTCCTTCACATCCTGGAGGCCGCGGATGCCGGGCAAAACGGTCAGTACGCCCGGCTTATCCAGCGCATACTGGATGCACTGGCAGGCGGTTAAAGCGTGCCCAAAGGGAGAGGTTTCGGCATCCAGCAGCTGGCCGCCGGAATAGGGCTTCATGACCGAAATACCCATCCCTTCCGCTTCGCAGCGGCGGTATAGGGTCATCCGCTCGCCGGCGCTGCCGTTGGCAAATTCGCCCTGCTGGTAATCGTAGGCGGGGTTGATGGAAAACATCAGCTGTTCCACCAGCCCAGTGTCCAAAACGATATTTGCCAGTTCCGGCGTGTGGGTGCTCAGGCCGATATGCCGCACCACACCAGCCTTTTTCATCTCCAGCAGATAGCCCAATACGCCGTTTTGCCGGTACTGCTCCCAGTCGCCGGCCGTGTCCAGGCAATGGATCATGCCGAAATCGATATAGTCGGTTTTCAGCTCCTTCAGCTGCCAGTCCACTTGGCGCTTAACCGTGTCGAGATCGGTGGTCCAGCCGTATTCACCGGTTTCGTAGTTGGCCCCGAAATGGATCTGATAGAGCATCTCGCCGCGTATCGAACCAAACGCTTTTCCTGCGTAGGAAAATGTCTTTGCGCCGGCTGTGGCAAAATCCGCATAGTTGATCCCCTGTTCATAGGCGTAGGTAAGAGCGGTAACCGCTTCCTTTTCCGGCGCTTCAAAGATTGGGCCGGTGCCAATGCCGATCACGCTGATTTTATCGCCGGTCTTCGGGTGTATTCTGTATTGCATTGCTTTTCCTCCTGTTTTCGCGTATCTCCCAAACCATTAGGTCAGGCTGCGCCCCAGTTCATAGGCCAGCTGGGGATAGCGGGAATGGGCCGTCATGGACGGCGTGCCGCAGCCCTTCCCTAAAACCATACCCTGGTCGTCCATCTGAAGATACCGCACCAGCGTCCGGTAATGGGCCTCCAGCGCCTCGAACGTCCAGCTGTCCGCATTCCATGCGGCGGCGAGCAGAGCGGATTTCATGTGCTTGCGGGTGATACTGCTGTTGATGGCGCAGAACCGGTCCACCAACATCTTCAGCTGGGCGGACATACCGTAATAGTACAGCGGCGTGACGAATACCATCATATCCGCGTCCAGGATCTGCCCGCGGAACTTTTCCATATCGTCCTTTTGTACGCATGGACCTTCGTATCCGCAACGGACGCAGCCGGTACAGGGATGCAGGTCGGCATGGGCGGCGTCGATAATCTCCGCCGTATGACCGGCTTCTTTGGCGCCCCGGATGAATTCCTCCGCCAGCAGGTTGGAGGAAGCGTGCCTGTTGGGGCTGCCTTCTAATACGACGATCTTCATTGTACAGCCTCCCGCATCACAGGGATGCCACCCACTGCCGGAGGGAGGCTTCCGAAGGGTTCCCGTTTAAAAGCTTCCCGTTGCGGATATGGGCTCCGGGACAGCTGTGGGATAAGTCGGCAGCCGTCTGTCCCAGCCCGCTGCCTCCGGAGGTGGCGAAAAGCACGATATCCTTGCCGGTAAAATCATAGGCTTCCAAAAAGGTGTTGATGATGGTGGGGGCCGTGTACCACCAGACGGGGAATCCCAGCAGGATAACGTCATGCCCTGCAACAGGGGCGTCGCGGTCCGCAAGGGCCGGACGGGAGTTTTTATCGTTCATCTCCACCGAGCTGCGGGATTGTTTGTTGTTCCAGTCCAGATCCGCCGCTGTATAGGGTACGGCGGGTTTGATTTCATACAGATCGGCGCCGGCGGCTTTGGCCAGGCTTTGGGCGGCCCGGTCAGTTGTGCCGCTGGCAGAAAAATAGGCGACTAATACGTTGCTCATGACCATTTCTCCTTTAAATATATTTCACGGTTTCGGAAAGCTCCTTGCGCTGGCTGTGATTCGCCAGAGGGCTGGCGCCCTCCGCTGCATACCCCAAGTCCAACAGCATCAGAACCTCCTCGTTTTCGGGCAAATGCAATTCCTTTGCCGCCGCTTCCGGGTCGAAGAAGTTGATCCAGCAACTCTCCACGCCGGCCGCTTTGGCGGCAAGCAGCATATGAGTGGCTACGATGGTCGCATCTTCTACGCCGGAATCGCGTTTTCCTCCCGGATATACAAAGACGTTTTCCCTATCGAACGCCACGAGCAGTACCGTGCCGGCGCCGTACCGGCAGGGAGTGATCCGGTCGATTTTCTCCAGCCCCTCGTCTGACTGCACCACATAGATTTTCTGCTCCTGCAGATTTTTAGCCGTTGGGGCCAGCCGCCCCGCCTCCAGAATAGCATCCAGCTGCTCTTTGCTGATTTTTCTTCCATCAAATTTCTTGCAGGAATACCGCTTTTTCAGCACTTCCATAAAATCCATAGACGTACCTCCACCTTTCCCTGTCATGTAAATGAGGCGTTTTTTCATATCGGCTGCGCACTCTTCCCATTGAACTCTGCCAGTATTATTTTTATTGCCCTGCTGCCTCCAGGGCAAGGCCGTCAATCCAGTCCGCCAACGTCTCACGGGCAGCTCCCGCACTGAATCGCTCGCCGTCCAGCCAGCTGCCGCTGCCGGCCTGCTCCGCTAAAACTTCGGCGCTGGAACCGATCCCGCTGCCGCCGGAAGTGCAGAACGGGATAATGGTCAGCCCGTCAAAATCATAGCTCTCCGCGAAGGTGCTCAAAATCCGCGGGGCCTGTCCGTGCCAGATCGGGTACTAAACTGTAGCCCATCTTCTCAATCCCTTGTAAACACTGGCTTTAACGCTATACAAAACTGTGTTTTCTGTGTTTTGCTCTTATAATAATTATATCCATGCCATATTATCATTGCAAATACTTATTATTTATGGCTTATTATACTTTTTAAGCATAATGCGAAAATATGTTTAAGAGCTATAACTGAGAACGCCAGCGACAAACAGTGTCGTTGGCGTTCTGTATTATCGGCAATTACAAGCTGTTTATGATACTCCGACTTTTCTTCGTCAAGGCTTTTTGCAATTTCTGATTTTCCATTTTCAGAAGTTCGTTTTCCCGCTTCAGCATCGCTACCTCTTGTTTTAGAAGTCCGATTCTGTCATCCATCGCTTTATCGAGGATACTCCTGCGAGGATCAATCGTGCCTGCCTGCTGCTCTATAGCCTTGTCGATTTCTGCTCTCACGATAGGATTTTTATAGAAGAATCCTCTGGAGGCTCCTGTCATTTTCATAAGCTGCGGAACCGATACCCGTTCTCCCTGATCAATTAACTTTCGAATCGCACGTTTGGCGGCTGAAATTTTTTCATCGCTGCGTTCTCGGTTAACTTCAACCATCCTTTCGTATTTGCTCATAATCTTCACCCCATCCGTCTAAGTTTTCGAGCAGGATTCGTGTTTGCATTTCTCTTGCCCTGCGTGTTTCATCTGCGAGTATCTGATTGCTCATCTTTCTGTAATGTTTCACCGAGTTGATATTACTGTGTCCGAGAAGTTTAGCTATCGTCCAGTCATCCAGGTGTAATTCTGTCAGCTTCACTCCATAGGATCGCCGGAACATATGCGTACTGAATTTGAACAGCCTGCTGTTATCGTCTTTCAAGTCCTCTTGAAAAATCAGATGCAGTACCTTGCTTTTTATCGTACCATATTGCAGCGGTCGGCTTGTATCCTTCTCATCCACAAAGATGTATTCTGTTTCTCCGTATCGTTCATTCGAGCAGGCGATTGCCTTTTTGATTAGAGCCGCCAGTTCAGTACTGATTGGCTTTTCAAAGGTTCGGGTTTTCACCTGATCAATCCGTATGATGTCCAAGCCGTTCTGCTGTTTCAAGCAGTCCTTTTTCAATGTCAGCGTGTCGGATATTCTTGTTCCGAGCATTTGGTGGATGACTAGGCATCGGGTAATCTGTACATCCAGCTTTGTGATATGTGCATTCACCCTTTTCAGTTCCGAGTCTGAGTATGCTGTGAATTTCGGCTGTACCTCCGGCGGAATGTCGGTGTTAATAAACAGTCGTTCCAGATGTTCGTAGTCGAATATCTTTCCCACTGTTTCAAGCACCTTGCGTAGATTGAGGACGGAGTTGCTGTTCGATTTGCCGGAGGAACCATCGGTTGATATATGGACGAGGTATTCTTCCAGTAGTTCCCGATCAATCTCAGAGCAGGACTGAATCTCATGCTTGCTCTCTCTGAGGTATTTTGAAAATCTGCGGAGAGAAGTCAGTTCGCCTTGCACTGTTCCGAGTGTCTCTATTTTAAGTTTCAGATAAATGGCACGCTTTACTTCCTCTCGGATACCCTCCTGCGTAATCTTAGTAAAATTCAGCGTTTCTGTTTTGTAGATTGGATTTTCCTCAATCGGTATCCCCAGTCTATCAAGCCGCCAGATATCTTTTTCCTGTTCCGGCCTTGTGTCCTCCGGCTGTAAAAATCTGTGTAATCTGCGCAGATAACGCAACAGAACTGCTTCTCGATATCCTTGTGTTCCGTACACGGTGATTTTCGATTCATAAAATGCTACGCCGTTTTGCATCATCCACATCTTTGCCATCTGAATCCAGCGTTCTTCACTCCAGCTTAAAAAGCTGGATGGCTTTTTCTTTGCGATGTTCAGGATGCTCACAAGCTGCTTATAAAAAGTTTTGCCCTGCTGGATTGTTTCGATTTTCACACGAGTTCCTTCGTTGATTAAAAATCGTCTGAATTCCTCCCGCATGGTGTCGGTAGGGAGAATGGACAGGTCATAGTAGGCTGTTTTTTCATCATACTTATGCCCGGTCTGATCCATGTTCTGATAACATTCCAATTCTCTGTAGTAGACCCTGTCAATCACTTTTTTCCTCCTTTCCCCAAGCAGGCCGCAAGATTGTTGCTCGGTTTCTTGAAAAACTTGTCACTTTCTTTTGCGATCTTTCTTGGTATGTAATCAATGTACTGCTGTGTCATTTCCTCGTAGTCGTGTCCGAGATAGTCCCGGACTCCTTGCAGTGAGACACCGTTATCATATAAATGTGTTGCTACGGTGTGCCTGTAATCATGTGATTTAAATAGGTATTCACCTTCTTCAATATCCTGTTCCCGGCAGAACTTTATCATCTGATACCGGAAGGTGTTGCTATGATACGCTCTGCCTTTCTTATTCTTGAACAGATATTCGTCCGGTTGAATGTTATTGCGTTGGATGTACACCTGCATGATCTTGTATAGTCCATCCGATATCGGAATCCGTTTATAGTTCTTCATCTTTACCTGATACACCTGTATCCATGCATCCTCACCTTGTCGGTAGTAGGCATCGCCTTTCAGCATACATACCTCGCTGATGCGGAGTCCAAGGCACTAGAGGTGCAGGTACATACATCTGAGATGCTCCGGCAGGTTATGTACCTTTTGGAGCATTTCCATGCACACATCGGGAGACACGCTCCTGTCGTGATGCTGTGGGATCACTTTCTTCTGAAAGTATTCCGGATAAAATGGCATCCGCCGGATATAGCCTTTGGCGACTAAAAACCGGAAGAAGATTGCCAGCCCTGACAGGTATTCGTTGAAGGTCTTGGCACAAATCTCCTGTTTTTCTATCTCGGCAATATAGCGTTCCATCACGTTTGCGTTGCAGTCGCACACATTCATGCCGGTATCACTCAGCCAGCACAGTAACTGCTGTACCCGGTTGTACCTTGTGATGAGTGTGCTGACGGCCTGCCCTGTGATACCGAGTTGATACCGCATAAATTCCTGTGCATATCGGCGGTTCTCCGGCATTGTGATATCCTTAAAGGCTACCGTCTGTGGAAGATTGCTCTCATTAATCCGGTGCGGTGCAAGGTGCAGGCGTTCTAAATACCATACGGTTGCCTTCCAGTTTATTTCCTTGCTTTGTAAAAATACACTTTTTCTGCACAGGTTGAGAATCGGGAACAGCTGCATCTTGCGGCTTACGCTGTCGATGTGGTCCATGAGATATTGCTCAAATTGTTGTTCCTCTCGGCTGTCCATCATTTCAATATCAGCGATTTCACTTTCGATACAAAATTCGTACAGGCTTTGCAGTCCTGACAGTTTATGCTCTCTGATTCGACTGTTTTGGGGTGTTTCTATAATCATCGTCAGCGTGGTAAATATCTGTTCTTTTAGTTTCTTGGAACATAGCTTGGAAAAATCCCACACCATATTTGCCCGGTTTCTGACCGAGTCAAATTCTTTTGCAATCTCAGCATCCGGATGGTAGGGAAGAAACAGGATTTTATCTTCCAGCCGCCATGCACATTCCATCTGTCCCGGCAGCGTCTGCATCCGCTGCTTTATATATGCCTGCTTTACACGGTCATACACAAGGGTATGTTTACTGGGTTGGGCAAGCTGCTCTGTGTAGAGCAGATGTTCCAGATATGCCTGCCTGAGCGTATAGTCCATTTCTGCGATGCTCTGAATTTGATTCATCAGAAGAAACCGCTTGAGTTTCTTTTTACTAGTTGGTGAGCCTTCCTCGCAGTTGTCAATAACTTCGGTTACTTCTTTTGGCAGTTCATATTCTGTTGTATTTGGCTGCCATATTTGCAGTGCATAAGCAGGCATTTTTTCTCACCTTCCCCTACAGCAGTTTATCGATTCCATACATAGCAGAGTGTTTCATATAAAATTTCTGACTTGCTTCAATCAGTTCGTCATCCATAATATTGAGATAACGAATCGTTGTGTTCAAATGCTTATGACCAAGCGCCTGTTGGATCAATTCCAGCCGCCAACCGTCCTTTCGGCGCATATTGGCGAAGTATCGCCGGAACATATGAGGTGTCAGGCTAATGCCGGTTTTCTTTTCCATGCGTCCCAGCATATCATAAACACTGTCCACCTTTAACGGTTGTCCCGCTGTTTCACCGGAAATGTTGATGAACAGGTAATTCTGATGCTGCAAAAGTTCCCGATATTCCGCGAGGTAGTACATTAAGAACTCGTATGTGTCATCGCTGATTTTTGCCTTGCGGTACTCCGCATTTTTTGCCCTCGCATCATTCTCATTATCCTCTCGAAAATACACGCCTACCATGTGGTGTTCATAATCAATATCGTGAATGTAATCAATACCGAGGATTTCTCCGATCCGAAATCCGGTTTCTGCAATCAGCAGGATCAACAGTTGATCCCGGCAGTTAGTACAAGCTTTCAAAATCTCGGTGATTTCCTCATGCTCGGCAGGTCTTACCTTCCGTTCCTCGGCTTTGAGATATCCTTTGAATGCCTGATACCGCATTGTCTTTTTCACGCCAACCGCATTGGGGGTGATGTGATAGTTGTAAGATAGCACCTTGAGACTGTCGAACTGCTCGTACTGTGCCTCGATATATAAAAAGAACCTGAACACATCTTCCAGGTATGCGTTACAGGTTCCGTTGTGAATTGGTGTTAAGTTGTTTGATGCTCTGTGGTTTCCGGCCTTCAGCCAGTAGAGGAAACCGGTAAAGTGTTCATTCTGCTTTTCAAAATCCAGTCCATACACATCGGTTATCTCCATCGGGATTTCTTTGAGATATTCCAGATAGTAGCAGATGGAAAAAGCCGAGCGTCTGACTGTGTTGGGTGACCGTTTGGATTTCACTTTATGCTTCAGGTATTTGGACGGCAGAAGGACAATGTCCATTGTTTCGCAGTCACGAATATAAAAGTATTTTTGTGCATTGTCTATTAATGTTTCCACATGATATCGCCGCATTCTGACGCCCCCTTTCTTTTACGCAATACACAGTATACCGTGTTGTTTCCTAAATATCTATCACAAAATCCAATAAGCTTCTGCTTTTTTTCTCCCGAAAACGAAGCACTACTAACAGAGGAAAAATTTTTTAATTGGATTCCTCATCCGAATGGGAAACATCGCTTGCTTCCTGATTTCCTGCCAGAATCGAATCAAGGCCGAAGCTTACAGCGATTGCGTGATCAATGCACTGCATTGTTTCTGCATCCATCTGTCCAATATATTCCTTCAGTCTTTCCTTGTCAATTGTTCGAACCTGTTCCAGCAAAACGGTGGAGCATTTATTGAGTCCCGGCTGTTCATCGGGGACAGATACATGAGTTGGCATATTTCTTCCTCTTTTCCTGCTGGTAATTGCCGCCGCTATAACGGTCGGACTGTAATGGTTTCCCACATCGTTTTGAATGATGAGGACGGGACGGATGCCGTTTTGCTCACTTCCTATCACCGGCCTTAAATCTGCATAATAGATTTCGCCTCTTTTAATTTCCATTATTCTTCTCCTTGCTTATGTAAAAGGCGGCGGACTGGCTTTTGGGCAGGCTGCCGCCTAGTGATATCAATCGTTTTGTTTGCTTGCCGATATTTGATCCACGCCACCCCTCGGCACAAGGAACGTCCGCTCCTTCGGAAACGCATCTTCCGGCCATGCTTTTGGCCTCATGGGAATTTCACCCCTCCGAGGATCGCTCCGAGCCGCTCTCCTTTGTTGCGACGGTTTTATCACGCTCGACTTTAGGACTGAACGGAAGTATCATTATTGCCTCTGCCTGTCATCGCCTTCGGTGCAGGCTGCCTGCACCGTCTGAATCTATGGATACCATTGACAACAGCTTCTCTTTGCTTATCGTGGTATGCGAGTCCATGCAGCTTGCCGGTTTCCAGCCGACAGCAGAGGGAACGTAGAAAATGCGCTGTACTATTCACTTTTCAAAGAACAACAGGGCGGTATATAAAATGCCCCTCACTTTCCATGCCGAAAAAGCGAGGGGCTGCACACCCTAAAAATTTATTTTTCTATAATTTTTTGAGTTTACCTAAAATCCGAATTTTTCGTTTGTGGATAGCATTGTGGTAAACGCCCTCTTGAACCGCGTATTCCCGTTCTGTCATTCCTTCAAAAAATAGCCTTGAATAAGCCGTCGCTCGTCCTCTGAAAGCAAAAGCATGGCATGTCTGAGTTTGTCCACCATAACTTTTTGGACGACCTGTTCATCGACCGGTTGGCTCTCATCTACGAGAATATCCTCACCGTTGAAGGTATCGTTGGTCAACGCGTCAAAGGAAAAATCGCCGTTATCTTCCGACTGTTCTTTCAGATATTTCTGCCGCCGCTTGGCTTTGTAATATCGTTGATACTCCTCCAATGATACTTCCATCAGCATACCATGCAGCGGGATAAATCTTTTGTTAGCATAGGCTTTGTCTGTATCCCTGCGGCAGAGCAGTTCTTCATATGTAATTTCTTTGTATCCGTCCGCAGAGAGGATAAAACATTTTGATTTGGCATATTTATCGTCTGCCATTTATTGTCCCTCCGTTCAGTCTGAATTGTAAAAATCAGATTGAACGGAAGGCTGCGGCAGCCTGATGTATTACTGTCTTTTTCCGACCATGCTGTGGGGGCATGCCAAAAGAAACCAGATTGTGTAAAATTTAAAAATCCGGTTATATAAACATATCTTGTCCGGGTAAAGGCTACCCGGACATCGACATCCCGTGGTGAAAAATCACCATGGCCAATGCCCCCTAACAACGTGGCGCTGCCCTTATCTCATTACAGGATACACTACAAGAACCTCACCACACTTCTTCTATTTTTTATTCTTTTCAACGTTTATCAGTCCTTTCTTTTAAAAGCTGGAAATAAATTCCATAAGCCGGTACCAAAAGCCGGTAATAAGCCAATGTTTTGGAAAAACATCAAAATCCACAAAGATAACGAAAACCGCCCTGCTTGAGTATGAAAACTCAAGCAGGGCGGTTTTTCCGAAACGTCTATGTATGGTTAACATCAATATCCGCCGTATATAACTTAGTTTTCTGAGTACCATCGCCTGCACAACTCATTCACCTTACCTTTTTGTGTTTTATGAAAGAAAATTCTTCTTATTACGCTTAACCAGCAAACTTTCTTGAATACGAATATGGCGTAGTTTAACGAGGATAGGAAACGGTATCATCATAAGTAATGGGACAACCATTGATTGCAGCACGATTTGACCAGCCAATAGGGCGGCTGTGCCGCTTGCCTGAAACGCCTCAGCAGACAAGAGACTGTATAAAACGAAAGTGGTGCCGTCAATGGCGGCATGAATGATGACCACTGTCCACATACTTTTGGATTGGACATAGACCAAAGCAAAGTAGATATCGATAATAATAGCCGAAATATCGCTTGAAATTGTTGTATGCAAAGCCGCGCACAAGGATTTCTTCATATAATCCGGTGGTAAAGGCAATAAATAGCCCGGAAAGGGGATAAGTAATATCCGGGGTTCGCACATACTTCTATGGCTTATTTCATCGAATTTCTGATGGTTTCCCAACGTCTTTTTTCATTACTATTTTTGTTCTTGTAATTCTTGAGAATATAGTTCCTTTCCATTTGTATCTTGATACTGTACGACGACAACAGGATTCTCGACATTCACAACCACTTTCAGCATGTCTACGATGCCTTCAAAGACTGCGCTTTGGGATTCCAAAGTACTTTTTAATACATCTGGATTTTCCTTTACTGCTGCAACTACTGCCTCATTTTCTATCGTGAAACAATAAATCATCTTGTTTCTGTCTGCTTTTAATTCAACCGCCATTCCTGTTCCCTCAAAGATGCTTTTCATAGCTTTCATCTGTTGCTGAATCGCATCCGACTGGACAAATTCCTCAATGCTGTCATACAGTCCAGCAGAATTTGTGGTACTATTAGAAGATTCTTCCTCTTGGCTTTGCACTTGTGACTCTGTAACTGCCGGTGTGGAAGAATTAGGAGTTTCCGTTTTCGGGGATTCTTTCCCTCCGGTACATGCTGCCAAAGACAGCATAAGCAGGGAAGACAGGCACAAAGCAATCAGTTTGTTTTTCATGTTTTATACAATCCTTTCCATTTCCAAAATTTTTCAAATTCATCATTAGAAAAAGCTGGGCATTGCATATTGTGAAGCGTTGAAACGACAGTCTTATACAAGCCTTATTTTTTATCCACACTGTCCTTTAATCCCTTGCCGGCTTTGAAAGCCGGTACGGTAACGGCCGGAATGGCAACAGGTTTCTTTGTCTGCGGGTTCATGCCGGTACGGGCGGCGCGCTGGCGGGTTTCAAAAGTTCCAAAGCCGGGAAGCTGTACCTTGCCGTCCTCTGCCAGACAATTTGTGATCGCGTTTAAGGCCGTATCCAATGCCGCCTTTGCAACGGCTTTTGTAATTCCGGCTCCTGCTGCCATTTGTTCAATCAATTCATTCTTCGTCATGGTTATTTTCTCCAATCGTTTTTACTGCGGCGGTCAGGTACGGAATGTTCCGTACCTGTAACCGCTGCGTCGTGTTACCGTCTGTGTTTTGCCTGCCTTTGCTGTTTCTTTTTCAGGAAAAGGCTTGCGGCAAGGCCGAGCAGTCCCGCGCCCATGAAAGCAAAGTACAAAGCCGGGTTGCTTTCATCGCCTGTTTTGGGTATATCCGGCTTGCCCGGTTCACTCGGACTTTCGGGGTTATCGTCCGGCGTACCCGGGTTTCCCGGCTGGCTGGGGTCGGTCGGCGGAGTAGGTTGATCGGGGTCGCTGGGTTCCGGGTCGGTTGGTTCTTCCGGGTCTACCGGCGGCTGTTCTTCGTCTACCTTGTAAACCGGTGTAGTTGCCGAATCCTCTTTCGGGTCTAACGGGTTCGTGCCGTTCGGGTTATCGGGGTACTGTTCCTCGCCGTCCTGCGGGTCGGGGGAATAGATTGTGGTATTGCCCTCGTCGTCGGTGTAGGTTCCTTTGATATCGGACACTTCGGCAATGTTTTCATATCCCTTGCCGTCGTCTTTAGCGGTGCCGGACAGGATTTCAATGTCCGTCGCTACTGTCGCCGTAAAGGTAATGGTGGCCGTTTCTCCGGCATTTATGGTGATGTTCACACCTACCGGCTCGGAAAGGTCGCTGTTTTTCGTTGCATTTTCTACCTTTGTCACTTTCAAATCCGTAAATTTGTCCGCGTCGGTGAAGCGGTCGGTTACGTCCATTGTGAGGTCACAGTCGCCGGTGTTCTTGATTGTCACGGCATATTCCACCGTATCGTCCTTGACAAAGCCGTATTTGTCCGTCGTGCCGGGCTTTAACTTTGCCGGAGTAGTACGGTTCTTTTCCATGGTGTAGGACAGCTTTGGAATTTTGATATTCACAAAATCCGCGCTGGTCGCCGGTTCCGCTTTTCCCTCCGTTACCTTGTCCGCTTGGGTAACGCCGGAAATGGTTTCCTGTTCGGCCTGCCAGCCCTCGGCTTCCTTTTCGGTGACTGTGTACTTGGTGCCTTCGTCCAGACCGCCGATGATAACGCTTTCGCCGCCTTTCAGCGATACCTCAAAGCTGCCGTCCTTATCCGTTCCGGCTTTGCCGTCAATGGTATAGTCGCCGGTATAGGGCTGCCCGTCTTTTTCAAGCGTTACCGTGAAAGAAAATTCCTTGTCCTTATCTTCCTCTGCGCCGCCAAATATTTCCTTTGTGATCTTAAAAGAGCTGGCAACCTTGTCGCTTTGGGTTGCCATGGCGTTCATTTCAAATGCCGCCGAAATCTCCACATTGGCGTATTCCGTGACAGCCCTGTTGATAAATGCCAGCGCGTCCGTTTCGTTGGTAAAGGTTTGCGTATCCGCTGTCCCTTTGCCTGCGGTACGGGTGACGGTCAGGGATTTTAACGTACCCTTTTGCCCGTTGACTTCCGGCAGGATAATTTGTAAATCCAGCCCAGCCGGGTCTACGGTTATGCTTTGTCCGGGGTTATCCGGGTCGGGCATGGTGAGCATACCGCCGCCCACGGCGAACACGCCGTTGTCGCCTAAATCATGCTCCTTTGTACTGTTTCCGTTATTCTCCGTTGCTTTGCTACCCGTTTTAGATGTGAGCGCAATCGAGCCGTTTTTCAACGTCAGAGGGATTTTTTCGGGATTGACCGTGTAGCCTGCGGGCGCGGCAATTTCTTTCAGGTAAAATTTTTCGCCCTGCAATTTGTCGTTGGGAATGGAAAAAGCTCCGCTATCGTCAGTAGTGTAGCGGTCGATCAGCTCGTCCGTTCCGTCCCGGTACAGGCCGTATGTTGCGCCCTGCAATGCTTCTCCCGTTTTCTCACTGGTCTTTTTGAAAGCAATGCTGAAATTGGATTGCAGCGTCCCTTTTTCTACTTTGCTTAAAATTTGCGTGGTGATGGGGAGCAACCATTCCCTTGACCTGGTGTCAGGCTGTACATTGTTTTTCCCTGCTTTCTCCCAGTTAACTTGTAGTCCGCCGCTGCTTAAATTTACTTGGCAAAACCCGCCATATCCGAAACCAGTCGATTGAATATCCTTCAAAATATATAAATGGTCGTCTGTATTGACTTTGGTTCGATCAATCTCGGCATTGGTTTTTGACAGATTTTCGTAAAGGTCAAAATTCGTCGTCACAAAGTAACCGTCATAAAAATATAAGCGTTCTGGATCTTCATTGATTTTGGCATAACCGTTGCCAATTTGGATTCCCACATCAATATTTGCCGTAAAATTCGGGGTTTCGCCGGTTGAGATAAAGGTGAATACTTCGGAAATGAAACCCGCATCAGAAAAATCAGGAAAGTCCAAAGCGCCTCCGAAATCGGAAGGAAACTTTATTGCCGGATTACCTTTGATATATACTGTTGTGTTTCTGTATTTCAGATTCTTTCTTGTATCCCCATAATAATTTATTTCTTTCACTGCGATAGGCGTAAAGTCTTTGATCTCGTTATTCTCTAAATGCACCTCCAGCGCATGGCGCAGGTTGGGGAACCCTACCACCGACGTAATACCTCTATCCTTTGCGTCAATAACGCCAGTGAAGTTTTGCAGTACTTCTTCCAGCGTATTGTAGCTTTCCATGGTTTTGCTGGTGTCGCCGTAGTAATCCCCGTAGAAATTATCCGTATCTGCCAGAATGGAATCCGCAATGGCATTGGCAAAATTGATGTCCTCGATCAGTCCCGCGTCCACTAAATCCTGCCCGGTGAATGAGGTAATACCTTTGGGCTGTATCGCCTGTGCAAATACCGACACGGGAATAACTGTCAGGCACATCACACAACAGAGCAGCAAACTCAAACATTTTTTCATTTTTCATATTCCTTTTAAACAATTAGATTTTTACAAAGAGTGCAGAATTTACCGTCGCTGTTCATCTTAAATACATGCGTGTCCGCATGAGTTTGTCCTTCTGCATATCCGGATACACTCAAACGATCTCCCTCCTTTTCTATTTCAAACAATTACAAGTGAAGTAAGCCGAGACCATTCCTTGTATGGAAAATGAACATCCACAATATGGACTTACAGAATCCTCTTACAGCATCTTTATTTTCTGACACGGCTAAATAAACTAAACTGCACGATATTGAAAAAAATTGGAGAGATATTTTCTATTCCTATTGAATTTTCCTCGTGCGAACCGTTAGTTCTTTTTTATACTGCGGCGTTTCCGCAGAAGTACTGTTGTCGCCGTTCCAGCCACTCCTAAACCCATCAGAGCAATCCAGACAACCGGAGTTTCGTTATCCCCAGTTTGAGGAACTTTGCCATCCTGATTTTCTACAGCAGTCGGTGTGGAATCAAAATCTTCATCTGGATTTCCCGGAGAAATGGAACCCGTCAGTTTTTCAATGATACGGGTCTCTATATGGGTAGAATCATTTTGACAAATTCGTATTTCTTCGCCTGAATTCTCATAGGTAGGAGCTTTGGTTTCTTTCCAGCCGCCCCAGATATGAGCGTTTTTGTCCACTGGAATCGCTTCTGTCTTCATGTGAGATGCATCATTCAGGCAGGTATAAGTGAAAACACCTTCACTTGCACAGGTTGCAAGGGTTGTAACATGCCCATCATCCCATATATGGGCATTCTGATCAATTTCAATATTTTTCCGAATTTCAATTACGGGATCTTCGGATGCCCAATCGCTCTGGAATATCGCTGTATAAATGGTTTCTCCTTTGGATATACAGGTTGCATGTTTCCCGATCTGAGCCGTTACCTTTGCGGTTTCCGTTTCCACATGAGTGGAATCTTCTTTGCATACCCTTTTTGCCGTACAGGTAGACATATCTTCTGCCCAGATGTAGGTGGTTTCGTCCCAATCATGCTGATGCTCGGTAAAACTCCAGCTACCTGTTGCTTTTACGACCAAGCCGTCAACCGATATCGTCCAGCCAGAAAACGTCCAAACGCCTTCTTTCCCGTTTTTTTCACCCTTCACTGTTGTTCCATTGGAATAAGACTGATTAACGGCAGCTTCCGCATCTGCTTGGGTAGCATACTCTTTATTATCCACTGGCAGGTCTATCCCTTCCGGAACTTCCTTTCCCCAGTCATAGGCAATAGTATAACCGTCAGGCTTTTTTTCTACTGCCCTAACCGTAATCTTCAGCTTTCCAAGTTTCCCCGGAATTCCGCCAACGTATGCTGGCAATGTTGGAAAATCATACGTCGCTGTTAAGGTAATTGTACCCGGTACGACATTTGATAAAGTTAGAGTTTTTCCATTTTCATTGACCATGATCGTCTTATCTAATTCTTCAGTATTTACCACACTCACTTCGGCATTCTGAAAGGAAATGGTTTGACCGTTAATATCTATATATGGATTCTCCAAAACAAGGGTACCATCTGTCCCGATTTCAACTGGCTTCCCATTGTTGTAATCAAAAGATTCTAAAAAGGGGAATTTTTCCGTTCCCTCGACATGGCGGATATACCAATTGGTTAATTTCGTCATATTTTTAGCAAAGGTAAAATCGGTGATCATGTTGTCACCAAAATTCAATACTTTGAGATTAGTCAGCGCAGACAAGCCACTTGCATCTTGTATATCGTTGGCATGCAAAGACAAAGTTTCCATTGTTTCCGGCAGTTGTTTACAAAACTCTGCATTGGTTAGTTTATTCATAGCCAATACCAATGTATTCAAGTTTTTCAAAGGGGCGAACATCACGGTATCTTCATCGGATAAATTACAGAACGCTAGATGCAATTCCTCCAAGCCAATCAGGGAAGAAATTGTCTCCCTGTATTCCACACGTCTTTCTTCTGTGATTTTGGCCCTCTCCAAATTTAAAACAGTTAAGGAAGTATAGCCTTTCAATGGCGTTATGTCCGTCAATCCATAGGAATATGCAAAACTAGCAGTGTGAAGTTTCGGGAACCCAATATTGCTTAAAACTGAAATATCGCTCAGTTTTCTATTGCCAGAAACATCAAGAATCTCCAAATTTGAATGTTGGCCAGGGGTTAAGCCCTTCAAAGAGATCAAGTTAGGACAGTTCTTAACGCTTAGCGTTTTTAGAGTTGCAGGAAGTTTGAGTTCCTGCAGGTCAGTAATCACATTGTCGTTTTTTAAGGAAAAATATGTCATGCTACTACAAGAAGCAATATGCCCCAATCCTTCTACATGTCCTTCAATATTTAAGTTGTCAAGATTGGAAGCAAATTGAATACCATTGATATCCATCGTTTCTGACTCAGATACGGAAATGCTTAATGAGAACAGTCCTTCCATCTCCTTTTGGGTAATTACGGCATCTGGTGCCCTGTCACTGCCTAAGGATTTATTGACCACTGCAACAAATTTTGTATCCCACGTACTGGAATCAATCCATTCCGGCGTAGACAGGCTATTCTGTTCAGCCGCAAAAGCTGGGACTGTCAGCATACTAATGGTTATCACCAATGCCAATAAAATACTAAAAAAATTTCCCTGAGATTTTTTCATAAATATTTCCTCACTTTCTATATTCGATTTTGGTATCGAATCAACTATAGTGGTTCTTTTATTATAAAGCCCTCAATTCTTATACAGCGCTTGTACTATACTGTGGCGGCTGAACAGAGAATCACCCGCTTTCATCAGGGGGAAGTCAGCCGCCTATGCCTAGCAGGCTATTTTCCGAAAACTGCATAAAATCCATCTTGGAAAGCGGACGGGAAATATAGTAACCCTGAAGATAATCCACATGACGCTCCACTAGATAACGATACTGCTCCGCCGTTTCCACCCCTTCAGCTACTACCAGCAGTTTCATTTTGCGGAACATCGCCAGCAGATCGTCGTACATCACCCGTACTGTGTTTGACTGCCTCATTGTATCTAGGAAACTCTTATCCAGCTTGACTTCCGATACCGGCAATGTTGCAATCCCGATAAAATTGGAATAACCAGTTCCAAAATCATCCATGCTGAAACGGATCCCTCTTTTCCTAAATTCACGCATGATATGTATCGAGTATTCCGGCGATCGCAGCATAGCTGTTTCTGTAATCTCCATCTGCAGCAAAGAGTGGTCGATATCAAATCCATTAATAATTTTCAAATAGCTCTGCAGCAAATCTTCCCGCATAAATTCCTGCGCTGAGATATTCACATGAAATTGGATCGGCGGCATTCCTTTGTTTTTTCGACAACGAATCATCTTGCAGGCTTCCCGCAGTATGAAACAATCCAGTTCGTGAATTAAACCATTGATCTCCAAAATAGGGATAAATTCTCTCGGAGAAATCCAACCGTATTCCTTATCATATAGACGGGCCAATACCTCACATTTTTCACAGCGTTTGGTATTGGTATATTCAATGGGTTGAAAGTACGCCTGAAACTCTTCTTCCTTCAGCTTTTTCAGCACCAACTGTACGAGATTTGCTTCCCGTTCCATCTGCTTTTTAGTCCGTACAGACAGAACTATGTGACGGCTAGTGAAGTCCCCACGGCTTTTTCCAAAAAGATAGCTGATATACCGCATCAACTGCTCCATATCCCCGCACAGCGGCAGAGGGATCTCAATGGAATCTACGTACAGGTGATAATCGATCAGATTCGGCAGTTGCTCTGAAAGAAGTTGCTCTTTACGGCGCAAATGCCACGGGATCTCACTGTTTGGCAACAAAATTCCCAGCCACACCCCCGGCATCCGATAAATATATGTAGGGTCAGTCTGCTTCTTCAGCCAATCCACGATGTATTTTAGCAAACGATCTCCTGCTTTTATTCCAAATAGAGCATTATATCGGTCGAACTGCTTGATATTCCAAATCACCAACGACCAGTCTTCAGGCAAGCCCTCTGTATCAAACTTTAAAGCCTCCCAGCTTTTAATGTTTAAAGCAGGGACGTAATAGACTAAACTCTCATGGTTTTTTCTTCCCTCCTCTCGGGATTGGCCTGACATCAGGAATATGGAATTGTCCTGAACCACCGCAAGTCCTCCTTCTACAGTCAGCCGCTTCATTGCAGCCTCCTGAAATTTGTACTTGGTTTTCTGTCGCCCATCTAGGCTTTATATCGTACTATTTCTCGCTTGTGCGGCAGTCATAACCTGCACAATTTCTTTTTGTGTTGCAAGAGCTGCTTGTAGATCCAGCCTTTCCCGTTCACAACGCTGAAACCGTTCCAAATGCTCCTGATTCAGATCCTCTAACTGTTGAATTTCCCTTTGAAGTTTTTCAAGATGCCGGTTAACCTTTTTTTGTTGAAGGTAAAACATGCTGTCAATAATTCCATTATCTTCCACCACTGGTCAAGTATTTCATCACCCAATGAGAAAATTCATTGGCGTTGCCTTCCGGCGGGATTTCATCGTCAACCGTTTCCGTCCAGATGATGATTTCTGTATCCATAAGCTACTAGACGTAGCAGGCTTCGCCTGATTACTTTTGTTTCCCGTTGTCATCACGTCTGTTTCTCCATTATTAAATAGAATTACGAGTATTCGTCCCACGCTTTATTTTCATTTTGGCTTGCTACAATCTTAACTGTTCCTGAATTTGCATCTTGCGTCGGTATTCCAGATATTCCTCTATATAACTTTCTATCTGCTGTGGTGTCAGCAACGTGCCGAGTTTTCCATAGGAGATCCCCATCTGATTCGCTTTCCATGCTAGCGTTTCTAACTGCAACATATAGCTGTCAGTTTTCACCGTTAGTTCACCTGATTCTTAAGAGCCTTGCCTGGCTTAAACGCTGGGACCGTAGCAGCGGGTATGTGAATGGTTTCTCCTGTAGTTGGATTCCTTCCTTCACGAGCTGCACGCTGCCTCACCTCAAAGGTTCCGAATCCCATGATCTGCACACCCTGTCCTTTTTTTAGTTCTGCTGATACCGTCTCTACAAACGCATCCAGCGCCTTTTCCGTATCCTTTAACGCGAGTCCACTTTTCTGTGCCATTTCCTCAATCAATTCTTTTTTGTTCATAGATAAAACCTCTTATATGTTTATTTGCAGACGATTTTAAGTGGGTCTGCTTAGTTCACTTGTAAAACTATATCCTCCAACCCTTAAAACAGCCGGTGATTATTCTAGAACCACTCCTTTTTTCATTCGTGACGCTCCCTATGGACTATCCAATTTTTTTGTATAATTGGCTGTTTTCCAAATAAGTACTTCTAGGCATCTCCCATTGCCTAGTTTTTTGTGAGAGACATTTCACTGAAATCCGTTGTTCAATCAACGAACGAATAAACTCGGCTACCTGTTTGATATTCTTTTTTTCGTCCGGGTCAAGCATAATCTTCCAGGTCTTATTTTTACAAGAGATCACCATCTCTGTGTCGTACCCAAAGCTTATAAAGGAAATCCTACGGATCGATTTTATAGGAATTCTCCATATCTTACGTCCATTTCTGATCCACAAATCAGTTCCGCGATTCTGTAGCGTCCATACCTTTTTTGATATTTTTAACAGGCAATAATATAGCCCATATATGGCCAACGCCATTACTGCATAGTACGAGATAAAGAAAACAATGTCTCTTAAGGCTGTTTGAAAACCTCCAATATGAATCTCATAACTAAAGTAAAGCGAGACAGATAAAAGAAAAGAAAAACCATGAAGGATTCCAATAAAAATACAAATAACCCGCCTTTTCCTCTGCCCTATGCCTGTTAATTGAATCCACCGTATCACTTTCATACTTTACCTGCTCTTGAATGGATTTTCAGAGAACTGATTTCTCTCCAAATAAGCGCCGCAATTGCTCCGCCTACCAACGGCGCGATGAGAAACACCCATACATTAGCTAATGCTGTACCCCCAACAAAGAGAGCCGGTGCTAAACTGCGGGCCGGATTGACGCTTGTTCCTGTAAAGTAAATTCCAAAAAGATGTACCAGTGTGAGAGAACCGCCAATAACCAGTCCGCCTACCTTACTGTTTTCCGTTTTGCTGGTTGCTCCTAAAACTGTCAGCACAAAAATAAATGTCAAGACAATTTCAATCACAATGGATTTAAAAATATCGTCTTGGTACAGGTGGTTCTGTCCCAAACCCAATTCGGTACCACCGAGCAGATACACGAGCAGCGCGGAACCAGCAATAGCGCCTACAAACTGGGCAATGATATATCCCAAAAAATCCTTGAGGCCCAAAGTTTTACGAAGCAGCATCGCCAAGGATACCGCCGGATTAATATGACAGCCGGAAATATTTCCAATGCTATATGCCATAGCTACAATAACTCCGCCAAAAGCAAGGGCTGTTAACAGATAAGAGCCGTTGGCCTCGCCATTGCAGCCTGTAACTGCCGCTACGCCGCAGGAAATGAATACCAATACAAATGTGCCTATAAACTCAGCAACATATTTTTTCATAATCTTTGTTCCCTCCCAATTTTAATCATTATCATGAAAGAATCCCCTATTGGGGAATATCTCGCAGCATATTCATATAGCTGTTTTGAAGTTCTGCCAGCAGCCTCTTTGGATCAACTATTTTCCCTTGAGTCCCCGGTAATCTCATGCGCTTCAACAGATATTTCTCACCTGAAATTTCATCTTCATTCCAAATAAAAACTGTTTTCGGCGGTTGGTTCCAATAGGAAAATTGATCCTCAGCTTCTGAAAGGCATAGCTCATTCATTTTTGAAATCGCCATTACCACTTCTTTTAGCTGATGATATCGGTGAAGAATAAAACTTATATAGTTACCGTTGTCTGTGTCGATCAGTTCATGATGCTCCTTTCAATTTCCACACTTTCCCGGTCCGACTGGATTACCCCGTTTGCCGCATATACATAGGCGGAAGTTGAAACTTGCTGGCAGTCGATTTCCAAAGCGAACGTTACACCTTCCATATAGTCCAAAAGGCGTTGCTTCTCATCCTCCTTCATATCCTCCAAATTTAGTACCATGCATCCAATCCTTTTAAGATGCGATACGATTTTGGGACCATCCTCATAAGAAAATGGTGTAATAATTTGTACCGCCGTCTTTTTCTGTTCCAATATTTCACCCCCATGTTTCAAATATGTTAATAAATATTTGGCCTTCTTACATGGCAGAAGCCATCGGCATCCGTAACCGCTACTCCCAAACCGGATGAACAATGGATCACCGTTTCAGGGCCGTCTTTATCAACAGTCAGCACAATGCCAACATGGTTGTCGTTTTCCCCGGATGGCGCATGTAGAAAAACTATATCTCCGGGCTGCGCCTCTTTCCATTCGATTTCACTGGAAACCTGCCATTGTTCCCCGCTGCCGGATATTGCGGCGTCCTTACCAATGGCGTTGAGAAATGCCCAATTTATAAATCCGGAACAATCCAAGCCAAGAGGCTGGCCGATTCCATAGGTATCGCTACCTTTACTGGTTACCGTACGCATCTCTCCCCAGCGGCTATCCCAGCCATAGGCAAGGGACTTGCCTCCCCAAAAATAATCCACCTTTCCATTCAGCGACAGTACGGCATGACGTTCCTCCGATATCCCTTGTGGTATTTGCCTGCGGATAGTTTCAAATTCTTTATCTGTAAGCCAAGCAAAAATACTTTTATTAACGATAGAGTTTACAATGTCCGTCTCTTCTGCCAGCGCTACAGCCCTTCGCTTCTGTGTTTCGTTTAATCCGTTTAGCTTCGCTCCCTCCGCTACAGAAAGGCGATTCACCGAAATGGCCGCTCCATTGCTATTAGAAAGACCCGTCACCTGCGTCATACTCCAATATACACTGTAGAAAGTATCCAAATCTCCTCCGCCGGTAAAAGTTACCCCATAGGGATAATCCTCTGTCTGATTGGTCAGCACCGCATATATTGCCAAAATATCTCCGAGATTATCTCCAGTATCTGTAATCCGGGCGTTATTTCCGTTGCTTAACATTCCGCAGATTTCATTAATATGCTGATCCAACAAAATCTCCAAGGCAAAAGCTTCTTCTGCAACCCGCAGATTGCCTCGCATTTTTCCGATTCCGTAACCGACCCAGTTGGATGGATATTCCCCGCTTTCTGCGGCATTCCTATCATCTGTATCCGCTTTTTTTTCTGATTCCTCATGCTGTGCCGTTTCCTTTTCTTCTGATAGGCTGGAGTCAGGAACTGGTTCTTGAGACGAAGCTGCCTGTTCCTGCTCCGGAACTGCGCTTTCCGGATTTTCAAGCTCATCAGAAGATGCCATTTCTTCTTCTGATTCGGCTGGGATTTCCTCCGGCACGGAATTTTCTGTGGAGCCGCTTTCTGTTGTTTCCGAAGCGTTTTCCGGCTGAGACGGCGCTTCTGTTTCCACGTCCGTCACACTGCTTGTTTCCGGAGGAAGCAATTCTCCTTCATGCTGAAAGCGTGGACAACCCTCTGCATGCAGGCTTGGTTCACAAATACAATCTGTTAATTCCCCTGCTTTTCCGTATAATTGGCAACCTTCCGTATGATTTCCATTTCCGCCGCCTTCACAGGAGCATCGCGATAAGGGACAGTTGCTACCATGTACCATAACCTCACAGGTACACTCGTTTCTTGCGATAGCTGGGATGATACTTGCTGTTCCAATCCCAACTATCATGCATCCGCACAATAAGAATGTTATCCATTTCTTTGTTTGTTCCATCTGTCAGTTTCCACCTTTCTATTTCACCAACCACTCTCTTAAATCTATCGGCGGATGATAACGGTGCGTAATACAGAACACGGTATAGGAACAAATCAGTAAAATCAGGGAAAAAAATAAGAAAAACATAAAAGGACACCCCCTTAAAAAAATAAAATCGACAATGTATAAATCATCAGCGGTTCTATCCGCCGCATAAGGAATGATAAAATAGGAAATCAAGGTGAAAACGCCTAATAAGATCCCATAACACAGCACCTTGCCCTTTCCTTTTTTCATTTTTCTACGCAACGTAAAATAAAACAGCAAAAAGAAAAACAGAGTCGCCAAACTTCCGGCCAAATCCGAAAAGTTCAGCAGGAAAGAAAGGAGAATATTATCAGCCTCCGGAGGTTCCCGCAAGAAACCGCTCTCAAAAAAAGCAGCCGTACTGATCCCGGGGTGTCCCAAAAAGCGGCGTGCAAAAACTCCAAGCACGTATATGCACTGAAAAGTGCAGGATGCGTTTAACAAACGAAAAACACTTTTTGCCCTATAGTTATATCTTTTGATCCTCATAGGCCTCCCAATCTTGCCCGTCTGCTGGAAATCAAATACCGGACGTTTTTTGCAGGAGGCAATAATATGTTCTCTCTTTAAGATTTTGAACCTTGTTTGGATTGCTGATAACATTCAAGAATACTTTTTTGCACCTTTAGTTCCTCTTTTAATGAAAGATACTGATAATATATCTTCTGAAATTCTTCTTCCTGCTGTCCATTTTTTTGCCGCAGTTCTTCATTCTCCTGATGCAATTTCCAGATATATTCCGTGACTTCTTTTTGATTGTATCCAAAAAAAGCAACTCGAAAATTCATATTTCCGCCCTCCATGGCGATGCCGGCCGCCCAATGGTACGAGCGATACGACTTTACGCCTTCGCTTTTCGGCTGATCCTAAAATTACCTTGTATGGTAGCGCCTTCTTCCATCGTCAAAGTAGAAGCCGTTAAATTACCTTCCAAAACAGCGGTGCCATTTAAAACCACCTGATTCGACGCTTCAATATTCCCCTTGATTGTTCCCGCGCTGCTGAGGTTGCCGGAATAAACATTGCCTGTCACAATAGACTGCGCATCCAACTTTGCGGAAGTAGTCGCCCGGACATCCCCGTTTACCGTGCAAGATATCAAGCTGACATTTTCTCCCTGGACGTTTCCCTCTAAACTACTGCGCAGGACAATATCGCCTTCTGCCATGATATCTCCCTTAAAACTGCCGGACATATCTACATTGCCTTTGGCTATCAATGTGCCTTCGAAGCTGCTGCCCGCCGCCAGCACAGTGGCTTGGTGGCTGGATTTAACCGGTTCCGGTCTCTTTTGTGGTATTTCCTCTCTTTTAAATATTTTTTGCTTTTCCGGGGGCGGATCTGGAATTTCAGAAATTACCAACGTAGATTCTTCTGATACATTTTTGTTCTTTTCTCCGCCTACTCCAAACATTTCAAACACCGCTTTTCCAAGATTTTCTTTTTTACCCATAGGAATTAGCCAACCTTTCTTTATTTATGAATAGTAAAAATATACTGGCCTTACCGAACGGTTTAGCGGGGCCAGCACGAATCCCTGTCCCCGTAATCCGTCTATAATTTCCGGCAGCGCTTCCACTGTGCTGTGATTTGCCGCCGAATCATGCATTAAAACGAATCCGCGTTTTTTATCCACAGCGGGTTCCAGAATATTGCTGACGATTTCCTCTTTATCCGGTGGGACAGGAACCGCGTCACAGGCTGCAAGATTCCAATCATAAAATACAAAGCCGCGCCGGAGCATTTCCGCTATGATTTCCTGATAGGTTTCCTGGTTATAGCTATTCAGACTGCCCCCTGGAAACCGGAAAATAGTTGGAGTGATTCCCACTTCGTCCTGGATCAGATGAAAGAGCTGGTAGTAATCTTCCAAAAAAGATTCTACAGATTCGTAAATTTTATCGCAGTCATGGGTATAGCTGTGCATGGCCAGAGTATGGCCCTCCGCAACCATCTGCTTCATAAGGGAAATATCTGTTTCCCCGCCTTGCGTCACGACAAAGAAAGTTGCCCGCACATTTTTTTCTTTCAGTACCGATAAAATTTCCGGGGTTGACGCAGAGGGGCCATCGTCAAAGGTAAGGTACATCGTTTTCTCCTGGGAACTCATTTCCGGCTTGGGATCCGGGGCATAAAAATCCGGATACAGTTCTTGATATTCGATTAATTCCGCATTTGGTTCGGAGGAATATTCCGTTTGTTCCGTCCTCATGCTTTCCACCGCGCTTTCAAGGTCCCTGATTTCTTTTGTCGCTGCATCATACTTTTCCTGATATTCGATCACCTCATTTGTCAAGTGATTGCCCCGAATATTTTGCTGGACTGCTGCGATTGTCGGTATGGCAATTAAAAGCAACACTGCCAATAAAATCAAATTTTTAAAAAAACGGATACTCCCGAAATATCTGTCGCTTGTTGTTTGTTTTTCTGATCCCCTTTTCATAAGCTGAGGGTTCCTTTCTGAATAGAAAATAAGATTTTTGCTTAACTTCCCCTTTTCCAGACATTCTCTTTTAATCGGGAATGCCTGGAAAAGAGGGCGAAAAATTCGCCGCTTTTCTCGCCCAACTACAATGCACAGCATACCTCTCATAGATTTTAGGGAAAGGATATTATACGATGAACGCAGCTAGGTCCAGGACAAATCACCAAACCTAGCTGCTATGCCATTTATACGCTGGTAATTCATGAGAATAAATGTTTTATTTCCTGCTGTAAGTTTTGTGCCAGAACAGTTTGTTCTCTACTTAAACCCAACATCTCCGCACCTTCAACAACATCCAAACGTTTCACCTGAATCCCCGCTCCTTTACTATTGGATACGCCGGTAATCTGAGTCATGCACCAGTAAATAGACTGCAGCTCGTCCCGATCCTGTTGATTGGTAATTTTGATGCCATAGGGAAAATTTTCCGTTTGGCCATGGGTCACAGCATAAAGGACCAACACCGCATCCAGATTGTCTTCATCTTTTTTCACGGCAATACTCCCATGGATCCCCAATGCAGCCTTGATTACATTCACCTGTTCGTCCGCCAAATTGTTCATCCTCTGCAATTCCTCTGCAGTAAGCAGCACACTCTGGTTATGTTCTTCTCCCACCCGGTCAGGTATGGTTTCCAAGCTTGCATCTCGGTCAGTATCATCCATGTCTTCTGGCAAAGTTTCGCTATCAGCCGTTTTCGTGCGAATGATGATTTCAGTATCCTCTTGAGGCTGATACGCTGCCAGCGCCACTACGTCATAAAGCGTACCAGAAACCTCAAAGCCTTCTACTTTCAGATTATCACTCAGGCTGATTTCAGGGATCTGTTTTCCGATCACTTCTCCTTTTGGAATATCTACTTTGTTAAAGGATAATGTCCCATCTACACCTTCCATAAAGCCAAATGTTATAACAATAGTTTCCGATACAGGCGTTTCCTCTGGAAGTACTTCACTTTCTGTCGATTGGCTCTCGCTTTCAGTAGTTTCAGGTTCTTCTGCCACAACTTCCTCTGCCGTATACCGGGGACAACCTTCGGCATGAATGTCTGGTTCACAAATACAGGTTGTCAGTTCTTTTGCTGCTCCATACAGAGGGCAGTCCTTTGTGTGTTCATTCTGACTGCAAGTGCATTTTGAAAGCGGGCAGTTACTTCCATGAATCTCCACTTTACAGCTACACTCTGGCTTTGCAATAGTCGGTATTAACTGGGCTGCACCTATACTAATCGCCATTATCCCACAGAGCAGAAAAGCTCCCCATCTGTTTTTCTTTTTTATCATCGTTATCCCTCGCTTCCTTTCCGGAGGATATTCCATTCCCGTCGGATTGTTCACACGCTCCGACGGGCTGGATTTTCATCATCTATTCTTTCTTAGAATTCTTTTTTAATAGGACTATTGAGGTTCCAGCTCCTGCTGCGCCTGCTCCCATCAACAAGATAAATAACCATGGATTGCTTGTATCTCCGGTTTTTGGTTGTTCTGAGTCTGACTTGTCGGTTTCATCTTTCTGCATGCTATTCTGTGTTCCGTCTACTTTATTCTCCGAAGACGGCTCTAATGAATCAGTACCGTTCGAAGCCACTGGATCCTTTGAAACTGTCAATTTATCTACTGCACGGACTTCGGCATGTGCCCGATCATTCTGACAAATGCGGGTTTCTTCCCCTTCCATTTCCGTTGTCGGCTCTTTAGTCAACATCCACTCACCCCAGTCATGGGCATTTTCATCTACTGGAATAGTTTCTATCTTGGTATGGGAAGAATCGTTCTTACAAGTGTACGTCATTTTTCCTTCTTCCGTACAGGTAGCGAATGTTTTTACGACTCCTTCATTCCAGACATGAGCATCTGGATTGATAGGAATTTCTACTTCCTGTTTGTGCTCTTTGTTATGTTCACAAACCTGCTGCATCTTACCCGGCGTTGTACAGGTAGCCTCCGTAATCACATGCTCATCCTTCCAGCTGTGAGCCTCGGGATTTACCGAGATTGATACCGTTCTCGTATGGGAAGGGTCATTTTTACAAACCTGGGGCTGCTCGCCTTCCTCCGTACATGTCGGCTGTTTACTGGGTTCTCCTGAATCCTCCCATTTATGGCCGGTTGCCGGAATCTCCCCGGTAATCTCCTGCTTCCTGCACAATTTACATTCTTTGCCCTTTTGCCCTGCTTCCGTACAGGTTGCCGCTTTCAGCACTTTTTCCCCGCCAAACTGATGGGCATCTGGATCGATCTCAATATCCTCTGTTTTTATATGGCTCTCATCATTCTGGCAGGTATACTTCTTCTCGCCTGTCTCCGTGCAGGTAGCCGGATTTACTACAACACCTTCATCCCACTTATGGCCAATGGCGGCAATCTCTTCCGTGCGGATGGTTTTTCCGCATACTGAGCATATCAGCGCTTTTTCTCCTGCTTCTGTACAGGTTGCTGCCTTTGTTGCCTTCCATTCTCCCTCGGTATGCGGTATCTTCTCAATGGCCCGGCGCTCCAACACTTCCCCGCATACAGTACACTTCTTTACCTGGCTCCCTTCTTTGGAACAGCTTGCTGAAGTTTCTGTTTCCCAGTCTCCCGGTGTATGGCCAAGAGGTTTAATTGGCTGTGTTTCTTTTGTTTTGCAGATCTCACAACTGCGGGTTTGTTCTCCATCTTCAGTACAGGTAGCCGGTATTGTGGTTTCCCATGCACTCCACTGGTGTTCTCCCGTTGCTGGAATCTCCTGTGTTTCTTTGCTGTGGCACTGTGTACATTCTCTTGTCTTTTCTCCCGGCATACAACTGGGTTCCTTCGTTGTCTCCCATTCCCTCCAGACATGAGCATCTGGATTGATGGGGATTTCTACTTCCTGTTTGTGCTCTTTGTTATGTTCACAAACCTGCTGCATCTTACCCGGCGTTGTACAGGTAGCCTCCGTAATCACATGCTCATCCTTCCAGCTGTGAGCCTCGGGATTTACCGAGATTGATACCGTTCTCGTATGGGAAGGGTCATTTTTACAAACCTGGGGCTGCTCGCCTTCCTCCGTACATGTCGGCTGTTTACTGGGTTCTCCTGAATCCTCCCATTTATGGCCGGTTGCCGGAATCTCCCCGGTAATCTCCTGCTTCCTGCACAATTTACATTCTTTGCCCTTTTGCCCTGCTTCCGTACAGGTTGCCGCTTTCAGCACTTTTTCCCCGCCAAACTGATGGGCATCTGGATCGATCTCAATATCCTCTGTTTTTATATGGCTCTCATCATTCTGGCAGGTATACTTCTTCTCGCCTGTCTCCGTGCAGGTAGCCGGATTTACTACAACACCTTCATCCCACTTATGGCCAATGGCGGCAATCTCTTCCGTGCGGATGGTTTTTCCGCATACTGAGCACATCAGCGCTTTTTCTCCTGCTTCTGTACAGGTTGCTGCCTTTGTTACCTTCCATTCTCCCTCGGTATGCCCGTCTTTACATGGATCCTCCGGTTCGCCGGCTTCCACCTTTATTTTCAGCGTTACCTCCATCTCGACCACGCCTCCTGTTGCTACAATTGCATAGCTGTAAGTAATTGGCGTGTCCTGATGATACCCTGTTAGCTTATTCCCATTCAACTGTGCGCCCTTCAGGTTACTAATTCGCGTCGTATCTATTCCCGACAACTCAAAGCCTTCGTCGCCTGGCGGCACTGTCATCTCACGCTCCTGTGGACTGCTATATTGTACCAGCGAAGAATACGATACCTTCGGATTATTACTTACATCCAGTCCGAGCAACTGATTATTCTGGCACATTAATATTGTCAGCTCCGGGTTGTTTTTCAAATCCAAAGTTGTTAACTTATTTCCTGCAATCCGAAGGGCGCTCAGCGCCTCATTCTGGCTTAGGTCAATCCCCGTTAAGCTGTTATCTCCGCACTCTAAACTAGTCAGTCCTGTCAATCCATTCACGTTCAAACTGGTAAGCTGATTGTTTGGGCATTTTACCAGTTGCAGCACATCATTGTTGCCCAATGTCAGATTGGCCAGCCGGTTATTATCGCAATATAGGGCGTCCAGTTTTGTATTTCCGCTTACGTCCAGATTCGTCAGCTGGTTATTGCTGCAAACCAATTCCTGCAAACGGATTGCATTACTCACATTCAGCGTTTCCATATTATTTCCGCTGCAGTCCAGTTCCAGTAAATAAATTGATTGGCCCACATCCAGATTCGTCAGCTGGTTATTGCTACAATCCAGGATTTGCAGTCGGTTCAACTTTTCCATTCCCTCAAGGCTCTTGATTCCTTTTCCGGAGCAGTCTAACTTTTGGATTTTTCGAAGTTCCGAACTGGAAAGCCCACCGCTACCATCGTTATCATAGGTTTGCAGTACAGCGCGGAAATTCGCGTCCGGAAAGGTCGCTTCATCCAGAGGAACATCTCCTGCTAATAGCTCAGTCCCATTTATCGGGGAGAGCATCCCTATTGCTTTCACTGCCTTGGTATAAATTTCTTCGTGCAGTACATTGTCCTCTACACTAATATCCGGGGAACCATCTGTTGATTCAAGCGGCTCATACAACGGGCAGCTTTCCTCATGTACCTCTGGTATGCAAATACATATGACTGTTTCACTGCTCTGTCCATAAAGCGGGCAGTCCTCGGTATGTTCTTCCCGTCCACAGATACATTGCGACAGAGGACAATCTTCCTGATGTTCTGTTATTTCACAGCTACACTCCGCCTTTGCCAGAGACGGAACCAACTGTATCACTCCTATGCCTATTGCTACGGCAAGACAGCAACACAACACTAAGGCAGTCCATCGTTTTTTCTTTATCATGCTTTTTCACTTTCCCTTCATTTGCTCTTATCAGGGGAATCCAATCTGACTCCAGAAAGATTTAAGCATCTACTTTGCACCGCTATCTGTCCTTCCAATTCACGGCAGGCACGATACGCCTTTAAAGTTCTTTCCGCTGCTGTTGACGTAATTTATTTCAATCTTTTACGTTCGTCTAGCAGCACCTCTATATTTTCTTATAATCAATCATGGAATCTTCCGTTCCATCTCAAATACCTCCTTTTTGTACTCATATACACAATTCTGTAAATTAACAACCGCTACTATAAGGGGATTGCCTTTCACATATTTATAAAAGCGTCAAAGATACTGAAACAGCCATCAACCCTACCATGCTGGTATTTCTGGATACAAGCCGCACACCGCATGCCTTTTATTTAATCGTCAACTCGTTCACAGTACACCACATAACGTTGATAGTTATACCTATATGGATGACAGGTAATCAGTGTTACCAAATCCCGTCCCTTCTGAATCAGTACTTCATTCGTTTCATTGGGACGGATCACCTTGATCTCCGCCACACGGTAGACCATGGTTTCCCATAAATTCGTGATGGTAATTTCGTCACCGATTTCTAATATTTCAATATCCCGGAACATTGCGGCTCCCGAGTATCCCCGATGCGCCGCAATAACGCTGTTCGTGTTTTGTCCACCAATAGGCAAACTGGTCTGAGTTAAATGCACCGCACCATATTTCATGTTTTCCGTCGTTGCACCTAAGTAGATCGGCAGCTTGACATTCATCTGTGGAATATCGATATATCCCACCATATTATCTTTCACGCCCCACGCCGCTAAATCAAAGCTGGATTCCTGGTAGCTCCAAGCATCTCGAAAACCTTCTTGGCCGTTTTTATATAAATCCAGGTTATATGCCTGCATAGCTGCGTATAACTCTTGCAGGTACGGTATGCGTTCTCCTGTATCATCCGCTGTTTCTACCTGCTCCTGTCTCCACTGGTCGAATTTATCGGCAATGGAACGGGCGCTCCTGTCGTATACCCATTGCTGAAGGTATGGAAAAGCCATGATTCCAATTCCCGCAAGCAGGACAACGCAGGATATGATAATCACAATCTTTCTCGTCTTGCTCATTCGCCCCGTATCCTCCGCCATAGTTCACGTATCCGCCTCTTTCGTTCCTGCCGCCTACGGATCAGGAAAATCAGCAGGACCATCGCTCCCAGGAACAGTACCCCACCAATCAACAGGTACTCCCAAGCAAACACTACTGTCTGTAAAGTTGTCATCAGTTCGGGTTCCGCTTCTCCTAGTGTCGGAATGCGCTCTCCATGCACCAACAACCGATGGGAGTTGACTCCATAGGGTGTACACGTTACCAACGTGCAGAGGTCTTTGCCATCCTCAATCTTCAGCGAGGAAATATCTTCAGGTTCTACAATTTCAATGTCATAAATTTTATAGGTCATTACTTCGTCCAGCACAGTAATGTAGAAGGTGTCCCCTATAGCAAGCTCATCCAAATCTGTAAAAAGCTTCGCCTTCGCCAGTCCAGTATGGGCGGACAGCACACTATGGGTATCCTTCCCACCAATGGGAAACGACGTCCCTTGTAAATGTCCCACTGCCTTTGCCAACACTGATTCCCCAGTGCCATGATAAATGGGAAGATGCACCCCAATTTTTGATATATCGATAAAGGCCATCAGGCCGGTTTCGTCTATATTTAATGTATCCTCGTATTCTTGCGAGGTGATTTTAACCGCTTCTTCATCAAATGGGTCAGTCATAACGACTGTACTGTTTTTTAACTTTTTATTGTATTGCACAGCCTGCTTCCACAGGCTCTCAATTCTACCGTCAGAAAAGCTTTCTACTTTTTCCACATATCCATCGATGACCTGCGACTGATTTTTCGCATTGATAATGGAACTGACAGCAGGGTAAAGCATGATAACAATCCCGATAGCAAGAGCCAGCGAACTAATAAATATGAGGATTTTCTGCTTCACCATCCTGCCCTATTCCTTTCATATTTTGGCAGGCTGGGAATGAAGGGATTCTTCATTCCCACTGCCATACCGGTTTTACTTCTTACTTCGTCTCCGCAGTGTTTTTCTTTTTCTTCGCTGCTATGACAATGACAATTGCCGCCATGGCTACCAGCGCACCTCCGATTACAATGAACCAAATAGTGCCGCTGCCGCCGGTACGAGGCAATTCAAACCCTTTGACATTGTTTACATTGAGAGAAATTTCGCCATTTTCCGCACCCATACTATAATTACAGCTCCATTCCAGTTCGTCCTGGATATACATACTCACCTTGCCTTCGTCTGTATAGACCAGATTGGTGCCGAAATTCACATAATCACCAGTTTTCGCGCCTTCTGGCAGTACAAATTTCTCGGTCTTCGCAGCGTCGGTGTAATAGATCTTGCTGGTATCCACGGGTGCAAATGTACCTGCTTCGTTCTCGGTGTAGCTGCCCTCGTTAGAAGTAATGGTAAGCTCGATAGGGTCTGCTAACAAGTTGTATCCCGCATTGGTAGCGATTTCCTTTAGGTAGTATTTGCCTCTCTCTAGGCCCTTGACATACAGCTTTCCAGTGTCGCTGGTGGTCAACGTATCTCCGCCATCCTCTTCCAGATAATAAGTTCCGTCTACACCTTTGGTGACATTCAGCTTGGTGGCACTATCAATACCATTATCTGGGTTACCTGCGCGATAGAGTTCAAAGGTAACATTGGCCAGGGGGTTATCTGTATCCGAATCGCCGTATTTCAGCAGATTAACGGCATATGTATAAATCGCCGGCATATCCGTAGGTTTGGTGGTTTCTGTCGTATCCGCCGGATCCCCAGGGTTCACGTTGGTATTGTTGGAATACTCCAGTTCTACATCATTGGGGTTACCAGGATCTCCTACTACCGCGTTTTCATTGATAATGGCGTTGTAGTCGATCTCTACACGAATATATTCTGCCAGTTTGCTGGTTGTGTCCGCCAGTTCCACAGGGGTAAATGTAAAGGTCAGCTTCTGACCGCTTTGCGAGAATTTGTACTCCTTATTGGCGGTCAACAATTCGCGGGTACCATCCGCCTTGATGCCGTAAACCTTCGGTACAATCGCATTGTCAAAGGTCAGTCCTGTGGACAGTGTATCAGTAATCTTATATTTATTAAGCTTTCCGATGTTCATAGGAACATCCGCACGAATGCGGAAGGTTTTGCTCTGACCGATCTCTCCGTCGATATCTTTGGATTCGTCGCCGTCTTCCACTACACTCTTGTCAATCGTCGGTTTTTCCACTTTGTTCTTCGGATAAGCTGTTACATCGTAAATCCAGCTGAAAGAACCGTCCTCCATCTTGTCTGTCATAGGAATGGAAACAAAGAAAGGTTCGGTTGTCAGAATTGTTCCTGCCGGATAAGTCTTTTCCACCACCAAGTACAGGCCTTGTTCGAGATTAGCCACCGTAGTCTTACCCGTTTTGTCGGTAGATGGCATAGCTTTTGCACTGTTGGTCTGCATAAACTGCTCTAGTTCTGTCTGACTCTTGGCAGCTAGCTTTTCCATCAGCTTTTTGGTGGTATAATATTTTGTATTTGTACCCTTGTCTGTATAATCCACATCGCTGTCTTGCAATCCTAGGAATGTTGTCAAGGCTTCGTCCACTGAATACCCGATTTTGGTAACATTCCCTGTCTCTCCTTCATTCTTGGTGTACTGTTTGACGCCACCCACTTTCAGGTACGCGAACACAACCCCTTCCAGCGGGGTCAGGCTGTCACCGTTTTCCGCAATTAGGTCCGCCATCTCCTTCTGGCTTAGATATTCGTCGTTTCCGATGGGATCTCCATCGTATTTATACAGGGTTAAAGAACCCGTTTTGCCGGGGATAATCGTCGCCTCGTTGGCTGCCAGAGCCGTAGGAATAAGCGTCAAAATCATCAGCAATGCCATGGCAAACATGGATATCCTTTGAAAGCATTTTTGTTTCATTTTTTTACCTCATTTCTTTACTTTTTTGACTTTTAAGCAAAGGCACAGACTGCCAGTATCAAGAGTGTTGTGAACACAGCTCTAATCCATCAGAGTTTTGCGCAGCCGGTTCAATCGCTGTCTACGTCTATATATAGCGCCTGCCCACAGCGCCAACACTGCCAGAGTCGCAACACCTCCTCCCATTATCAGATACCATCCTGCCCCTAAGCCACCCGACACGGGCGTTGCAAATACCTGGCCGTTTTCAATGGTATATGTTAGATTTAGGTAGTACCTTTGATTGTCTTCGGTATAGCTGGGCTCTCCTTCCGCCGTATCGCTGCTATACGGCAGCGTAATTATCACCGGCTCAGCCAGCAGGGAATTCCCTGCTACTGTTGACAGCTCTGTCAATTTGTATTTTCCCGGATACAGCCCTTCATATTTCAGCTGCCCTTTCCCGTCTGTCGTGTTGTTTTCTGTCGTAATCAGTTCCCATTTGCCTTCCGTATTCATCTTTTCCAGCTGAAACACCACGCCCTCAAGTCCCTTTCCGTCATCCCCATTCTTTTGGATCATCAGGCTACCCTGTTTGTAATAGAACCCGCTGTCGTGGAACCGGGAAACATAAAACGCACTGGCCATCTCTTCTAACTTAGGCATTTCAATATCCAATATTTCCGTCTGCTCCAGCTGATTAGTCAACGATGACTCCGCTGTTCCGTCCGAATACTTTGGCACGCCGTCTGAGTCGGTATAATCGATACCCTGGTCTACAGGAGAAGCAATATATTTGCCTAGACTGGTGCTGCCGGATACAAAACGCACGCCGTACTCCCCGCTCCCGTCCGCTTTGGCTGTCGCTGTCAGCACTATGTCTACAAAAAGATTTTGATTGTTCATGCTCTCAACGACATACTCTTTTTCACTGTCAACTTCTCCCAGTTTGGTTTCCACATAGACCGGATTACCATCCAAATCCTCTACTGGCAGATAATTACCAAAATCGTCCTTCTTCAAAAGCTGGACCTTAATACCTGACAAGTTTGTTTCCCCATCGTTTTGTTGACCGTCTTCGTTGGTATCCAGCCATGGCAGTCCGCTCAGGCTTCGAGACGCCACATTTACTCT